>Ga0315899_10002993_pt1 | contig 18476 bp, 13 predicted proteins | sample LakEriMetagenome_2_FD_203518 | JGI IMG/M metagenome (GOLD analysis project Ga0315899, IMG submission 203518) | Freshwater fungal communities from buoy surface, Lake Erie, Ohio, United States - Buoy 4 MA112 | ecosystem: Environmental > Aquatic > Freshwater > Lake | place: USA: Lake Erie, Ohio... | reverse complement strand
TTTGGTACAATTTTTCATTTTACAAAAATTGGTCAACCACAAAATTTTGGAATTTATAGGGTAACAGGGGTAACTACCGGTGCAACAAGTACAACAGTTTACGTACAAGATTTGGCGGGAAATAGTTTACAAGGAATACAACCTAATGAAGTATATAGTGTTTTTTACACTAATTCGGGAGATAGTATTTTTGCTCAAACAGGTTCTGTTTGGGCAACAACAAATGATTTAGAAATTACGGGTTCTATCGGAGTCGAGGGGATCGTAACATCTTCTCAATTTATATCTACCGATATCAATAACGCAGAAAATTTTAAAGTGGGTGATAATGTTTGGTTAGGTGATATTGGAATGACTGATACTTTAGTTGTTAAAGGTATTCAAGATTCGGGATCAGGTTATATCAAATTTGGTTTAGCAAACACACATCAAAATCCATATATTGGACATGATTCAGGTGAAGATGCCAATGTGCTTTCTGTTAATGCCGACACCACCAAATTTTCAAATGCAATAATTGTTGGTGGGGGAGGACTAATCGCCGGCAATCCACAAATGTTACATGTAAACAGCTCAGGTAGTTTTAATATTGCTTATTTTGTTGGTGACACTGATACATATTCTCAAATAAATGTAAAAAATATAAATTCAGGCGGAGGTTCAAGTAGTGATATCGTCGCCACCGCGGATAATGGAACAGAAGATTTACATTATGTAAACATGGGTATCAATTCAAGTGGATTTGATACACCTTTTTCTGTTGGTTATCAGAATGATGCATATGTAATTAACAGAGGTAGAGATTTATATATTGGTTCATTGGATGGTCCCGATCCCGACCACACACACGTTCACTTATTCTCATCAAATAGTTGGCAAAATCCACAGATTAATATTATAAGTGATGCAAGAATTGGATTTAATACGGGATCTGTTAGTTCAGGATTTACATATGAATTTAGTGGTAGTGTTAAATTAAAAAATGATTTAAGTGTTAATGGTAGTGCAACTTTGAATAATAGTAATATAGTTTCATCAGACACTATATTAAAAATAGAAACAATAACATCATCATCATATACATCAATAACACCCGTTAGTGGAACATTATATATTATAATTGATTAAGATGGGTTTATTTGAAAATATAGATAATATAATTCTTAATGGTAATAGTGCAAGTAAGGCTTTCTTAAACGGTAATGATGTTTGGGGGATGATGACACCTACACCCACACCAACCGAAACTCCTACACCAACACCTACGGTAACACCAACCCCAACTCCATTAGATTCAACACAATTATTAATAAATCCTCATTTCGATTTAGGAACAACAGGATGGTCTGCAACAGGAGGATTTGGGACATGGTCCTTTACTTCATCAAATCAAGTCGCCGTTTTAAATAGTGTCTTATATTTTACATATGTAAGTCGAACTGTTAGTCAATCTGTTAACGTTAGTAGTTACATTTCATCCTCAGATTCTTTTGAGGGTGTCCTTAATATTAAACGTGAGGAAAATGGACCCAATAATAATGATACGTATACTTTTACTTTGTTATTTAAAAACTCAAGTGGGGCAACGGTTGCAACGAAAACAACAGGGTCAAATGTTGCACCTCTAAATTACACAGATATAACGTTAACGTTAAATAGAAGTGAAATCCCATCAACATACGATACAATTACAACAGTTGATGTTCAGATTACAGGTGTAGATGCGGGATTTTGGAATGGAAATCATGGACCGTGGGTTGAATACGTAAATTTAAATGTAGTTAGTTATTTGGATTTAACACCAACTCCCACACCTACGATGACACCTACTTCCACACCAACACCAACCGAAACACCAACACCAACACCAACACCAACCGAAACACCAACACCAACACCTACGGTAACACCAACACCAACACCAACACCAACCGAAACACCAACACCAACACCTACGGCAACGCCAACAGGATATTCATTTAATTTAGTATCAACACCATATAATTTCCCTTCATCAGGAAATTCAATAATGAATGACCCAATAGGAAACGTATCGGGTTCTACTGAAATAAATTTATTACAAACAACAGGTAGAGGGTTCTATTTTAATAAAATAGATAATGAAAGTGTTGATAGAATAAGTTACTATTCTGGATTTACAGGACATAGTGTAACAATAACATTGACTCAAAATAATAGTACTGTAATATATTCGGGTGATACAAATTCATTTAAGTTTTGGAGTCAAGGTGGGGTTGAGGGATTTGTATTCGGAACGAACATAGGTGTTCCTCCAACACCATCACCGAGTGGTGTGGCAACTTTAATACAATCGGCACCAACACCTTGGGTTATTGGTGACCCTGTTTATGTGGGTTTACAAAATAATTAGTATTTATAAGATATGGAATTTTTTATTAGACAAGGGGCTTCAGACCCAATATTAAAAATGAGATTAATTGATGATGGTAAAAATGATAAATCATCATTTAATGACATGTTGGAAAATTCTGACATTACATTTGAAATGTTTGATGTTGAAAATGATGTGTACCATATATTAAATGGTCAATGTTTAATAACTACAAGAACAAAAAAATATGACCAAACAACTGACGAATATTATATAACATATAGATTTACAGAAGAAAACACAAAGATTAAAGGTAGATACGAAGGTATTGTTACAATACAATTTTTAGATGTAAATTCAAATCCAACAAACAAACTAATACTTCCAATAAAAGAAAAACTTTTTATTAACATAGTATAATGCCAAAGAAAATTAAAAGTTTTGGAAGTACAAACAAAGTCATCACAACACAGAATACAAATTTTAGTATTGGTATAGACAGTTTAGATGATTATGGTGAAACAAAAAACTCCGGATTTTGGATGGGTATTGATAACCCACCATGTGGATACACAATTTATGTTCATAGAAATATTGGAGGACCAACTATACATGTTGCACATGACGATACACAATGTATATTTTTTTTAAGATCTTTTGGATCGACAGGTACTACTATAAGTGAAGTTCTCGCTTGGTCAACAGGAAGAACCGATTTGTGGGTAGATGGAACAGGATGTGGGGGTTCAACTCCTACTCCTACACCTACACCTACCGCAACTCCTACACCTACACCTACACCTACCGCACCACCACCAGTTGCATCAGATCCGACTTTGGAAATATGGTATGATTTCTCAGATAGTGCGACTATTACCTTAGGTACGGGTACAGATATAAACTCTGTAAATGATAAATCAACTGGAACGGTAAAACCATCAAACTCTACTGGAGGTAAAAGACCAAAACAAGTTACTTCATATCAAAATGGTCTTAGTGTTGCATATTTTGATGGTGATAATGATCAATTTAGTGTTAACCCAATTACAAATTTCCAATCAATATCTGGTGCCACTATGATAGTTGTTGGTAAATTTAATACAACAGGTATAACATATACAATGGTACAAGGAGGTCAAAATAACAACCAAAGAAATGCAAACTGGTTAGGTACAACGGGTGGAAAATACAGAATTGGTATGGGTCAAGGATTATCAACAACAACCAATACAGTTGATACTAACTTCAATATATTTACTTGTGTTTATGACGGTTCACAAATAGGAAATAGTGATAGGTTGAAATTTAGAATTAATGGAATAGACCAATCATTAACATTTAGTGTAAATGTAAGTGGCACAACTTCATCAGATACGAACTACATTTATATTGGAGAAACGGCAAATGGTGTTGAGGATTTAAATGGATACGTTGGTGAAGTGTTGTTATACACTAAGACATTAACTAATAGTGAAATAGTAAACACCGAAAATTATCTCAAAAATAAATGGGGGATATCCTAATTTTTTTTTACAAAAATTTTAATTATATTTATTAGTGTCAAGGCAAATTGTGATTTAACATCACAAGCAAATACGTCACATTAAAAATATAAATAATGAAAGAGGTTATTTCTCAGGAAATTATCGAAAATTTCCTAAACGGATCCGATCCGGAAGAATTCATAGTTGGTGTAGAATACGATTATCCAACAAATACAATTTATAAAATTATACAAGATCCTGAAAAAGGAAAAAAAGTAATATCAGATAAATTCATTCCATTTTTATGGGTTGGTGATTTGTCTGGATTAAATTTTTATAATAATTCCAAGGCAACTCAAAAAAGGGCCATGATGAAACATGGTATTCTAATTGAAAAATTGGAAACATATGGAAACGAAAGGTTAGAAAATGGTTTAAAATATCTCGTAAAAAGCACAAAAAGTTATACCAATTTAACAAGTTTTTTTAGAGAGGGTGGTGTTGATCCGTGGAATGAAAATTTTAGACAATATTTTCAAGTATTGTCTCCTGTAGAACAATATCTAATAGATAAAAAGAAAAGATTATTCAAGGGTATTGAGAATTATTCAGATGTTTACAGATTCGTATTTGACATTGAGACTACAGGTCTTGAACCAGAAAAAAATAATATTATTCTTATTGGGGTTAAAGATAATCGTGGATTAAATGAAACAATCCCCGCATTTGGTCAAGACGGAGAAAAAAAATGTATTGAAAGATTCTTTCAATTAATAAGAGAAAGAAAACCCACAATTATAGGTGGATATAACTCGGCATTTTTCGATTGGCCCTTTATATTAAAACGTGCAGAAATATTGGGTGTTGATGTACAGGGTTTAACAGCAATCTTTACTCCTAAAGGTATTACGGAAAAAGAAGGTATGTTGAAATTAGCAAATGAAGTTGAACCGTATACACAACATGTTATTTGGGGATTTAATATCATTGATATTGCGCACGCAGTTAGAAGAGCACAGGCGATTAATAGTGAAATTAAATCGTGGGGTTTGAAATATATCACAAAATATTTGGAGAAAGAAAAATCAAATCGTGTGTATGTTGACGGTGCATATATTTCAAAAATATATCTTGATAATGAGAGTTATTATGTGAATCCAAAAACAGGTAACTATAAAAAAATAGGTGAACCAGGCACAGAGAATTTATTAGAAAAATATCCCGGCAAATTTGAAATATGGCCAGGTAGAAAAATTGTTGAACAATATCTTGATGATGACTTGTATGAAACTATGATTGTTGACGATTCTTTTTCACAATCAACTTTCTTACTTTCAAAACTTGTACCGACAACGTATGAAAGAATCGCAACAATGGGTACCGCAACGTTATGGAAAATAATCATGTTGGCTTGGTCCTATGAAAACAATTTGGCAATTCCAACTAAAGATGAGAAACGTGCAATCACAGGTGGATTATCAAGGTTATTAAATGTTGGTTATTCAAAGAATATTGTCAAGTTTGACTACGCGTCACTTTACCCATCTATTCAACTTGTTTATGATGTATTTCCTGAATGTGATGTGATGGGTGTTCAGAAATCAATGCTAAAATATTTCCGTAACATTCGTATCAAATACAAAAGACTTGCGGGTGAACTTGCTAAAACAAATCCTGTTGAGGCTGAGATGTACGACCGTAAACAATTACCAATTAAGATTTTCATCAATGCATACTTTGGTTCACTTTCCGCACCACAAGTATTTCCGTGGGGTGATATGAATATGGGTGAAACAATTACATGTACCGGTAGACAATGTCTCCGTATGATGATTATGTTTTTCATGAAGAAAGGATACAAACCACTTGTAATGGATACGGATGGTGTTAACTTTGAAACTCCTGATGACATTCAAAATACAATTTACATAGGTAAAGGTAATAATGAATTAGTGGAAGAAGGTAAGGAATATAAGGGTATTGAAGCAGATACCGCAGAATTCAATGATTTATTCATGAGAAACGAAATGGGTTTAGATATTGACTATATGGCACCCGCATGTATTAATGTTTCTCGTAAAAATTATATAATAAAACTAATAAAGAAAGGTAAGGAAAAAATTAAATTAACAGGTAACACTATAAAATCTAAAAAACTACAACAATATATTGTGGAATTTTTAGATGAGGGTTTGAAACATCTATTAAATGGTGATGGTGCCTCATTTGTTGAATTATATTATGAATATGTAACTAAGATATTCAATAAGGAAATACCATTATCTAAGATTGCAAATAAGGCAAGAGTAAAACAATCTGTTGATGAATATAGAAAACACATTAAAAAAGTAACTAAGGCAGGTTCTTTAATGTCACGTCAGGCACATATGGAACTTGTTATGTTAAATGATTATCCTGCAGGTTTAGGTGAAACAATTTATTATGTAAATAATGGTCTTAAAAAATCATCGGGGGACGTTCAGAAAATTTCAAAACCAACAAAAAAACAACAGGAAGAATTTTTACAGAAACATGGTCATCCCATGCCGTCAGATTACATTGAAATAAATTGTTATATGATTCCTGAAAAGGAAATTCAAAATAATCCTGAGATGACAGGGGAATATAATGTTGCGAGATATCTCTCCACATTTAACAAAAGAATAGAACCTTTATTGTGTGTTTTCAAACCTGAGATTAGAGAAGATATATTAATTGAAGATCCTAAAGACAGACAATATTTTACAAAATCACAATGTGAACTTGTAAACGGTTATCCTTTGAAAGAAGGTGGACAAGATAACTTTGATGAGGTTATGACTTTATCTGATAGTGAGGTACTTTTTTGGAACAGAGTGAATAGAGACCCTTTCTTTATGTATGTTGAAAATAGTTTGGAGTTAGTTGATCAATATTGGGTGGATCATAATAGGAAAGTAGTTTCACTACAGGCAAATAGTACTAAGAGTAATGAGGATGAAATAATTGAAACTAACGGAAATGACTTCGCGTATCACGCGGTGGAAAGTTAGATCACATTATATGGAGAAGGCATCGCTCTATACTTGAGAGCCTTGTTAAGATTTTCTGCTTCGTTTCCTTTTCTTTCAAGTATTTTTTCTGGACGAAGTCTTTCAAGTCTTGCCATTAATTCTTCAACTAATTTAGATCTTTCATCCTTAGCTTCGGTTAATAATGTACTGTAATCAAGTTTTACCGTACTATCAGGTACTTGTAAATCACCAGAGAATTTACCCCATATTCTTGCCAATCCTTCTTTAGAATATGCTATCAAATATTTTCTAACCCAATTTTGTGCTGGTTTATTTAAATCGTCCCAAGTTAATGGTTGGGTATCAACATCGGAAGGTAACTTTATAACATCTTTATTTTGATCTAAACAAGTGTCTCTATCAAAAGTATCATAGTACCAATACCAAACTCTATAATTGTTATTTTTAATTGAGCCGAAATCAAATCTACCACCGGGAACATTCATTAAATGCACTATTTTAGTTCCATCAGGTCCTGCGGTAATTCTATATGTTAAATCACCACCAATCATTCTGTTTTTTATGTTTCTGTCCTGCATCCTAAGTAACAAGTCAAATGCGGGAAGAAGAAAATACGAACCCGCAGATCCTGTTTGTGCAAAACCACCTACACCACCAAATCCGACACCTCCTAATCCACCAAATCCACCAAGAAATGGATCGACAATCGAGTCTGTTAATTCTGCTCTATTATACCATAATAATTCATTAAGTTCTCTTCCTGCTGGTATCGTATATGTCTGTACCCCCCTTTCTAAAGTTATATAATCCTTTTTTAATTCCCACGGTCCATTCGCTTGTAATCCGACTATTTTAGAATAAGAATACGTGTATTGTGTTTCATAATCCAAACTTCTTGTTGTGAACGCTCTCGTAAGTGATTGGGTATCAACATCTAATCCCGCCAATGCCGACCATTGAGACTCAATAAGCCAATCACTAACATATTGTTCATATTCGGATAATGATAACTCTAAAAAAGTATCCATTTGTTCCTCAGTTAATTCAATACCCCTTACTGGCATACCTAATAAATGGAAAACCTGTGTAAAAAGTTTATCTTTTTGTTCGGGTGTTATTATTGTTGTTGACATAATTTTTTGTTATATTCTAATAAATAGTTAATATTTGCATTATGGATATTCTAACATCAAACATAAGAAAGTACCGATATGACTATTTTAAGGGTCTTTTATCTGGTGATTTTAAAAAATTATATAAAGAAAGGTGTAATAAAGTTTTCGAAAAAAAAGGTAAGGAATTAGGAATTTGGGGATTTTGGAAAAAAAATAAAATGTGGGGTATTCTAAATTATCAAAAACAAATACCTGTTTCTTGGTGTTGGAGAAATACTCCAAATACACATCCTTATTGTTTTCACGATTTTTATTATTTGTTTTATGATAGTACCGGTATAGAATTAGATTTTAATGACAAGAATAAGTGGGGAAAAAACTTAGATATTCTTTTTAGTTTTATCGAAAAAAATTTTCAACTTTATTTTACAACCGATATTGATACAAAATATTTTTATCATTTTTGGTTTAGATGTAATCAATCGTGGACTTCAGGTCAAATTACAATAATTGCCCTGATGTATAAAATCCGTAAAATATTTGATGAATTCAAAATAATAGATATGGATTTTGCCTTAGAAAGAGGAGATCCAAATGATTTTAAAGGAATTGATGTTATTTTAACAATAGAAACTAAAGACATATATAAGAATAGAGAAAAAATTAAAATACAAGTAAAAGGTGGGAGAGTAATAAGTTATAATGAAGAGGGGTATTTGGTATCAGGTTCAGCTAATGATTTAAAAGCGGATGTTAATTATTGGTGCTATATTGACATAAAAGATAAAAAGACAGAAATTGTTTTATTTCAAAATATAAATCGATATATAGAACGTATTGGTTATAACATTTTATTTAAAAAAGAAATAATTCACCCAATAAAAATTGAAGAAAGTATTATGGTACCTGAAAAATTAGATGAGATTGCGAAATATTGTTATGATAAAAAAATATTAATTGAAATTGAACATTTACCACAAGGTGTAAATGAAGTTATATTACAAAAAGATCCCGAAAAAATCATTAATATAAAAATTGCCGATTTTAAAGATAAAAATCTTATAATTCTATTAACGAATAAATTCGATGAATTAAAGAAGTTCTTTAATTAAATCCTTACTAAAAGTTTCGGAATATTCACCATCACCCATAACTTGATCAATTATATTCTTTTTCTTTTGCAGAATATTATATATTATTTTTTCAATAGTATTTTCAAAAACAGGATAATATACAAGTACACTATTTTTTTGTCCGTATCTATATGCACGATCTTCCGCTTGACTATGATGTGCAGGAACAAATGACAAGTCATTCATAATCACAGTTTCGGCTGCAGTTAATGTTATCCCAACACCACCCGCAACAATATTTGATATGAATATTTTAATTTTATCTTCATTTTGAAACCTGTCTACAGATTCTTGTCTTCTTTCTTTAGTCATACGACCATCAAGGACCACAGATTGTTTTTTATATTTCTCGTGTAACATATCTAAAGTCATCGTAAAATTTGTAAACACAATTACTTTTTTACCCTGTTCTAAACATCTATCAATTATTTCACATGTATAAGGAATTTTTTCATATGAAATTAATTGTCTTACTTTCATTAAACGATTTAATGTTACACTAATAGTATCTGTTTCCTTATTTTCTTTACTGATTCTTGTAAATTCTTCGAGTTCTTCATCATACATTTTAGAATTTAGTTCAACAAATATTGGAGTTATAATTTTTTCAGGTAAATCAAGAATATCTGTTTTCATTCTACGAAGTACAATATTTTTAGTTCTTTCTCTTAACTCATCCAAATTACTTGCACCGCTTGTGTTCCAAACTTTTCTATTACCAACTCTAAATTGAAATCCCTTACAATATCTTTTAACATATGTTTGCCAATTAAGTGTTAAAGGTGAATCTACAATTTTAAGGAGATTAAAATAATTAATCGGTCTCGATGTCATTGGAGTACCTGTAAGTAACCATACTTTTGGTATTTGATCTAAAACATCATTTAGTAATCTTGTTCTATTTGCCGTAGTATTTGAAATATAGTGTGCCTCATCTACAATTGCCAAATCAAAACCTTCATTAACCAATAATTTATAATCATCACTATCTTCACTTTTATCTGTTGTGTGATAATTCTTTAATATATCATAATTTATTATATAAAAATCAAAAGTGGATCCCCATTTACGACCCTCTACAATTAATGTTCTTCTATCGGTATAATTTTCAATTTCTCTTTTCCAATTTATTTTTAATGATGCGGGACAGACAATTAATATTTTTTTTGCTCCACTTTCTAATGCACCGATAACAGCTGAAGTAGTTTTACCTAAACCCATATCATCCGCAAGAATAAATTTATCATTTGCTAATAATTTTTCAACTGCAGTTTTTTGATGATCCATGGGTGGTCTACTTCCATATTTAGAATAATCAATTACTCTATTTAATTTTTTTTCGGGTTGTACTACCGCCGCCTTCGGTAACCAAAATGCATTATTTTGTTCAGAATCTATAATCTTACCCCATATGTGATACGCTTTTTCACTTTCACATAATAATTTTTCACACCATATTTTTGTTGGGGGTACAGGTAGTAATTTGTCTTCTTGAATTTTTTCTCCAAAAGTTGAGACTATCTCAATATATTTTCTTGCAATTTTAGGAACACTATCTTTATACTTTAAAACATATTCAGCTTGTGGACGAGTAAGTTTAAAATTTTTTTGATCAATAAATTTTCTTTTCCAATCTAATAGTTGATTATTGGAACCATCGTAATTTGATAATAATTCTCTTGCCTCTATTTCAGGTATCATATATAAATTAAAATATAAATAATTAGAATCAAAGATTAAACTATTTATAAGGTATGGACAACAAACTACCAATAACACGTTTAAGTAAGTTTTTTTCTCAAGACGATTTTGACATTAATATTCAATTGGGTCAAGAATATCTTCATGGAGATTTAAACATGAAGGTTGTTTTGTATAGAATTGATAGAACAAGTACTGATACCGATTCGGTCTACGCTGAAGCGGGAAAAGATCAGAAAAAATTTTATCCTCCTATGGAAATCAATGCATTGGTTAAAATTGATGAACCAAAAAACTCATCATATAAAAATGGTTTGGTTAGATATAGTGAACCGGGTAATCTAACACTTTCAGTATATATAAGACATTTAGAGGAGTTAAAGGTTGATATAACATATGGTGATTATATTGGATATGCTGATTCAGAAAATAAATTAAGATTTTATACTGTAACAAATGATGGTAAAGTCACATCTGATAATAAACATAAAATGTTTGGTTATAAACCACATTACAGAACAATAACTTGTGTACCAACACAGGAAAACGAATTTAGAGGAGTTTAATCATGGGTATACCTAAAAGAAAAAATAATATTGATGTATACAGTAAAAGGGAACATCTAAGAGGTCAAGATATTGTTGACAGAAGACAAGAACTTTTAGATAGAATCACAAAATCCGATTCCTATTTACCCGACTCAATTCTTCATGATGATTTGGATGGAGGAATGTTAGATTTTGTCAAGAAGAACTTTAAAATCGTTACAGACGGTGAATCAATCCCAATTATTCCAAAAATATTAACAATTCAAAGATGGGGTGAATTTTCAAATAATTGGGAATTTTCAGATGAAGACGGTAATGTTAAAATACCGTTTATTGCAATTGTGAGAAAACCTGATGTTCAACCAGGTACCAATCCTGTTACACAAAGAACAATTCCTGATAGAAGTACTTTTTATTATGCGTCAGTACCTACTTGGAATGGAACACAAATGGGTGCAGATATATATAAAATCCCGCAACCTGTTGCAGTTGATTTGTCATTTGATGTTACAATTGTTTGTAATAAGTTTAGAGATTTAAATAGATTTAATAAAATAGTTTTACAGAAATTTTCTTCAAGACAAGCATACACATCAATTAAAGGTCATTACATACCTATTGTTTTAGATAAAATAGAAGATAACACACCAATGGATACAATAGATGGTCGTAGATTTTACATCCAAAATTACACCTTTATTATGTTGGGTATTTTAATAGATTCTGAAGAATTTGAGGTAAAGCCGGCTATAAGTAGATTCTTTTTATTAAATGAATTTTTAAAAGGTGGTAATGTAGGTAAAAAAATAGTTAAGAGAGGATTATTTGAAACTAAAACCGCAACATTTGTGGCCGATGGAATGCAAACACAATTCAGTGTTGGTGAGACAATTGGAATTTTATTTAATGTAACAATAAATGGTATAATACAAGAAAGAGATACAGATTACTTTCATATTTCAAAAACATCTAAAATAACTTTTGATAACCCACCCCCTGATGGATCTTCAATTGTCATATCGTATTATGTAGGAAGTAAGGAAACTCTTGTTGATGAATATGGTAAAATATTTAACGTTTCTACAGAATATTTTACATTTACAGGAAATAGAGAAATAAACGTTACGAATTACGTTAGTGACGTAATTTCTTTGGATATAAACGGTTTATTAGAAGAAGAAGGATCAGGATTTGAAGTTTTAGGTGGAACAAAAATATCATTATTATTTAGTCCAGCGTTAAATTCAAGAATTGGTATAACGTACCTACACTAATCATTCTCCATACAAATCCTTCTTTTTAGGTTTACAGTTATCTTCTATCAATTTTTCTAAAATCTTATGGATTTTTAACCCCAATTTATCACAATATTGTTTCAATAGTTCGTGATGTTTTTCACTTATTTTAACGTTTTTATAAACTGTTTTATTTGACATAGATAATTAAATATATTTTTAGATAAATAAATATCTAAAATGAAAAAATCCCTGAAATCTTTGATAAAAACAAAGATATTTATTAGAAAACTAATAAAATATTTTAACCAAACATTAATCAATGGCAAATTCTAACAAAGTATTCGTTTCTCCAGGTGTTTATACCTCTGAGAAAGACTTAACATTCGTAGCACAAAGTGTTGGTGTAACAACTTTAGGTATGGCAGGTGAAACTTTAAAGGGTCCCGCTTTCGAACCTATACTAATTACAAATTTTGATGAATTCAGAACATACTTCGGTTCCACTTCACCAGTGAAAGATGGGGCGGGTAATCCAAAATATGAATTACCATATTTTGCAAAATCTTATTTACAAGAATCAAATCAATTATTTGTAACAAGAATTCTTGGTTTAACAGGTTACAAACCATATAACACTTTTGGTATTGTTACACTTGGAGGTGTTAATCTTGGTTCATTAAGTGGTACAACATTAAATCTTGTAATGTCAGGTGACACTTTGGCGAACATGACCGGAAGTACAATATATGCTGAATTATCAGGTAAAACTGCTTTTGACGGTACTTCAATAACTAATTACATTTTATCAAACTTTAGTGGTTTTACAACTGCCGATGATGGTAAATGGTTTGTAATGGGTGAAATACCATCTTCAGGACTTACAAGTTTAAGTTCAGTGAAAGAAGTAAACTCTCCTTTAACAAATAAAAATAATTCTAATAATAATAATGAAAAAGAATGGTATAACACATTCTACACAGAAACTACACCGGGTGATGATAGTACAATAGACGGTGTATATTCCTATAAATTTGTATATTCAAGTGGTAATTCAAGATTTGATGTTACAAGATACAAATACAACGCAAGTTTGAATACAGATTATGATGATGTTGTAGTTGGTGCACTTAGATCAAGAGGTAGATATAGTGGACAAACTCTTATACATGAAGTTACTGGTTCTACTAAAGTTTCAATAAGTGGATCAACAATATTAAGAAATCCATTATCTGATTTTGTTTTACAAGTAACAGGATACACAGGTGGAGCAAAAGAATTTACATGTAATTTTGATCATACTTCCACAAAATTCATATCTAAGGTTTTAGGTACTGAGGTTTTCGATAAAGAATATGCGGACTTTCCTTTATATATTCATGAAAATTACAGTAAATTTTTGAAGGCAGCATATGATAGAGGTATAATTAGAGGTATTGATACTTCATTAGTTTATAATTCAGATGGTAATGATTTCTTAGGTGAATGGGACACACCATCATCACCAATGGTTGTTTCCGAAGTTCGTGGTGGTAAAGTTTCAGATCTTTTCCAAATCATGACCATATCTGATGGTGATACCGCTAATTTCCAATATAAAATAATGATTCAAAATGTTAATTTAGAAACAGGAGAATTTGATTTATTGGTACGTGATTTTAATGATACAGATGATAATATAGTTGTATTAGAAAAATATTCAAGATGTTCAATGAATCCTGAGTTACCGGGTTATATTGGTAGAAAAATTGGTACGGCTGATGGTGAATATGAATTACGTTCAAAGTTAATTATGGTTTCTCTTGCCGATGAACATCCAACGGACGCAATTCCTTGTGGATTTAAAGGATTCGGAGCAAATTCAGATTTCGCGTCATCAACTATTGGTACTGTAATGTATAAAACAGAATACTATGACGCTGGTGATATTATTCTATATGATGCTGACGGTACACCTGTAGTTGAAAGTGGTGATAAAGTAAGAAAAGTAAGTTTAGGTCTATCATCACAAACAGGATTCGATTCTGACTTATTTAAGTACAAAGGAGCAAGTGGTGATAATGAAACTTATGGTTTCCACTTATCAATAAACGCTTCGGGTATCACGGGTAACACACCTTCTGGTTATATGTTTAAAACAACCCCATATGATCTCGAAGGTCAAACGGGTACCAATAATAAATTAACTTCACTTTCATTCCGTAAGTTCACTTTTGGTGTGTTTGGTGGTAACGACGGTTGGGATATCTACAGAAATGTTAGAACAAATACCGATGGTTATATATTCGGAAAAACAACTTATATAAGTGGAAATACTGTTAATAGTGGTGTTTTTAGTACAAGTGTAGGAAATTCAGACTATTACGCATATTTGAAGGGTATTGAAACATTTTCAAATCCAGAAGCGGTTGATATAAATGTATTTACCACACCTGGTATTGATTTTTATAATCATAGTTCATTAATTAATCAGGCAATAGATATGGTAGAAACTGATAGAGCAGATTCTTTATACATAATGAACGCACCTGGACCTGTATATACAACTGATGCTGAGGAAGTTGCAGGATTTCTTGATGGAATCGCAGTGGATTCTAACTACTCCGCAACCTATTGGCCTTGGATCCAAGTAAGAGATACAGATAATTCAACTCAACTTTATATTCCACCAACAGGTGAAGTTTTAAAGAACATTGCGTTAACCGATAATGTTTCTTATCCATGGTTCGCGGTGGCGGGTTATTCAAGAGGTCTTGTAAATGCAATCAAAGCAAATAAGAAATTAACACTTGATGAGAGAGATGAATTATATAAAAACAGAATTAACCCAATTGCAACCTTCTCTGATACAGGTACAATTATTTGGGGTAACAAAACCCTTCAAGTAAGAGAATCTGCTTTGGATAGAATTAACGTAAGAAGATTATTATTAAGAGCAAGAAAGTTAATATCTGCAGTTGCGATTAGACTATTGTTTGAACAAAATGACGAACAAGTTAGAAATGAATTCCTTAGATTGGTAAATCCAATTTTAGAATCAATAAAGAAAGAAAGAGGTTTAACCGAATTCCGTGTTACCGTATCTAATGATCCAGAGGATATAGATGCAAATACTTTAAGAGGTAAGATTTATATCAAACCAACACGTTCACTTGAATTTATTGACTTAGAATTCATTATAACACCAACCGGTGCTTCGTTTGAGAATATCTAATTGGTAAATAAATAAAAAAGGAAAAGGGGTGTGAAAACATCCCTTTTTTTTTGTTCCACATGGAACCATATTTTATAAAAATAATACTTTTATATTTTACCCAGAATGCTGGAACCAGATATTCTGGTATTTATTATTAATAAAAAGAAAAATAATTAATTTACTGGTGCTATATACTGGATATGTTAAAAACTACGAAATTTTTTTGATAAAAACAATAGTTAACTAAAAATAAATTATTTTAATTTGAGATATATTTATAATAAACAAAATAAACCAAAAAAAGTAATACTAATACAACATGGCCGATTTATTAATGAAAATGCCGACACCCTATGAACCAAAAAGGGTAAACCGATTTATCTTAAGATTTCACTCTTCATTAGGTATAAATGAGTGGTATGTAACATCCGCTTCAAGACCAAGTGCAAAAATTAATTCAGTAGCAATACCGTTTTTAAATACCTCAACTTATGTTGCCGGTAGATTTGAATGGAATGAAATAAAAGTAAAATTTAGAGACCCAATAGGACCTTCAGCATCACAGGCTTTAATGGAATGGTTTCGTTTACATGCGGAATCGGTAACAGGTCGTATGGGTTATGCTGCTGGCTATAAAAAAGATATTGATCTCGAGATGCTTGATCCAACAGGAGTAGTGGTAGAAAAATGGTTGTTACAACAGTGTTTCATCACCGACCTAAACTTTGGTGAACTTGATTATTCAAGAGACGACTTAGCAAACATTGATTGTTCATTAAGAATGGATAGATGTATACTTATTTACTAACATAACACTAAACAAAATACAGAAACCGGTTTTATACCGGTTTTTTTATTTGTAAAACTTTACTTTAAAATAGTTATAGTTTAAATTAACACTATGGAAGAATTAAGAATAGACCCAGCAATTGCATATGATGTAATTGAATTACCAAGTAAAGGTATTCATTATACTAATGGAAAAAAATCAATCAGAGTAGCATATCTAACCGCATCTGATGAAAATATATTAGCGTCTCCAACTTTAATGTCGACAAATTCAATTGTAAGTGAGTTACTAAAGAGAAAAATTTTAGATAGGGATATTAATATTGAAGAAATAGTTGAGGAAGATAAACAAGCGATTTTAATATTTTTAAGAAATACCGCATTTGGTTCAGAATATAAGTTTACATTAACTGATCCTAAAACAGAAAAAGAATTTGAAACTACGATAGATTTATCAGAAATTAAAATAAAAGATTTTAATCTAACAACAGATGTTAATGGAGAATATTCGTATTTTTTACAAAAAAGTAATGTCGAGATAACTTTTAAATTTTTAACACAAAAACAAGAAGACGAGATTAATAAAATAAGAGATAGTTGGAATGGAATAGGTGTTGCTCCTATTGTTACCAAACAACTTGAATTCATGATAAAATCAATAGGTGGAGTAAGAGATCCTTTACAAATACGAAATTTTATCGAAACAAAAATGCCCATTAAAGATTCTCAAGATTTTAAAAAGTTTGTAAAAGAAAATAAACCAAGTTTAGATTTAACTAAAAGTGTAATTACCCCATCAGGAGATACAATCCAAGTAAATATTGGATTTGGGGTAGAATTTTTTCGCCCTTTCTACGGATTATAGAAAAGGTTTATTAAATGAGATTTTATTCTTAATAAAAAAGGGTTTTTCATATTCTGACATAATTTCAATGCCTGTATATGTAAGAAGATATTATATAAACTATATAATTGAATTAGAAAGTTAATTTAGTCGTATTTATTACATATGGCAGATTTATATGATTTAGCGAAAGCTAATAAAGTTACGGAATTTGAAAAAGAATGGGCAAGTTTACAATCACCTCCTGTAGCTTGGCCATTTACGAATTCAACTGATAGATCAAATTGTAGTGCTTCATTTAATTATTATAAAAGTTTATCAGGAGGAGGGGGAGGAGCACCTCCACCCGCATCAAATAAAACACTTAGTATACCAAATATAATTGAAGCCAGATCTGGACAATCTAAAATCGCGGATATTTCTCCAGGTGATTCTATCGATGCTCTTAAATTAATGGATGCAAGACTCTCTGCGGCGGAAAAAAATAAAATGATTCAAGGTGAAATGTTGAATCAATTAAAAAGAGAGTCTGATTTACATACAAATATTTCAGAAAAAATTGGTTTATCTGGTGATTTATTGGAAATATATGTTGATAGAATTGCTGAATCACAAATCAACGCATTAAGATTTGGGTACAATATGGAACAGGTTTCAGGTATGATTACAAGCATGTCTGACGCGAATGGTAAATTTAATTTATTATCAGAAAAAACATTAAACAGAACATATGAAACCGGTAGGGCGTTTATTGGAAGTTTGAGAGAATTAGGTGTTGCAATGACAGAATTTGAAAAAGTTGGTATTGGGGCTAAAAACGCCATGGACGCAATAGATAAATCAGGAAGATCTTCTATGTCTTTAGGTTTGAATGCGAAGAAAACAACAGAAATGTTGAGAAACGACATAGGTAAATTAAATGAATTTGGATTTAGTGGTGGTGTGGATGGTTTGAGTAGAATGGTACAAAAATCTTTAGAATTTAGAATGAACATGAGTGAAGTTTTTAAATTCGCAGATAAAGTAATGGATCCTGATAAAGCAATAGAGTTGACCGCAAATAT
>Ga0315899_10002992_pt1 | contig 18479 bp, 27 predicted proteins | sample LakEriMetagenome_2_FD_203518 | JGI IMG/M metagenome (GOLD analysis project Ga0315899, IMG submission 203518) | Freshwater fungal communities from buoy surface, Lake Erie, Ohio, United States - Buoy 4 MA112 | ecosystem: Environmental > Aquatic > Freshwater > Lake | place: USA: Lake Erie, Ohio... | reverse complement strand
TCGAGTAACGACGAATCGCAATAGGAAACGCATCCCATAATTTAAAAGGTGTTTATTGTTTTACCTTCGGTTCGATAGGTCGAAAGGTTGACACCTAAAAAAGGATTGCTCAAATGTTCCCCAAATTTACAAAATTATTCTTGATATAAGTTAATCAAATCTTGAGTAGTTATTCGTTCGCTATCCTGCGTTAAAATAAACGGCTCTGCGTTGTTATCTAATATCGAAGGTAGGCAATCTGCATCCACGCCAACACAAACCGTCTTACGCACCTTATCGCGCTTGTTATAAAGGTCGATTGTTAACGCTCCTAAATCGTCGGCGTTATCGTATTCGATAGTAGGAAATTCGTTATCGGCTGGAAATACCGTATCGCCGTTTATGTAGCAATTATCGAAATAGAAAACAATCGAAAGGAAATCTAAAACGTATTCAGGCAACCGCCCGAAATAGTAGCTTAGTTTTTTTTTGCGGTCTACAAAACTTGCAGACCAACGCCCCGAAGCATATCTAAATAAATCGGTGTCGGTATCGTATTGCGGTTGAAAGCGTCGCCCCTCTAATCGAATACCGGGCAAAAACGAGGTACCATAAAACGCTAATCCAAATTGATTCTCGCCGTTGCAACCTTCAATCTTAAAGAACCTGCAATCGTCCGAGTAATCGCCTATTTGAATAACCTCGCTGTACTTATCATAAGCCGCCCAATTTTTATCGGCTCGCACGGTTATTTTTTCAACGGCTATCACTCCGTTAAGCGAAGCGCCAAACTGCGAACCTAATAAACTAACGAACCCTGTTGAGGTGTTTGTAATGGTGTAGGTGTATGTACCTACGGCGCTTATTGTGGCGTATGTAATGCCGTCTACCTGTAATCGTAAACGTGCATTTGTTATGGAACTTACAACTATCTCAACGTAATAATCTTTATCCTCGCATAATTCAGTTATGCTAATTAGCTCGGTTTGGTTACCTAACGCAGTAAGCTCGATTGTTGCCTCACCCCCACCAACTACCCAATCGTCCGCGCCCGTTACGGGTGTCGATGTCCAGCCGATAGGCGGGCAATCAATACATAAAGGGTCGCCGTTAAAGAAAGGATTATAAATAAAATATTGCCCGCAAGTATTCGTACAATAATCGGCAATCGCTAAACGATAGCAACCCGAATCGATTGTATAATCCGAAAGGTCGATACCCGCCGTTAAATATTGGTCTTTAACAGTTAGCACAGGGTCGAGCCTTTCAATTATTGAAAGCGTTTCGGCATCTACTAAGCCCGCAAATAAAGCGCCCGTAGGTACAGGCTCGACGCTATTAACTATAAACACGCCGTCGAACTCATCACCCGCTAAACCATTAAAGTAAAATAGCAAGCCCGCCGAGGTTGTATCGGGCGTGTTGAGGTAAATCGTATGTGTACCCGGTGCGTTTAAATAAAGAAACGAGCCGCTCGGGAAAATACCAACTACTAACGTACCGCTGTTATAGGTTTCAATCGTTACCGTTACCTTATAGTTTAACACCACGTCGTAACGCTCATAGCCTTGTATGTAACCGCCCGTATTACCCGTTGCGGTTATTTCGCTACCCGACTGCGTCCAATCGCCCGAAAGTACATCGCTAACAAATTTTAGTTCGCCGCATACGCCCGTTTCGAGCTGCCAAAATAGTTGGTCGTTAAAGTCTGCTAACTGCGCAAATTGATTGTTACAACCTTCGCACGCTTCAGGCAATATGGTATTAAATAAAACAGGTTGGTTTGGTATCGATGTGTAACTCATGGTAAAAGTTTGTTTGAACGTAGTTCGAATTGTGCGCCCTTGCGCATTACTGATTCTATTTGTAGGTTTTTAATGTACGTCGGCGCAACGGCTAACGAATCGTCTTTACGCCCGAGTAAAATAGGCTTTGAGGTTTCGCTTGTTATCGCGTTTATCTCTGCCATGCTTAATGGGCGTTTAAACTTATATACATACGCTTGCACGTCGTTAATGTCTACGGGTTCGAGCGTTTGCGGTGTGAAGGGTTGACCGATAACGGAGAAATAAGAAAACGCAGAAAGCAGGGTAGTGTTTTGAAAGTTGCTACCAAATCGTAAGAAACGTTGTATAACGTCGGGGTATGGTGTTGTATTTGTTGCCGATATACCTATATCGATTGCAATTAAATTACCAGCCTCGCAAATAAATACTTCGTTGTTTATTTCATACCACGCAGGTTGACCCGTTGCGGCGGCAAAATCGCTACCAGTTATAAACCGAGTTTCTAACAAATTCAAAGCCGCGTCAAATCGTTTAATCATTAATTTTACTTGCCTACCCATAGCATTACCTACGGGCGCAAACGTTAAGGGGTCTAAGTATTCATCTAAAACAACGCCCGCATTAACGGTATAAATACCGGGGTTCGAAACGATGTAATACTCATACGTACCCGGTACGGGCTGCGTAAAGTTACTGGGATTAACTACAGGGTTGAGCCAAATAAAATAATGCGATAGCAAGCCCGATAAGGTGTTTTGTGTTGGGGCATTAACTACGCTAAACTGGTTAACGATTTGATTCGCTGTTGAGCTGTCAAATCGCAATACACCCGAAGCATTTGCAGGATTGAACCCCTCAAAGAATGATTCTAACGAGTTCGGGTAACCGCTTAACCAATTTGCCGAAACAACCTCGTTACGGTACGGGCTGTTATAAATAGTATTGCCTACACCGTAAGGGTCGTACCCGTTAGCCGTCGCCGTGTTAGGTGCTATGCTTCCCGTCCAGTTCGACTGAATGATTACCCCGTTTGTTTCGTAACCCGTATTATTGAATACTACTATATCCTGAATTAGGTTAGTATCAAATATTATTTCGCTTGTTTTAAGGTTTAATATATTGCTTGTATTGCACTCACCAACGAACCCGAATGTTTCAGCCCTAAAGCCCCTAAACGGCGTTTGCGTAAATTCGCACAGCGTATCGCCGTTATCACATTGCCCGACCTCTAAATATAATTCGTTACCGAAATCGGTCGCCTGATATAAACGCCGTGTATCGAATTGCATTTCAATATCGGACTGGTCGAATAGGTTAGCCGACGCGCCGATTTGCTGAAAGTATGAAGCCTGTTCGATGCGTAACAACGGGCGACCGTTGGCTTGCTTTTCAAAACCCATACCGAGGTTAAGTTTTGAGCGCATCGCTAAATACAACTGCTCAAAGGTCGCAAGTATTTCGACATTGCTTTTTAGTCGTATCGATTGCCCGTTAGTGTAAAACGCTACATCGGTTTGCGGATAACTGGCAGCAAAGAAATTCGAATCGAAATCTACTAACCCGTCGCTCATACAATTTACCAAATGCGCGAACGTATCGTAAACCGTGTAAGCGTATGCGGGGTTAGGGTAAATAATTACGCCCGGATTAAAAACGTAAAGAGGTACGGCGGTCGGTGGCGTTATCGGTGTGCCGTTCTTTGATGTAGTGAGGCGAAGCGAAAATGGTATAGACTTATTGTTGTTTATCTTCGTGCTAAATGTTTCATCGTATAGCTTTGTTTTAACTTGGCATCTATCGAGCACAAAATTACATTCAGTAACGATTATATACCCATCGACTAAACGCTCCCAAACGCCACTCGAACAAATGTATTGAACCGATACGCGCACTAACTCACAATAACCCGAGGTTGCTAACTTATTGTAAAGATAGCCGAACACATCGCCACCGAATATCAATTCGTTATCGAATGAAACAACCCGCGCCCCTATCGTATCGTCCTCGTTAATATTAATACCAAAGTCCTCGGGGTTTAGCGGTTGCCCTCGGTCGATGCCGTCGATTAAAAACTTTAATTCAGATGCCATGAATACCGCGAATCGTTGCCGTTAAAATTAACTATCGTTTTATTGCGCTTTAGGTCGCGCCTCATACCTTTTATTTCTCGCTCCATAGATTTACTATTTAGCGAAGCATTGACGTTAATAGGGCGCTCCTTTTTGCCCATATAGTAATTTAATGCAGGGCGGACGTAACGTTCATCGATTAAACGTTTAAACGCCGCGCTTGAGGTGTTTAAAGCATCCAATTCGCTACGGTGGCGGCTTACTGCATTGCGGTTAACCACAAACTCACCGCGCTCGGCTTCGATTAACGTACCGCCCGCCTCATGGCTTTTACCGCCTACCATACCTCCTCGTTTAAACTTTGGTATGGGTGTCGCTGCGATAATAGCAATTTGAGCCAAACCAGCGGCGAGGGCAATAGCCTTTTGCACAGGGTCGGGAGCTTTCGCAACCGCTACGGCTGTGCCTATCGTTGCTTCGAATATAGCCGCCGCCTTTTCTGCGACCGCTTGCTTGCGCTTTTCGGCTGCGACCTTTTGTGCCGTCCTTAATTGCAATGCTTCGAGCTTACGTTGCTTATCGGCTTCGCTTAATGTACTTTTTTCAATAGCTAATTGTTCGGCTTCGGATGCCGCGTTAATTTCCTCGATTCTTTTTTGCGATTGTATGCCTTGCAGCTCAATTATACTACCGAATAAATCGGCGGTCGCTTGCGCTATTTCTGCCAGTTGCTCGAGTTGTTTATCGGCTGATTGTTTACGTTCGTCCTGAATCGCTTTTTGCGTTTCGGCTTCAATAAGTAAAATTTCATTCGCCCGCTCCTGTTCATCCTTAATACTATTGGTCGCGGCTAACTTACGCTGGTCGGCTTCTAAATTGATTAATTGAATACGGCGCTCAAGTGAACTACCCTGCTCAATCTCTAATCGTTTAACTAAACTTATTTGAGTATTTATAGACGATTCGGCGGCGGCTCTTTGCTCTTCGGCAATCTTTTCGGCTGCTTCCTTTTCTTTAGCTACCTTATCTTCTAAAGCCTTTTGGTCTATATCTGCTATTTGTTTAGTGGCATCTTGTTTAATCGCTTGTATGGCGTTTTGTAGTTTAGTTTCCTCTTCGCTACCCTTCGCGAATTTACTATCGATAAACGCCTGCTCAAGTTCGGCAATCTTGGTATTACTTTCGCTTAATATCTTTTCGCGTTGGTCTACCGAATTAGCGAAGGCATCTTGCTCTAATTTGGCTAATTGCTCACGGGCTTTCGTAACCTCTTCGGCTGATTTCTTTTCAGCTTCAGCGGCTTTCTTTGATTCCTCTTTTTGCTTATCGGCTGCCTCCTTTGCGGCGGTTGCTCGAATAACTAAAATATTATTCGATGCCTCTTGCACCGCGTCCGATGCTTCCTTTTGCGTTTCAAGTAGCTTATCGCGCTCCTCTTTATCGAGGTCGAGTATTTTTGATTGCTTTGCCTGAAAGTCTTTTAGTATCTTTTGGTTTGCTGCGATAACCGCCTTTTCGCGTTCAATCTCGAGCTGTGTAGTATTTCGCCCCGCCGCCTTTTCAACTTCGATGCGTCTATTGTACCCGTCAACTATTGATTTCGTCGCGTCGGCTTGGCGCTTAGATGCGTTTTCAAATGCAGCCCCAGCGCGTTCGGCATCGTCCGAAGCGCCTACCCACTCTTTAATCGTATCGACCACGTTACCGATTGCATTGCTTACGGTCTTAAAGCCCGGTATCGAATTTTCGAGAGCGGCTTTAACCTTATCAAAGTTTTCGACCAAAGCAACTAAACCTAACACCAACAAACCGACACCCGTAGCCGCTAACGCTATTCTAAACGCTTTTAACGCGCCCGTAGACGTTCCGACTACCGTAGTATAGATTGCTTGCTTTGCGGTTAATACAGCCGTCTTAATTGCGCTTTCCTCAAGTAGTAAGTTTGCGATTTGCTGAACGCCGTTAGCGACCGCGATAGCGCCCTGAACCTTTAAGATTGCCTTTTGTAAATCCTCACTCTCAGAACCGAACAAAGCCGCCGCACCTTGCGCCACTTCAAACCCCGCTGCCAGTCCTTGCGTAGCTTGTACCGCTGCATCGAACTTGAATGTATCGGATGCAAGGATTCGAACCCTTGCGCGGGTGTCGCCTATTTGGTCTTCGAGCCGTGAGGCTGCGATTAACAACTGGTTAAACTCGGCGGTGTTATCTTTGCCTTGCTGCTCAAGTAAAGTTAACTCAGCTTTTAACCCGCGCAACTGACCCGTTAACGATTTGCCGCTTTTGGTTAGCCGTTCGAGGGCGGTTGTGTTACCTTCGATTGCTTTCTTTACTTCGCCACCACTAAACGCGGCGGCGGCGCTTTTGGCAGCGTCTTTATATTCAGTAGCAATCTTATCCGAAGCCTTTTGCGCCGACTTAACAGCCTCGTTATTTACTTCGTTAATCTTGTTAACAGTAGCTTCGAGGTCGCCCGCGTCGGCTTTATACTTAATTAGAACTTCAGCCATCTTTGTGGTGTTGCTTATAGAACACCCCAAATTTAATCAAAAAAACGTCAATATCGGACTGCATCAATTCTTTAAACTCGAGAACGTTACCGCCCGCGATGTGCATCACTTGTTCCCTGAATTTATCTTGCGCTTGCTTTGCCCGTCGTCCCGGTGAGAACTCAACGCCGCTAACGTTTCGTGTAGCTTTTGGAGCTGAACTCGGTTGTACTCCCATAATGTCGTTAATTCGTCGGGCGACATACGTAGTAAGGGTTTCAGCGGCTCTATATCCAAACCTGTAAAAAAATCGTGCGACCCCTCCTCTGCCATCGCCTCAAATACTTTTAATTTAGCTTGGTGTACGTCGGGGTTAATGATTGCAGGGTTTTCGTCCGAACGCACTACCCACGTCGCAGCAATGTTTAACAATAGGTCGCGGTGTATTACCGTGTTTTGCCTTTCGCGTATTACATGAATGTATGTAGCAACTAACGCCGCGTTGCGTGGGTTCGTTAGACCAGCGCCTAAAGCCTTTTCCATTTCGGTTAGTATGGCTTCCATTTCGCTACCCGACAAACCGCTACTTAAACGCTCGAGTAAACTCATGCTCATAGCAAAGCGTTCGAGCGGTAATGCTGTTTCTTTTGGGAATCGGTAATAGGTGTGCCCGTCCTTAGTGAATAGCTGAACTAAATTGTATTTGGGAAGCTCGGCGTTTTGTTTATTGCGCGAAAAAATTAATCGCAGTCGCCCGCCTAATTTGCTGAATGATGTGGTCAATGTCATTATTTACTTTTATTAAACTGCCACTACGTAGCTGGATTATGCAATCATCATTTTCGCCGCTGAACACGTGGCTTATATCATTAACGTTTATCAGTACCTCAACAAACCCAATATCGCGCTCGCTTAATTCGCGCAGGGTGTCATCCTCGGTGTCGAGCGATTCGGTCAGGAACGCTTTGCAGAGGATGAACCCAGTCATATCTAACTCCAATAATCGTGCGGGCATTCAGCATCTTTAACCCGCGTTTTAGCGGGTAGGAAACAACCGCACGCCGTACAAAGGTTTAATGCTTTGTTTTTATGCTGGCAAACGTTACAAATAGGCGTTCGCGTTTCGCTTAGTTCGTTTGCCTCTTTGTTAGCAGTTATCCAAAACCACCAACCGCGAATAATTGTACCTATCCTGCGCATTCGATACATTCCATTAAGTTAATTACTGGCAACTCTTCAGCATCGGTTTCAATATTCGCCACGCTAAAGCTAATACAATCGTAAGCCGTTTCGCATATTGTAAACTCACCACATGAACCGAGCTTAATAGTGTAGCCCTGCCCGTTATCTATCTTTGCATTGTTTATAGTTAACAGCCCATCGACATCAGACGTAACGCTAAACGTTTGAACGCGGTTAGTAGCATTGTGCTTTAATACCACTACAAACTCGGTTTCGGGTTCTACATACCCGAATTGAATACCGCCGTTGCAATAGGCTACCTGAATGCCTGAATCGAAACAAGGTGTACAAACGCTCATAGGTATCGTTTTAAAATTGCGTTTACAAAGTAACGAAAACAATCTAAATAATCGGCGCGTTCGGTTAGGTTTTTACGATTGCTCTTTATGATTTGCCCCTCTGCATTGCATTGTACCTGCTTTGCATCAAATACAAAACCCTTACATTTCTTTGAGTTTACCTTTATATCGAGTTTCTTTAACGCCGTGTTGCAATCGATACGGCTGTTAACGTGGCGCGGGTTCGCTGGTATTATTATTTGATTGTCGGCTAACTTGAGGCGGCGTTTAATCTGAATGTATGCGCTCGAGTTATCGCGTTCCTGTATCGTACCGCCTTTGCCCATAGCGTCGCCCGTTATTCGTATAAGTCCCGTCGGTATGTTTAAAGCATCGACCGCATCGCAGAACGCATCTATCGAGCCGCGCTCAATCTTTATTTCGTCCAATACCCGAGCCGCGCTGCCAACGTTTTGAATTACTAAAGCGCAAAGCGGGTTAATATTGAAATCTACGCTTATAAACGTCGGTAGGTGCGGGTTATGGTTAGCGCTATCATCGATGTGCTTATCGTCATCCCACGCGTATAGGAACGGGTTAGCAACGTCGTCTAATACATCCCAGTCGCCCTCAACAAATCGAGCGTATTGAATAGGCGGTAATTCTTTTAACGCTTCGAGGTATTCGGGTGCGATGTGTGGGTTATCTGTTATGCGGCTCGGTATGTACGCCCACCGTTCGGGTAGGGTGTTTTCCCGGTAACGATTGTATATAATCGACTTAACCCAGTTTTGTGCGGGGTTGCACGTTGCAAGGCAAACGATGGGCGGCTTGCCGTGTGCTTTGTTCCAACTTCCGATACGTTCCTGAACTTTGTAGAATGTTACCTCTTGCAGTTCGTTTACTTCGTCCAAGCCCGCGCCGTTAATCTCTAAACCCCTAAAGCGGTTAAGGTCTTTATCATCGTCGAATGATTCAGCCATAAAGATAAGCTCCGAACCGTTTGTGAATGTTATAACGTTCGTTTCCCTATTCCAGTTCTTAACGTAGTTACTTACCCCGTCCATCATTATCGAGGCGAAGCTCGGAAACGTGGTACGCTTTAAGTCGGGTAGGCTTTTACGAATAACCGCCCACCTCGAACGCGGGTACGTTAAACACAAAGAGGTTAGGGTTAATAATAGCCAATATGTTTTACCGCCACGTATCGCGCCCCCGAAAACAATAACGCGTTTACTACCTTCTACGGCGTAATCGTACGCGGTCGTTTGTGTTTCGGTTAATGTAAACTTCATTCATTCGGCTTACTCGGTTCGGTTCGCACAATAACGAGCGGCTCGGTTGTAGTGATGTTATTATCTATACTTTGCTTCGGCTTGCCATAAGCGCGGTCTAAAAGTACCTCTGCCGCTCTTACATCGCCTTTCGATGCTTTCGCTCTTAATGCTTTTAAAATAGCTTCGCCGGCTGTTATACCGTCCTTTTCTTCGCCTAGTACATCTGCAAGTAATACATGAAGTTCGGGTAGTTTACGCGGTCTTCCGTTCGGGTTTCCGCTTTCTCCCTTTTTCCATCGTGGCTCTATCTTGCCTTTTCCTTTACTTGGCATGGTTCGTTGTATTTACGTTGTTTATATCATTTCAAACGAAACGGTTATTCGCTCTTTTGAGGTAGTTCCTTTTAATTGTTTTGAAGTCTTACCAGTTTCTTTAGTTCTTCCAAATCTTATACACGCCCATTCATTGCTTTTTTTTAATGCGTATACTAAACTTGGCGAGGAAGTCGCTATTGTATATCTATCTTTTTGTTTTTTATATATACTTCCTACATGATTTAATAGTTTAATTCCTATTCCAATACCTTGATAATCAGGCAATATAACTAATCTGTGAACTCTTTTTATGTTTTTTGCTTTAGGGTGTGGAAAGTGTAATATACTTATGAAACCTGCTATTTCATCATTTACAGTAGCCACAAATACATTTGCAGCATTATTATGCGTATGACTTAAATAGTGATGTTTAGCAAACATTTTCCATATTGTTTTATCCGATGTTTGGAATATTTCAAATCGTATGGCTGGTCTATTTTTTTTTTTGCCCTTCAAAATTTTGAAAGGTCATCGTATCTGTATCAAATATCCAATCGGGCAATAGCCAATCTTTTACATCAAGATGACAGGTAACGGCTATGAACTGTTTATCTGTTTTTCTTATAGCTTTTTGCATTGCGAACGAACCAATTTGAGCAACGTTTCTATCCACTACGCTAGTAAATTCATCAAAAACAAATAGCTTTTCGTTTTCTAAAATTGCTCTTGCGAGGTCAACGCGCATCTTTTGTCCGTTGCTTAAAACTGAATACGGCTTTAACCAGCTTGGTGGACTGCTAAATCCTACGGAATTAAATGCGGATGTAATCTCCTCAACGCTGCAAGATTTCGGCATATCGTCTAATACAGTTTCGTTTTTATATTCATACGCTGTAATATAGCTATTTGGAAAAAGTTGTTTTGCTATCGTTGTTTTGCCTGTTCCGCTTTTGCCGACTATTAAACCTATTTGCCATTTATCAGGCAAATCAATATTACCTTCAAATCGCTCAATTATATTTTCTGATTGTAAATCAAATTTGCCTAAAATTGAAGCGACCCGAAATGTTTTTTTCGGTTTAACTTGTTTTATAATGTCAAAAGTCGGCATTCGTATCCTTGTTCAATCAATTTATTATATGTGTTTTCTTGGTGTTCCTCATCTTTACAGATTAACTCTATTCTGAAAAGTTCCTTAATTGTTTCTGATAAATCCTCTATTTCATCGTTTGTATCAAATTTAGGTATATCCAAGCCCCACTCTTCGAGCTGCTCAGTATCCCATTCGCTCGTTAATGCGCTCCAATCCCACTCGCCGCCGCTTACGTTGTCTTTGATTATAAATTCACGCTGTTGCTCTTCGGTTAGTTCTCCTGCAACGATTATAGGCACTTGTTTAAGCCCAGCCTCGCGGCACGCTTTCAAGCGCATATTACCGCCTAAAACTACCATATCGTTATTAACTACGATAGGGCGTATGTTAAGCATTTCGGGGAACGCTTTAATCGAGGTAACAAGCCGCTCGAATTTATCGTCGCGTATCGTTCGCGGGTTGTTCGGGTTTTGCTTAACCTCGGATATTTTAACGGTCTTTACGTTCATACCTTTTCAGTTTGTGCGTTAGTGTTTTCGCGTATCTTATCGAGTTGCTCGGTATTGTTATCGTAGTGGCGTTCAATACGCAGACGTTTAACCGTTTGCCATTTGTCAGCGCCGTTCGTAAAATAAACACGTAAACGCGGTACGCCTAATTCTTTTGCAAGTTCGTACACCTCGGCGCTAAAGCGTTCGTTTCGGGCGGTAATGATATAAACATCGTCGCCGCGACTTATTGCGCGTTTGGCTGCTTCAAAGCCCTTTGGCGTATCGAGTACGCCGTCAACGTCATACGATACCTTCATTTTTGATAATCGCTAAATTTTTTGTTTCCCATTTTTTTTATGAAATGAGCAATATTATTTCTATACAAACCTACTTTTTTATTCGCGTGTATTGCTGCAAGTTTGTCGTCGGGTTCAATATCATTATAGCCTAATGCTATCATTTCATCGTAATTTGGAAATACATCGCTATGCCTATCGTTTTCCTTATCTATTAAGTTGTCCTGTTTACCACCAAATGAATATATCAATATAAGGTTTGTTGGTATTGAATCCGAAAGTTCTTGTTTAAATAATGAAACCTCTTTAGTATACGAATAAAAGTTGACGCTTTGGTTTTGTTTTGCTATTTCAATCCATGCTTTCGCATATTCTTTACTAAAAAAATCGCCAGCGTCGTGTATCCTTATATACTTGTTTTTATATTTAGTTTTAGATAGCTCAGCGTTCATTAATGTTTTGAACCCTTCTAAATCGTTTAGTACAAGTTCTAATTTATCTGTATGCGCTTTCAAAACGTTTTTGAATTTATACGTTCCGTTTTTTGCATAGCAGAACGCAGCGCAAGCCCCGGCATTTGGGCAAGTATTAAACTTGCTTCCATCGCTTAACGTAACCCAATGAGCTGGCAAAGTCCAGCCGTATATGCCTGACTTTTTTAAGTCGCTATTTTGAGTTAGTAAATTCATTTTCTGTTTCGTGCTTTGCGGTACTTTTCAGCCTCGGCGTATGCTATGGCTACGGCTTGCTCGTTTGAATACCCTTCCTCTACTAACTTGCGAATATTCATTTGTATAATCTGTGGCGAGTCGCCTTGAAATAGTGGCATATTACAAATTTACAAATTATAAGTATCGATTCGTTTTTTTACCATTTCGATAAATCGCTCCATCATTGCAGCATAAAAGCCGTTAAAATCCTTATGACCTTCGGGCGCGTGTTCAAATAGCACATAAAGCGTCGAACGTAAACGCTGGCTCGGTGTTTTACTTCCAAGTTCGGCGGCATCGAGTTTAAGGTTATTTAAAAGCTGTTCGTCGTTATAATTGAACTGTTCGCCCTTAAACGCCATAACACCTACGCCGCCCATCCACTGATTAAATAGGGCGCTCGTTTGTTCGGGCGTTAGTTCTTGCGTTCCGATTGTTACTTTAATCGTTTTATCGCGGCGCGTGGCTACCGATTCAATCGCGCAAGGTATGGTTAAGAGGTTGCTCATATCCCGTAAATATCTTTTAAATACCTTTCTGAATAATCGTCAAACCTTGCACAAGTATTAGGGGGCTTGCGCTCTCGCGTTTTCCAACCAAAAAAATAAGCCTTTTTTAATTGTTGTTTCTCTATTGCTTTAGCTTGTTCAAATGCAACCGTATTTTTAATGTCGATGTTTATGTGGTGCTTTTGCAACTGATAAACCAACCAATCTACTGCCGTTTGTTCTGTTTTAGCATCCATACTCAGGCTCGCGCTTATTTGCTTTGTATTCGAGTTTTAGCGTTTCGAGGTAATCGCGTACCATCGCTGTAATTTTTTCGCGGCTCGTTTGCGGTACTCGAAAGCACAGAGTAGCGGTTGGTTCGCCATATTTGGGCAACCTACCAGCACCTTCACGGCGACCGCCTCGATTATCTTTTGCCTTTGCTTCGGACTTCATGCCACAAATATAAGTATTATTTGATTACGTTTTGCAAATTTACGCCGTGTTTTTTAAGTAGCTTCAACCAATCGAGGCAACGGGTTAAATACATTCGGTAGGCTATTGAGGTACGCGGTGCGTTCATTAATTGTGCTGCATAGCTGCGATGCGTTTTAATGGTGTCGGTGTAATATACCGCGCCGTCTTTAAACTCGCTTTGCTCGGGTTCGTGGTTAGTCATGTAATCGATTATGCGTTCCTCGGTTGTCAAAATGGTTCTTTATCAAATTCGTTATTCGGCGCTATTGCGCTAATTACTTTCTCGGTTTCGGGCATCGGTAAAAACGAGCTGCCAGTATTGCCGCCCAAATCGCTAAAGGCTGTAATCGTGTTGTTATGCTGAAAACGTACCTCACCCGTCGCGCCTTGTCTATGCTTTTCGAATAAGTAGAAAACGTGTTTATCGGTTTGCTCACCGTCGACCTCATCAATGCCGTAATACTTCGGGCGGTAAATAAATATTACCGTGTCGGCATCCTGTTCGATTGAGCCGCTTTCGCGTAGGTCGGATAGGATAGGGCGTTTATCGCTTCGCTGTTCAACTTGCCTACTTAACTGGGCAAGGGCTATAATCGGTATGTTTAGTTCCTTTTGCGCGGCTTTTAACGTTCGGCTAATCTCTGCCACTTCCATTTCACGGTTACCGCCTTTAAACCCTTCTATCGTCATTAATTGCAGGTAGTCGATTATTGCCCACTTGCAACGCCCTTTACGCGCTTCGCGTCGCATTATGCGTATTGCTTCATGTACCCCGCATCGCGGCTTATCGTAGATTAAAATTGGTAGCTTTTCGATTTGACCGATTGACTGCTCGAAGGTATGTAGCTCGGGTTGGTTTAGGTTACCATCGCGAAGCCGTGCGGCGTTTACTTGTTCGTTACTATGCTGCAATATTAGGCGCTGGCATAGTTGGCTGTTATTCATTTCAAGGTTAAAGTAAATACCCGGTTCGTTAAAGTTGCAAGCGTGGTAAAGCGCTAAGGCTGTTTTACCCATCGACGGGCGACCCGCTAAGATTATTAGTTCGGGGTGAAAGCCGCCCGTAAACCTGTTAACGGAAGCGATACCCGTACTTAACCCGCTCGTTTGCCCATTTTGATACATCGCAGCTCGGCGGTAGTATGCCTGCCGTTCTTCGTCTGCGAGTTGAATTGTTGTTATGATGTTATCGATAGGGCTACCATCCTCTATTAACGAGTTGAGGCGCTTAACGATTTCGACGGCTGTATTTACGCCGCCTTTGTTGTTATTGATTCCTAACGTTTCCTCTGTTAATATCGTCGTAATTGAACGTTTAATGTGTTCGTCCTTTAGAATCGCGATATACTGGTTAACGGGTTCGGTGTACGATAGGTCGTTACCCCACCCCGAAACGCTCGCAAGGTCGCGCGGGTCGATTGCTTTTGTGCTTAGTGCATAGCTACCGAGTGTAAGGAGCGTCGGTTGCTTGTTATCTGCTTGTATCGATTTAATCGTTTTAAAGCATTTTAACGCGAGTTCGTCCGTAAAGTGATGCTCAGATAGCTGCGGCACTATTTCACGCGCTGCATCGGGTTCGTGCAGCATTATGAAAATTAAAGCCTGTTCAATTTTTGGCAGGGGTTTCATTATAGGCAATTTTCAAAAGTTGCATTATGGTTAATAACAATCATTTTAAAGTGTTCAGCGCAATCTAAAATAATGGCTTCATATTGCTCAAGTTTATTGAGTTTAATAAACTCTAACCATTCGTTAATACCTTGAGGCTTTTGAGCTAAAACTAAATCTTTAATTGTCATCGTGTAAGTGTTTAAAGTTTGGGCGGTGGTTAGCCGCCCGTTGTTATCATTATCCTATTATTTTTTCAGCAATTTCTATTGCTTTGTTTTTGCTTAAGATTGTTTCGGTTTGTTTTATGTTTTCATTTATAAACCAAAAATTAGAACTATTTGAGTAGGTGTAAATTGTTATGTAATAATTATAACCATCAGATAGCAGCGTTCTATTAATAATTGCTTTCTTGTTTCGTTCAGCGTTTTGGATTGTGATTTGAAAGTTCATGGTGTAAGTGTTTAAGAGTTTGATTCAGCAAACATACAACTATATTTTGATTCTGCAAACTTTTTCTAAATTATTTTAAAAATATTTTTCTTACTGCATCTTAACCCCCATCGAGGCGCGTGTTACTACGGCGTTTTGTGGTTTGTTTTCTTTATCGCGTTTGCTCCATGTTACTAACCTTCGCCCAGTATCCCAAGCATCTTGAGCCGTTAGTCTTAGTTTACCATTTGCTAAAGGTTCTGCCCAATAGTTAAAAAACTCGTTCAGCATATTTTTAGGGTAGCGTTCAGCGTATTGTGTCATTGATTTAATCAAATCGTCTTTGCCCCACTTTTTAAAATTAGCATTAGCATTTACATTATCATTCTCATTTACATTAGCATTTACATTTACATTAGTGGGTTCTTTGTGGGTTTCTTGAGGGTTTTGTTGGGGGTTTTTAGTGGGTTTCGTTGGGGGTTTTTCGCTTCGTGGTCGCCCTCCCTTTTTACCATGTTCAGCGCCTAAATAACCGTTGTTTTTACCTGCTATTGCCTTACGGTTATTTGCTTCGATTTGTGGCTTTATAAGCATAAAAATCGTTTTACTTAATCCGATTAACTCAACCTCAACTCCATTAAAACCGAGTTCACATATTGCCGCCCAAACCTCTAAACGGTTTTGCTCAGGTAAGCCGTTTAAGGCTTCATAAAACGAGCGGTAAATTACCATTGAATCTTTCATAATAAAGAAAGCCCTTTGAAATTTACGGTGGAATCGGCTCGGATACACCTTGCCTCGTAAACCCAAAGGGCGATAAGTTAATTTCGTTTCGTTTAGGATTCCACCTCTAAACGTTTCAAATTTACAAAATTTACTGCTCTTTACAAAACACCGTTGTTTGTGTTATATACTCTTTTCCAGAAATTATAACGGTTATTGTACTTGTTGTTTCCTCAACATACTTTTTTATTTCGCGCCGTGTTAAACCACATTGCTCGGTAATTACTGGCGGTTGTGGTTGCATTTGCCCGTATTTATTAGTTGCACTTTGCATTATGCGACATTCAAAACAACGCTCGCAACTGGTAAACAATAGCGCCGAAGCGCAAAAAGTGTAAAGTGTTTTCATATTATTGATTCAAATAGTTTTCAATTGTGTTTAGGCATTCATCTAACCCCGAGCAGAACAATGCCTCGAAACCCACGTTTTTAAGCCGGGTAAGGACTTCAAATTGTTCTGCAAGGTGTTCGTCTTGTTTTAGCGTTCCATCGCGTTTAAACGGCTTAAAATCGCCCTTTTTGATTTCGATAAACAAACCGCAAAATTTACCACGCGGGGCGGCGATAAATAAGTCGGGGTAACCTCGGTGCGGGTTCATCGATTTGTGTACCCTTGCTTGCCCTACGCTCATTTTTGTACCCGCGCTGAAATCGAAACGAAACAGTATTTCAGGGTGTTTGTATTGCATATACTTGGCGATGGCTGTGTATATATCGCTTTCGCGTGGTGGGCGTTTCATCGCTTATAAATATTGTTGCATACTATCATAAATTCAACGCGCCCCTTATCGCTGGTCATATCGTCGAAAAGGTCGATTAAAATACAACGGTTGTTATCGTAATCGTTAAACACCTTGCGGTACTTAAAATTACATTCGAGGTATTCAAACCCGCACGAAAGTATGTAAGAGGCAACGTTTTTATAAGAATGCCCGATAAACTCGTTAAGGTCGCCGAGGTCTTCAGCGTATGTTAGCGCCTCTTTCTTTAATTTGTCCATCGATTAATCGTATTAAATCAGTTCGTTCAACTTGTAAAAGAATTGCCACTGTTGCGGCTGGTATTGTACCCTTGTGGGTCCACCAAAACTCGGCGCATTTTAGTAATCTTTTTTTATAGCCTATGCCACTATGCGGCATATACTTAATGTGCTTATTAGCCTCGGAAATGAGCTGCATAAACTCATACGTACCGTATTTACCCGTTTGTGCCATTGTGTAGGTAGTTAATGATTAACTGCGTTGCGCTTTCGATTTCTAAATCGTTATGGCGGTATAAGTATAAGTCCTTAAAACTACCCGATTTTTTAACCTTTGGCGGTACGCCTATGTAGTAAAACTGCTTTGGGTCGAAGCCCATCAAAAGCGAATACCAAACCGCCTGAACGTGGTTACAATGTTTAACCATATCGGAGGCGAAAGCCTGAATATTTTTAGCGCTCGTTGTTTTAACATCGGCAATAATACCACGCTCTAACCAACACAAATCCATCATGCCCTTACCCTCGACCGTTATACCGCCTATCGTTACGTTATTTAACGCGATGTATTCATGCTGCGCTTTGTCGAATAGTTCGCCTAACATCGCAACCTCGTGAATCGCATTATAAACGTTTTGCGTACCGGGCGGCATATCGTCGAACGGCTGCTCAAGTAAATCGAAATGAAATGCCGCGCCCTCGGTTAGCGCCTTTTGTGCGTAGCTTATGTCGCCCGTGTAGAATCGTTTAATACGGCTTGCGCTAATTGCTGGGTGTTTAATATATTCGTCGCGTGTCATTGGTTAAATGTTTCGTTGTAGTATTGTTCGCCGATTTGAAGCCAAGTATATGCAGACGCTTTATTATACGTTTCAATGATTTGCTCCTTTTCCATTATTTGAGATTTAACCCGCGCCTCAATCATTAACTCGCTGAACTTAGCCCCGTCGATTTTTTCCTCGACGTATTCGATAAAGGCTTTCAAAAATTGGTCATATAGGTAATCCGTTGCCGTCTGTTTCATGTTTAAATTGTTGTATTTGTTCAAGTGAAATAAAGATTTGTAGTTCGAAACCCTGCTTTGCAAATAAAAGAAATTTGCCGTTTTCGAGTATGTACTCACGCGGTATATCCCAGCGCCCGAAATCGTCAACTATTCGCACCGTATCGAAGCGCGTTGCTTCAGCTATTAACTTATGGTTTAAGCCGTAGGCGTTACCCTTTTGTAAAAGATGCTTTGCCCGGTTGCGCGTTACAGTTAGCGTTCGCGTTGGCATATCTATTTCGCCGATTTTGCGCTCTTTAGGGCTTTTTGAAAGCCGTATCGATAGCCGCAGGGTGTTACCCCCACGGCGTACGATTATAGCATTACCGAAACTATCTTCGACTAAAGCGGTGTTATCGTCTATTCTCATCGGATTACTTGCGTTTTGTGTTCGTATAATTCAACCCCTGCTATACTATCCACGCCGAGTTCTTTCATTGCCTTTGGCAGCCCTACGATTAAATCCTCAGGCGTTAGGTTGTTATGCGCAAACTGAACGGATAAAACTTTAATCCAGTCAACCTCGCCAACAATTCGCGCCTTTAATGTGGTGCGTATGTTTTTCGTTTGGTTGTTTTCTACGGTGGTGGCAAATAGCTTATCGGTAAACGCTGCCATAATATCGTTAACCGATTCGGCTTG
>Ga0315899_10002988_pt1 | contig 18501 bp, 19 predicted proteins | sample LakEriMetagenome_2_FD_203518 | JGI IMG/M metagenome (GOLD analysis project Ga0315899, IMG submission 203518) | Freshwater fungal communities from buoy surface, Lake Erie, Ohio, United States - Buoy 4 MA112 | ecosystem: Environmental > Aquatic > Freshwater > Lake | place: USA: Lake Erie, Ohio... | reverse complement strand
GCTGGCGCTGAGGTCCGCATGGGAGAAAAAGTCACGGGGATTGAACGGGTGGAATCGGGCTGGCGGCTGCGGATGGAATCGGGCTGGGGGGCGGAAGCTCCGTTGCTGGTGGGGGCTGATGGGAGGAAGTCGCTGGTGGCGCGGCAGAGCGGGCTGGCGCTGCCGGTTCCGCGGAAGCGTGTGGCGCTGCATGCTGACGTGGCTGCGCTGGAAGAAGCCCCTCCGTTTGGGGAGATGCATGTTTTCCGTGATGGTTCGTATGTGGGACTGAACAATCTGAGCAGTCGGGAAGTGAATGTATCGACTGTTTGTGATCCGGCTGCGCTGCGCGGAGTGGCACCGCATGAATTTCTGAATCGGCAGCTCGCATCGTCTCCTCACCTGCGTGACCGGGTTGACCGGGTGGCCGGACCGGCGAAGGTGGGAGCGACCTTTCCGTCGTCGCATGCGGTGCGGCGGGCGAGCGGGCCGGGGGTGGCGCTGGTCGGGGATGCGGGTGGGTTCATTGATCCGCTGACTGGGGAGGGCATCTACATGGCACTGTGGATGGCTGAGGCTCTTGCGGGCCGCCTTGTGAAGGCGGGTCCGGTTGGCGTGGCGGAAGCTCTGGCATCGTATGGAGCCGAGCGTGCGAGGTCGCACCGGGGCAAGCAGCGGCTCAATCTGCTGTTTCAGCGCTGCATTGTGCGGCCGTCCGTGGCGAATGGCATTCTGCGGGTGCTGGCCTGCCGGCGCGGAGTGGGCGATGCCTTTGTGGGGCTGATTGGGAATCAGTACCGTCCGGCTCTGGGGGTGGCGCGGATGATGGGAGCCTTCATGGGCATCTGGGAATAGGGCCGCCGTGCCGCGTCGCGGAATCCGAAGGCGGCTCCGCCGGGATGTTCCCGGTAGACCGGGATGAGGCCTGGGACGTGGCTTTCCCTGATCTGCTGCGGGACAGTCATGCCCCGGAGGAAATTCAGGGAGCGGTCAGAGGCGGAAGGTGATGCGTCCCTTGGTGGTGTCGTAGGGAGACATTTCCATTTTCACGCGGTCGCCGATGACGAGTTTGATGAAGCGCTTGCGCATTTTGCCTGAGATGTGGGCGAGTACGACGAGCTTATTGGGGAGTTCGACACGGAACTGGGTGCCAGCGAGGACCTGCACGATGGTGCCCTCGACCTCGATGGCTCCTTCCGGATCGTCGTCGACCTGACGGGGAGCGCGCAGGGGAGGGCGGTTGCCGGAGGGGGCGTGAGGGGGTCTGGAAGGACGGCGGGCGGGATATTTTCCTTTGGCGGGCATGCGATCGTATGAAAGCGGGTACCATTCGCCGGGAAGGTTCCGGCACAAGCGGTTTATTCGCGGGTGGGGAATCTGGTGGACGGGGTTGGCAGCATCGCCGAGAAGGCGGGATGAGCGCAGAGTATTCCCCTTATGATCCCCCGGCGTCCGATCCTTCCCTGCAGGGGACGATGGATGTGCTGGCGCGGCATCTGGAGGGGATTCAGTTTCCGCTGCGGTTCCGGTTCCGGGTCTTGACCTTTGTGCCGAAGATGGATGTGTTCGATGCGGTGGGGCGGCCGGTGCTGCATGCGCGGCAGCGGTTTTTCCGTCTGCGGGAACAGGTGGAGATTTTCACGGATGCGAGCCAGCGCGAGCGACTGGCCGAGATCCGGGCTGACCGGATCATTGACTGGTCGGCGCGCTATCGTTTCACGGACGGGCAGGGAGGGGAGATCGGGGCGATGGGGCGGCGGGGCTGGCGGTCGCTGTGGCGGGCGAACTACGAGGTTTTCAATCCTGGGGATGCGTCGCCCGATTTCCGGATTTCTGAGGAGAATCCGATGGCCAAGGTGATGGATGGGTTGTTCGGGGGCGTGCCGCTGCTTGGGGTGCTGACGGTTTGGTTGTTTCATCCGCGGTATGCGGCGGTGCGTTCGTCCGGGGCACCGGCGCTGCGGCTGAGCAAGCGTCCGGCCTTCTGGGAGGGGCGGTTTGACATTGAGCAGCAGGGGCCGTTGTCGCCTCGGGAGGTGATGAATCTGCTGCTGTCGTTCATCATGCTGGTGCTGCTCGAGCGGCGGCGGGGCTGAGGCTGACGGGATACAGCAATGAGTATGCAGCGAGCCGTTGTCAGCGGTGGAGTGGTTGCTACTGGCGAGGAGAGCGGGCGGACTGCGCCGCGGAAACTCACTCATTCACTACACCAGCATACTTCATGAAATCATCCATCAACCGACGTCGATTCCTGCGTGCCGCGGGAGCAGTCATGGCTGCACCATCCTTCATTCCCGGGCTGCGGGCGGCCTCGCCGAACGGGAAGATCCGGCACGTTTCCTTCGGAGCCTCCGGCATGGCGCGGGCGGATCTGGAGAGCATCTCACGGAGTCCGCATGTCGAAGTGTATGCGGTCGTTGATGTGGACAAGCGGAACTGGGATGGGATCCGGAAGGCGTGGCCGAATGCGAAGCTATTTCAGGATTACCGGGAGATGCTGGCTGCGGAGGGAGGCAATTTCGACAGTGCGAACGTATCGACGCCGGACCACATGCATGGGATCATCGGATCGGCCTGCATTGCGCTGGGCAAGCATGTGTATGGTCAGAAGCCACTCACGCAGAATCTGCGTGAATGCCGTCACATCACGAAACTGGCCCGGGAGAAGGGTGTCATGACGCAGATGGGGATTCAGGTGAGCAGTGATTTTTCCGAGCGCTGGGCGCAGGGACTGATCCGCGAGGGAGCGATTGGGAAGGTGACGGAAGTGCACAGTTTCAGCAACAAGGAGTGGGGAGACATGGGGACGGCTCCGGAGAAGGGTGATCCGGTGCCGCCGGAGTTTGACTGGAATCTGTGGCTGGGGGTGGCGACTGATCGACCGTTCATCAATGGCTACTATCATCCGGGCAACTGGCGGAAGCGCCGGGATTTCGGCACGGGAACGCTGGGGGACATGGGATGTCACATGTTCAGCGGATGGTACCGTGCGCTGGATCTGACGTCGCCGCTGACAGTGAAGTCCACGGGTCCGGCACCCAACAAGGACAACTGGGCGGTCAATGGCCGGGTGGAGTATGTGTTTCCGGGGACGGCCTACACGGCGGGGGACAAGGTGAAGGTGATCTGGTATGATGGATCGTCGCGTCCGCCTGCTGAGTTGGCGGAGAAGGTGGGCGGGCGGATTCCGGATCAGGGCAGCATTTTTGTGGGCACTGATGGGGTCATGCTTTTCGGGCATGGGAGCCGTCCGCTGCTGTATCCTCTGGAGAAGTTCAAGGGTCATCCGTATCCGAAGCTTGAGCCGCGGGACCACTGGCTGGAGTTTGTGGAATGCATCCGGGAAGGGAAGAACAAGCCGAGTGCGAACTTTGACTATGCGGGTCCGCTGACCGAGGCGGTGCTGCTGGGCTGTCTGGCCAGCATTTTCCCGAATGAGGAACTGGCATGGGATGCGGCGGCGCTGACGTTCCCGAAGCATGCGGAAGCGACGAAGCAGGTGGGCCGGGCATCGTACCGTGAAGGGTTCACGATTCCCGGGCTGGCCTGAGCTGGATTGATGAAATGAAAGAGGGAAGCCGTCGCGGGGCGGCTTCCCTTCTTTTTTTGTGAGCTGGCGCTGTTCTTTTCCGGTTGGGTCACGGGGCCGGGCGGCGCTGGCGGTAATTGCTAGGAATAGATGAGAAACGGCTGGCGGGCCTGCTGGAAGAAGGCGGGATAATTCTGATAGGAAGCGGTGATGCGGTCTGGGGGGATCTGGCTGCGGAGGTCGTGCCAGAGCCGGTCGCTGCCCCAGACTTTGTGGAAGAGAGAGAGGGTATCGCCGCGGGTCCTCTGGAGCGGGAGTTGGTTGCTGCGGCGGGAGATTTCCGAGGTTAGGGTGACGGCGAGGCTGATGAGGTTGGTGCTGGTGCGAGGGGCGATGCGGAGGCGGACGCCGGCGAAGTCTGGTTTGCGCTGACTGGTCCATGGCTGGAAGTGGACACCTGGGAAGCGGCGGGCGTTGAGGTCGGCGGCGAGTTGATGGGGATTGATGTTCCGGCCGGCGGCGGCTTCGAAGGGGTGTGGGGAACCGATGCCGATGTCGACGCCGTCGAGTCCGCCGAGGATGCCTGTGGTGGCGTAGTAGATGGGGGAATCCGGGTGGGGGATATTGGGGGAGGTGGGGATCCAGCGGAGGCCGGTATCGCGCCATGTCATGGAGCGCTGCCAGCCCTGCATGGGGACGATGCGGAGTCTGGGGCGGCCTTGCCACCAGCCGCGGGCATTGCCCATGCGGGCGAGTTCACCTGCGGTCATGCCATGGAGGTAGGGAACGGGGATCTGGCCGACGAAGGATTTCCACTGCGGGCTGAGGGGAGGGCCTTCGACGCGGAGGCCGCCGAGCGGGTTGGGCCGGTCGAGGACGACGAATTCGCGGTCGTGTTCCGCGCAGGCTTCCATGGCGAGGGCCATGGTGCTGATGTAGGTGTAGCTGCGGGCACCGATGTCCTGGAGATCGAAGAGGAGGCAATCGACGCCGGCGAGCATTTCCCGGGTTGGTTTGCGGGTGGAGCCGTAGAGCGACCATGCGGTGAGGCCGGTGAGGGGGTCGCGTCGGCTGGGGACTTTGAGTCCGGCTGGTTCGCGTCCGTCGAGTCCGTGTTCCGGGGTGAAGAGGGCGGTGAGGTTGCGGCCGAGGGCGCGCTGGAGGGCGAGGCGCGAAGGGGTACCTGATCTGGTGACGGAGGTCTGGTTGGTGATGAGGCCGACGCGGCGGTTGCGGATGGAAGCGAAGCCTGAGGCGGCGAGGGCGTCGATGCCTGGGGTGACGCGTCCGGATGCTGGAGTGAAGCTGCCTGATGAGCAGTTGGTGAGGGCGGAGGCGAGGCTGGCGGGGAGGAGGGGCAGCAGGTCGCGGCGGGTCATGGCGGCGGAATCTGTGAGGGAATCCGGCGGCGGGCAATGGCGCAGAGGGAGGGAGGGTCAGGGTGAGGGTTCAGCGATCCATGGGGCGAGACTTCTGCGGAGGAGGTCGCGGGCGCGGCGGACGCGGTGTTCGATGGTTTTGGGGGAAGTGGCGGCGGCGGCGGCGGCTTCCTGGTGGGTGAGTCCCTCGTAGGTGGTGAGGATGATGGCTTCGCGCAGCTCCGGGGGAAGGGCGAGGACGGCGCTGCGGACGGCGCTGGCGCGGTCGGCGAGTTCGGCGGCCGTGGCTGGGTCGGCGGAATGATCCGGGAGGGTGTCGAGGGAATCGCCGGAATCCGAGGGGTGGCGGGAGGACCAGCGGAAGTGATTACGGGCGAGGTTGGCGGCGATCTGGAGGATCCATGGCTGGAAGGCGGATCCCTTGTTCCATGAAGAGCGGCGGAGGAAGAGGCGGACGAAGGTTTCCTGAGCGAGGTCTGCGGCCAGGGTGGGGTTGCCTGTCATGCGGAGGAGGAAGGCGTGGACGCGGGGCGCCCATCGCTCCATGAGGGGATCGAGGGCGTGGTCGTGGCCGGTGGCGAGGGCGTCCATGAGGCCCGTGTCGCTGGGGCCTTCGTCCTGCGGGGGAGTCATGGATGCGGGCGTGGAGCCATGATTTCGTCCGCGTGGCGTCCTTCGTGGAGGAGGCGCGGTGCCATTTCCGCGAGGTAGCGCCTGCTGGCGTCGGGCGGCATGAGGGCGGCGACTTCGTAGACGTGGCGGAGGAGGGCGGCGCGGCAGTCGGCGTGGGTGGCCTCGGCTGAGCGGAGGGCGGTCTCCAGTTGCGGAGAGAACCGGTCGGACTGCTGCATGAGTTCGGCTACCTTTGCATTGGCGGCGGCGATGCGTGCGCACATGTCGCCGCAGACCGGGTAGTAGGCTTCGTGGAGCGCGGCGATGCGCAGCCATGTGGGTTCATCCAGCTGGTAGTGGTCGCGGAGCCAGCGCAGGCCATTCTGCTGAGTTTCCTGAGCAGAGGGTGCGGGGGGGCGGTGCGGGAGGAACCGGTTGGTGGCCGAGTAGGCGAGGGCGGCGATGCCTGCGAGCGAGGCGGCGAGGATGGCGAGCCGGGTGGCGGCCTTCATGGGTGACGGTCTCCGGGGAGGGACGTGGAAGCGAAGGGCGAGATGGAGCGGAGGTAATCCGTGCCGGGGTCGCTCTGGGTATCGGCGAGAGAGCGGCTGGGGAGGGCGGCGAGGACGCCTGCCGCGAGGGCGGCGGCCGTGGCTGCGGAGAGCGGGAGCGGCCGGAAGAGGAGGGCGGCGAATTTCTCCCATGGGGAGGGCAGTGCCGCCCTTGCGAGGCGTGCGTGGACGTCGGCGGCGAACTGTTCCGGCACCGCCGCGGGGACCTTCCATGAGGCCATGAGATCGTCGAGGGGATCGCCGGGAGGAGTCATGGCGGGGTGTGGTGCGGCGGTGCCGGGGTTGTCAGTGGTTTCCGTTTACGGTTTGCAGCACTTTTTGCATTTGTCGCCGCAGCATTCCTTGCATTTGCCGTTCTGGCAGCAGTCGGCGCAGGCTTTTTTCTGGCAGCACGAGCGTTTGCCTGCGGGAGCGGCGGTGACCTGAGCGGCGAGCAGCGGGAGGAGGGCGGCGGCGAAGAGCAGTTTCATGGCGGGGTGATGGTGTTGTGGGTTTATCTGGTGGAGCGGTCTGGATGAACCGTGCCAACCGGGACTACACCGTGGCGGGCTTCGTCCCCCCGGATTTTTGTGCCGTGGCTGCTGATTCCGGTGTGCGGGAATGGATCAGCGTCTCCGGACGGCGATGATGGTGATGTCGTCCGACTGGGGTTGGGTACCGGTGAAGGCCTTGAGGGCATCGGTGAAGGCGCTGATGACCGAGGCTGGGCCGCCGGCGGCGGACTGGCGGAAGGTTTCGGTGAGGTGGTCCATGCCGAACTCATCGCCTTCGTGATTGACCGCTTCGTTGACGCCGTCGGTGTAGAGGAGGAGGCAGTCGCCGCTTTCCATGGAGAAGGTGAAGTCTCTGGTGACTCGTTCGAAGACTTTGCCGCTGTCGACGCCGAGGGCGAGGCCGGGAGGTTTGAGGGGGGTGACGGTTCCGGTGGCAGCGGAGTAGAGGAGGGGGGCGTCGTGGCCGGCGCGGGACATGGTGATGCGCGGGCTATGGCGGTCGAGGATGCAGTAGGCGAGGCTGATGAAGGTATCTTCGCGGACGTCGCCCCAGAGGCGGCGGTTGACGGCGCCGAGGGCGGATGAGGGGGATAACTCGCCGGCTGAGACCCCGCGGAGCAGGGCGCGGCAGGTGGCCATGACGAGGCTGGCGGGGAAGCCTTTGCCGGAGACGTCTGCGATGACGAGGCCTGTGTGGTTTTCGTCGATGCGGATGTAATCGAAGTAGTCCCCGCTCATGACGCTGGCGGGTGTATTGGTGGCATGGATTTCGTAGTCGGCGAGGTCGGGGGCGGAGCGCGGGAGGAGGATGCGCTGGACTTCCGAGGCCGAGCGGATTTCATCCTCGATGCGGCGTTTGTCGTGGGCTTCCTGCTGGATCACGGCGCTGGCGAGGGCGAAGGCGCATTGTTCCGCGGCGGAGCGGAAGACATCGAAGGCGTGGGGTGAGAAGGGTGGGTGGCCCTTGTGCTGGGCGACGGCGACGACCCCGATGCGGCGTCCTGCCGAGATGAGGGGGGCGATCATGACGGTGATGCCTTCCTGGGAAGGGGCGAGTGGGGACGACCATGGGCCGTGGCCGGAGAGGGGCGGGGAATTGACGGGAATCTGGGATGCGAGGCACGAACCGAGGAGACCGTCGTGGGCTGGGGTGGCGGTCAGCTGGAGCCAGCTGGAGATGGCGCTGAGGGGGAGGTGGCGCTGGGCTTCCGGGAGTTCGATGAGGGGTGGGCAGTCCCTGGTGAGAGCGGCGGGGATGAGCATCGAGCCCGAGCGGTTGTCCGTGAGGTAGAGGGCGGCGGCGTCGGCGCCGACGACCCTGGCGATGCCCTGGACGATGTCCTCGTGGAGCCGCCGCTGGGTGCGGTCGCCACCGAGGGAGGTACTGATTTCGTGAAGGAAGGAGAAGACGCGGCTTTCTTCGGTGAGCAGGTCTTCCTTTTCCCGCTCGAGGCCGCGGATTTTCCTCATGCCGAGCCGCCGGAAGAACCAGGCGACGGCGGCTGCGAGCGAGAAGCCTAGCAGGAAAGCCGGGAGAGGGTGCATGCAGGGAGCTTCTTGATAGCGGGGTAATTGGGGGAACGCCAGCGGTCAGTGGGTGGGGCTTCGGGGAGGCTGGGGCGGGCAGGAGAGCGACCAGCGGCCGGGGGATCCGGCGAGTAGGACGGGGGCACCGAAGACGCGGCTGAGGGTGGAGCTGGTGAGGTTGGTGGCAGCGGGGCCTGCGGCGACGGGTCGGCCGTTGCGGAGGGTGAGGATGTGGGAGCAGGCGGCGGGGATTTCCTCGACGTGGTGGGTGACGAGGATGACGGCGGGGGCAAGCCGGGAGGCGATGCGGGAGATGAGCTGGAGGAAGCGCGCGCGGGCTACGGGGTCGAGGCCTGCGCAGGGTTCGTCGAGGATGAGGAGGTCGGGCTGGGAGATGAGGGCGCGGGCGATGAGGATGCGCTGGCGTTCGCCCTGGCTGAGGACGGCCCATGGGCGGGAGGCGAGGTGGGAGCAGCGGAACGAGGCGGCGGCGCGGCGGGCTGCTGCAGTTTCTGCCGGGGAGAGGCGGCCCCAGTAATTGATCTGTCCGTGGAGGCCGCTGGCGATGACTGAGAGGGCGGGTTCCGAGTCATCGATGAGCTGGCGGACGCTGCTGCTGACGATGCCGATGCGTCTGCGGAGGCCGATCCAGTCGGAATCGCCGAAGGTTTCGCCGAGGACGGAGATGGTGCCTGATGAGGGGGTGAGGAGGCCGGTGAGGCAGCTGAGGAGGGAGGTTTTGCCGGAGCCATTGGGGCCGAGGATGGTCCAGAACTGGCCGGGGAGGATTTGCCATGAGAGGCTGCGGAGGACTGGGGTTCCGTGGCGCGAGACCGAGAGTTTGCGCACGTCGAGGAGGGGAGTCATGCGGCGGGCGGTATGCGTTCGATGAGGGCGGCGTAGGCGCCGTCGGTGGCGTCGCGGTGGGGCAGGAGGGAATGTTCCTCGAGTTTCCGGAAGCCCTGGGAGGTGGCGAGCACCTCGCGGACGAGTCCGGTATTTTCTTCTGGTTCGATGCTGCAGGTGGAGTAGACGAGGCGGCCGCCGGGTTTGAGGAGCTGGAGGAGTCTGGCGAGCATGGCTGACTGGGTGCGGCGGGCGATGGTGAAGTATTCCGGGGTGAGGCGCCAGCGGACGTCGGCGCGGCGGCGGATCACGCCGGTATTGGAGCAGGGCGTATCGAGGAGGATGCGGTCGAATCCTTCAGGGAAGCGTGAGGAGAGGGAGGCGGGGGTGTCGCGGTGTTCCCAGTCGTGCAGGAGGCATTCGGCGTGGGCGCGGAGCCGCTGGAGGTTCTCGGAGAGTCTGGCGAGGCGGGAGGCCGAGTTGTCCGTGGCGATGAGCTGGCCTTGATTGTTCATGAGTTCCGCGAGGATTGCGGTTTTGCCGCCGGGGGCGGCGCAGGCATCGAGGACGGCGTGGTCCTTGTGGGGGCGGAGGAGGAGAGGGGCCATGCCGGTGGAGGGGTCCTGAGCGTAGCAGGTGCCGTTCTGGAGTTCGCGGAGCGGTGGTTCCGGGACGCGGAACCAGCCTGGGAAGGCGGGGAGGGCTTCTGCTTCCGGGAGGCTGGCGATGGTGGTGGTGGCGTTGGGGACGAGGCCATTGGCGCGGACGAAGACGGGTGCAGGGAGATTGCACCATGAGCCGAGGGCTTCGACTTCCGCGGGGGACCAGCGTGCGAGCCATGATCTGACGAGGAATTCGGGGAGGGAGTGGCGGATCCAGGGTGGGGCGGAGGCCTTGATGGCGGCGAGGGATTCCGGTTCGCGGGTGGCGCGTCGGAGGATGGCATTGACGAGGCCCTTGGCGCGGCCGGCGAGCTGGACGGTTTCGTGGACGGCGGCGTGCGGGGGCAGGCCCATGATGGCGAGCTGGGCGAGGCCGAGGCGGAGCCAGTTTCTGGTTTCCGGGTCGGTTTTTCCGTCGCCGCGGAGGGCATCGATCCATGCGTCGAGGAGGGAGCGGTGGCGGAGGACAGCCATGACGAGGGCGAAGACGAGCGAGCGGTTGGGGCCGGAGAGGCCGTGGCGCTGGGCGGCTTTATCGATGAGGTCTTCGGCGAAGGTGCCGTCGGGCGACCAGTTTCCGAGGATACGCCATGCGATGGCGCGGGGGTTGGGTATGGGGGCAGGCATCGGATGGGGGGTGGAGGGGGTGGGGCGGGAAGGGTTGGGCTGCAAGGGCGGGTGGGCGGGGTCGTGGTCAGACAAAACGGCGTTTCCGGCCGTAGAATGAGCGCAGGCGGTTCCAGAGGGGTGCGGGAATGAGGGACTGAGCCTGGCGGGCGAGCGAGGCCAGCCATGGGAGCGGGCGGGCCTTGAGGTGGTCGATGAGGGTGGCTTCGGGGGTGGTGAAGTCCCATGCGCGGTAGCGGTTGGTGAGCAGTTCCCATGCGGAGAAGCGGGCGAGGTAAGGAATGATGCTGGTGGCCGGGAAGGCGTCGTCATGTGGTTGGGGCCATGTCATGGGCTGGCGGTGGAGGAACCAGTTCCGGAGGGCGGGGGCGGCGTCGTTTCCCGTGAGGCGGCCGTGGTCGGCCCAGACGGTGGGGCGGAGGTCACATTCCACGTAGTAGCGCTGGCCATCGGTTTCCGAGAGGATGGCGGTGACATTGCTGAAGCCGTGGGCACCGACGGCCCTGCCGAGAGTCTGCAGTTCCGGGAAGACGGTGGGGTCGATGTGGCTGAGCTGGGTGAACCTGCGGACTTTCGAGACGCCATGGGGACCGCCGCTCGAGGCGATGCGTTCGGAACTCGTGAAGTGGATGAGCTGGGTGTTCTGGTAGAATCCCGAGAGGTCGAGGGTTGGTCCCGGGATGAGGCGCTGGAGGACCAGTGGGAACGTGAGCTTTGGCAGGTGGCGGGCGATGTCCTTGGCGGAGAGAAAGCGGAAGATGCCGCGGCCGCCCCATGAGGAATCGAGTTTGGCGAGGAAGGGGAAGCCGAGATCCGATGAGGCGGCGGCGAAATCGCCGCGGGAGCGGACCACTCGGAAATCCGGGGTCAGGACTCCGCCATTGGCGAGGGCGAGGGAGAGTCCGGATTTGGAATAGAGGTGGCTGGTGTGGTCGGGTGAAGTGACAGGGAGGACCTGCTGGCGGATGGGTTCGGGCAGGTGGGAATGGGCGATCAACTGCAGGGTTTCGTCGTCGCAGGGGCAGATGAGGTCGTAGGGTTTGCCGTGGAGGGCCGGCGGGATGGTGTCGAGCAGTTCTGTGGGTGTGGAGACGGTCCGGTGGGAATGGAGCAGGCGGCTGCTGCGGTGCTGGATGGGCAGGGAGATGGCGTCGATGGAGAAACCGGCGCGGAGCAGGAGGGGGATGGGGGCGAAGGTGAGGTGGGATTGTCCGATGAGGAGGGCATTAAGCTGGGACATGGGAGGATCTGTGGTGGAGGGACGAAGGAAAAACGATGAGGAAGTTTGCCATCCGCATTGGCGTGTGGCATGCTGCCTTATGTCTGCCCCTGAAGCCAAGCTGCCGTCGAGTGGTGGCCTGCACACCCGTGAGGATCTCACGCTGGTGGGCCGGGTGCATCTGTGGCTGCGGCGGGCGAGCCGGAATTTCTACCGTCAGATCCGTCATCCGCGGAGCCGGAGGCGTGGTGGGTGGCGCAAGTGGTTTGCGGATCGGATTCACAACCGGGCGCTGTGGCGGCCCGAGCGGAATGCGGTGGCGGCCGGGGTGGGCGGGGGATTGTTTCTGGCGATGGTGCCTGTGCCGCTGCAGAGTCTGCTGGCGGCGGGGGTGGGGATGGCGCGGGGGTGGAATCTTCCGGCGACGATTGCGGCGACGTGGGTGAGCAATCCGTTCACGTATCCGCTGATGCTCCTGGGGGCGCGGTATACGGTGATGGGATTCTTTGAATTGGCGGGGCTGGAGTGTGCGGTGGGGTCGATGACGCTGGGGCGGCTGCGCGAGGTGGCGGATGCGGCGGTGCATCTGCATGTGCGCACGGCGTGGTCGCTGGGTGGTCCGGCCCTGCTGGAACTGCTGCTGGGGATGCTGATGATGGGGTTGGTGATGGGTGCGGTGGCCTGGCTGGTGGTGCAGGCGGTGTGGGGATTGGTGGTACGCAGCCGGGGGGCGGGGTCGTGAAGATTTCCGGCGAGCTGCTGCAGGTGCTGCGTTGTCCGGTGGATGGGCAGCGATTGCGGCTGCCCTGTGCCGGGGAGCCGGAGGAACTGGCGCTGGTGACGGAGGATGGGGTGCGTGGGTATCCGTGGGAGGATGGCTTTCCGTGTCTGGTGCGGGAGCGGGCGGTGGATCTCAGACCCGGCGGAGCTGGCGGCGCAGCACGAGGAACAGAATGACGAGCGGCAGGAGGATCCATGCGGCGAGGATGGCGGCATTGAGCGGAATGGTGCTGCTGCGGAAGTCGAGTGGCTGCCATGAGCGGCCGAGCCACTGGCCTTCCATGATGAAGCGCTTTTCGCGGCCGAAGAAGACATTCGGGCGTGATTTGCGGCGTTTGTCGGTGCGTTCCATTTCCGCCTTGCTGATGAGGTCGCGGATTTTCTGATTTTCGAAGATCTGTTCGGCGGTGACGGTTTCGGAGCCGAAGCGGTAGGCATCGGGGTCGAAGGTGCCGCGGTCGGTATCGTCCATGATGCGCTGGATGGAGCGGACGAGGTCGGCGGGGCTGCGGGCTTCGAGGCCGGAGACTTTGACGAGGGCGTCCTTGGCCATGGAGAGGGCTTTTTCCATTTCCGGGGATGGGCCGGTGGTGGCGGCGAGGGTGGTGCTGAGGGCTTTGATGCGGTCGTTGAGGGCGTCCTGGGCGGCGTTGAGGGGGTTGTGGTAGGCCTGGGTGAGGACGAGGCCCTCGTAGGACCAGCGGAGCGGCATGAATTCGCAGAGGAACGGGACGCGGAGGTTGCTGGGGTTGTCCGTGCTGGAGGCGTCGGTGCCTGGCTTGAGCCATTTGCGGATGCTGTAGACGAAGTCGAGGTTGCGGTTCATTTCCTCGTATTTGATGAGGGCTCCGCCGAGGATGATCTGGGGGATGAGGATGAGGGGGATGATATTGAGGGCGGTTTTGGCGTCGCGCACGAGGCTTGAGATGAGGAGGCCGATGCTGACGCCGCAGAGGGAAGTGAGGAGCATCCAGAGGAGGTAGGGGAGGAACATTTCGCGGACCTCGAGGATGCTGTTGCCGATGGAGAGGTAGATGACGTCCTGGATGAGCGAGACTGCGCCGAGGGCGAGCATTTTGGAGAGGATGTAGCCGGCTGCGTTCTTCGAGTAATTGCGTTCGCGCTGGAGGAGGACGCGGTCGCGGATGATTTCGTCGGCGCTGTTGGTGAGGCCGAGGAACATGGCCACCACGAGGGACATGAAGAGGTAGGTGGGGACGTGGAAGGCCGAGGCGAAGGTGTAGTCGCCGTCTTCCGACCAGCGGAGCACGGTGGCGATGAGGATGGCGAGGAGGGGGGCTTCGAGCAGAGTCGTGACCATGTTCCCGCGGTTGCGGAGGCGGCTGAGGACCGCGCGCCGCATCATGACGGCGAGGCGGGCCCGGCGTTCGCGGAAGGTGGGGCGTTCCGTGGCGGGGGGAGTGCCGGTGGCGGCCGGGGCCGCGGCAGGCCGGCTGGTTTCCGTGCGCTGGAGGCTGTTATCGCGGACGTCCTCGATGACGAGGTGTGCCTGGAAGCGGTCGCGCCAGAAGTCCGGGGAGAAGCGGCGGGCGGGGGCCATGTGGCCGCGGGCATCTTCTTCGTAGAGGGCGTCGCCGCTGAGGTCGCGCAGCGGAGTTTCGAGGACATCGAACACGAATTCCGGCTGATGGAAGTCGGGTGGCGGGAGGGTGGCGCCGGCCTGTTCGGCGGGGTGGGCGAGTTGTTCGGTCCATGCCTCGCGGAAGTAGTCGAGCATTTCCTGAGGTTTGCCGAAGAAGACGAGTTTGCCGCCGTTGTCGAGGAGGATGGCCTTCTGGAAGAGGTGGAAGAGGCGGGCGCTGGGCTGGTGGATGGAGACGAAGACGATTTTGTTGTGGGCGAGGCCGCGGATGATTTCGAGGACGTGTTCGGAGTCCTTGGAGGAGAGGCCCGAGGTTGGTTCGTCGAACAGGAAGACATCGGCCGGGGTGATCATGTCGAGGCCGACGTTGAGGCGTTTGCGTTCGCCGCTGGAGAGGATTTTCTGTTCCGGGGTACCGGCGGGGCGGCTGCGGCGTTCGTTGAGGCCGAGTTCGATGAGTTTGGCATCGACGCGTCTGGTGATGTCGCGGCGCTGGAGGTGAGGCGACCGCATGGTGGCGGCGCACTCGAGATTTTCCTGGACGGTGAGAAGGGGATCGAAGGCGTCTTCGTGGGGGATGTAGCTGATGTAGGGGCAGAGGGCGGCGAGGTTTTCGTAGAGGGGGCGTCCGTTCATGCGGACGGTGCCGTGGGAGGGCTGGAGGTGGCCTGCGAGGATGCGGAGGAGGCTGCTTTTGCCGCTGCCGGAGGGGCCGAGGACGCAGATCATTTCGCCGCGGCGGACGGTGAAGCTGACGCTGTCGACGGCAGGGATGCCGCGGCCGAAGGAGTGGCTGACGTCGGCGATTTCGAGGTCGCGGATGATGTTGCGTTCTTCTTCGATGAGGCCGTCGGCGAAGCGGCAGCGGAGGTACTGGCCTTCGCCGAGGGCGATGACGGCTCCGTCGTGGAGTCTGGTTTTTTCCTTTTCGCGGACCTGCAGGCGTTCGACGGTGACTGGTCTGGGGGCTTTGAGGACTTCGAGTTCTCCGGATTTTTCGTCGGGGTCGAAGCGGATGCGGAGGAGGAGTTCGCTGCGGAGGGCTGGGGAGAGGAGGATATCGCCGCGGCGGAGGAGGGCGGGGTTATTGGAGACGAGGTATTCGGCGCGGCCTGGGTGGAGGTCGAAGCGGCCGCCCATTTCGCGGGCGCGGCGGCGGAGTTCTGCGAAGGAGATGGAGGTATTGTCCGGGAAGTTGATGCGGTCCGTGAGGGCGGCGGTGATTTTCTGCTGGGGCTGGAGGTGGAGGTGGGAGACGGTGATGTCCGAGTGGCGGAGGGCGGTGACTTCGACGGAGAGGCCGAAGCTGATGCGGAGGATGGAGTTGCGGGAGCGTTCGCGTTCGAGGAAGGGGCCGCCGGAGGAGTCGAGGCTGAGGAAGAGGCTGGTGGAGGAGACGCCTTTGCGGGCGTTGAGGTAGAAGACGAGGTCCTGGTGATCGATGACGTGGTCGCCGAGGACGACGCGTTGACCGTCGTAGAGGCGGAGGAATTCGCCGGTGGCGAGCTGGCGGCCGCGGGCGATGAGTGGGGCGGAGCCGGTATTCTTGAGGAGCAGGAGGTTCTGAAAGCGGAAGACCGAGAGGCTGTGGGTGGCGGAGAGGTGGGAGAGGACGAGGTCGGCTGGGGGTGCGCCGCCGATGTCGAGCATTTCGAGGACGGCGGAGGAAGCCGCGGCTTCGGTGGAGGTGACTTCGGCCAGCTGGCCGACGATGGCGCGGGCTTCCTGGGCCATGTTCATGCCTTCCATGAAGTTCTGGAAGGCGGTGGTTTCCGAGGAAACGATGCTGGATCTGGTGATGAGGACGTAGAGCTGGACGGCGAGCTGGATTTTCTCGTCGTGGTTGAGGGCGCCGTTGAGTTCGGCGGCCATCGCATTGAGGTCCTGGGGTTCGCTGAGGGCCTTGCGGTAGAGGCTGCGCAGTTCCGAGTAGACGGCTTCGGGGTAGTCGTACCGCATGAAGCCGAGGCTGCTTTCGATTTCCTCCTCGTGGGCTTCGCCGTCGAGTTTGCTGAATCCGGCGTAGACCCGGATGAGGAGGGGCATGAGGTTCCGCTGGGGCTGGCGGCCGCGGAGTCTGCGGAGGGCTTTGTGGAGGAAGCCGTGACCGTCCTGGGCGAAGACCTCGCTGCGCGGGCCGCGAGGGGAGGCGGGGCCGGGAGGGCTGCTGGGCTGGGGCGGCGTGGTCATGGCGCGGAGGAGCGGCGGATTCCTTGCATTGGGTGGGGGGAGCCGCAAGCTGAGGGAAGGAGGCGCGGGCAGAAAAAAGGCTGCCGTCGCGGGGACGGCAGCCTTGGTTGGTTTTGGGGAATGTGGATCCTGCGGGATGGCGGCTCAGGCGGCGTCTTCGCGGCTGAGAGCCTTGAAGGCGATGGCGGCGACGGCACCGCCGAGGAGGTCGGCGGCGATGTGGAGCCAGATGCCGGCAGGGGCGGTGAGTTTCATGATGGCGGCACCGACGGCGACGGATGGGTTGAAGGCGCCACCGGAGATGTGGCCGACGGCGAAGGCGCCGGTCATGACGGTCATGCCGATGGCGAGGCCGTAGAACGAATTGCCGGCGTTGGCCTTGGCGGTGGCGGAATTGAGGACGACCCAGGCGAGGGCGAAGGTGAAGAGGAATTCGGCGACGAAGGCCTGGGGGACGTTGGCGATGGCGGCGGCGTCACCTGATTTTCCGGTGAGGAATCCGGCGGTGGCGGCGGCTGCGACGGCTCCGAGGATCTGGGCACCCCAGTAGGGAACGACGTCCTTGGCGTCGCATTTGCCGCGGAGGAAGACAGCGAGGGTGACGGCTGGGTTGTAATGGGCACCGGAGATGTGGCCGCCGGCGTAGATCATGACCATGAGGGCTGCTCCGATGGCGAGTGGGGGGATGACGCCGGCAGCTCCGGAGAGGACCGTGCAGCCGATGGTGAGGACGAGGAAGAAGGTGCCGATGAATTCGGTGATGTATTTGTTCATGAGGAAGTTCGGGAGGTTAGGATTGCCGAAGGTGGAGATTTGATAGAGACGGCGGGGGACGTCAATGAACAAAACCAGGGAGGCGGGTGATTCATGCGAGGGCGGCGGCGAGTCCTGGCAGGAAGACGGCGGTGTCGGCGAGGGTGGGGATGCTGCGGGAGGGGATGCGGTGGCGGGCGAGCCAGAGGCCGAGGAGGAGCAGGCTGGAGGCGGCGCAGGCGGCGAAGAGTGGTTTGGCGAGGGGGTCGGCGTGCAGGTACTGGAGGATGCCGCCGGTGGTCACGATGAGGGCCATGATGGGCCAGAGCCGGTGCAGGCTTTTTTCTTCCTGGGAAGGCGGGGAGGATTCTGCGAGGCGGATGAGGAGGGAATTGAGGAAGCAGAGTGAGCCGAAGAGGATGGTTTCCGAGCCGTGGAGGAGGTCTGGCCATGCTTCGAGGTGGGCGTGGGGGGCGACGGCGCAGCCGAGTGCGAAGAGCCAACCGGCGAGGGCTTTGCGGGGGAGGAGCCATGCCGGGGGTCGGGATGGTGAATGGCGGAGGGAAAGGAAGAGCGAGCCGAGGAAGCAGCCGGCGAGGGCGGCGCGCCATGCTGCGGTGAGATCCGGGTAGAGCGAGCGGCCCTGGAGGTGGATGAGGGCGAGCAGGGTGGTGAGGATGATGGGGCCTGCGTGGCCCGAGGAGGGGCGGCGTGAAGAACGGGCGAGGGCGAGGTAACCGGCGGTGGCGAGGGCGACTGCGGCTCCGCTGGTGGCGACGATCATGCGGAGGCGGAAGAGGGCGAGCCAGGTGACGGTGAGGGACGCGGCGATGATCCATGGGATGAGCCAGCGGCGCCATTGCCATGCGAGAGAGTGGCGGTCGCGCACGAGGGAGGGGTCGGCCGAGCGTCCGTCCATGAGGCGGTCGGCTGAGTAGATGATGGAGACGGAGAGGGCGAGGGCGGCGAATTCTTCGGGTATGACATCGGTGCCGGTGGCCTTGCCGAAGGCGGCGAGCCATGCGGTGGCGACGGCGGCGGCGTCCATGCCGGTGGCGCTGAGGGCGGCAGCGATCCCTGCGGATGGGGAGGGTGTGGTGCGGGGATCGGCAGGGGGCATGGTGGTGGTGGGGGCGATGTATTCACCAGAGGGAGGGAAGGTGCAAGCCGCGGGGGGTGGGAGGGGTTGCAAGAGAGGGAGAATTGGTGCAGGATGAGGGAGTGTCCCGTTCACCCAAGCAGAAACCAGATGCGGCCGGCCTTGTGAGGCGACTGCGGGAAAAGACCGTGGCTTTGAGTCAGGGGGGCACGGATGCTGGCGCGGGGCATCGGGTGGGATTGTTTCCGCAGGTGGGCTGGGCTGGGAGGAATTACCGGTTTGCGAGGGAGGTGCTGCTGCCGCAGATTTTTTCGCTGCGGGGCGGGGCTCTGCAGCGGCCTGATCTGCTGACGCATGAGAATTCCGAGTTTCAGGTGACGTGGATCGGGCATGCCTCGTTTCTGATTCAGACGGAGGGCATCAATGTACTGGTTGACCCTGTGTGGTCGAACTGGCTGGGGTTCATCAAGCGGGTGCGGCATCCCGGGCTGGCGATTGAGGATCTGCCGCCGATTCATGCGGTCCTGATCACGCATGCGCACTTTGATCATCTGCATCTTGGTGGTCTTGGGAAGATTGGGCAGGGTCAGCCGAGTTTTGTGCCTGAGGGAGTGGGGCTACTGGTGCGGA
>Ga0315899_10002987_pt1 | contig 18505 bp, 15 predicted proteins | sample LakEriMetagenome_2_FD_203518 | JGI IMG/M metagenome (GOLD analysis project Ga0315899, IMG submission 203518) | Freshwater fungal communities from buoy surface, Lake Erie, Ohio, United States - Buoy 4 MA112 | ecosystem: Environmental > Aquatic > Freshwater > Lake | place: USA: Lake Erie, Ohio... | reverse complement strand
AGACTGGACGATCGATAAAAAACTTAGCCATGGTGAAGCGTCCTTATTTCTTTTCTTGTGCCGCGGGTGTGGGTAAGCTTCCATTGGTAGGTGCTGCTCCTGCAGGCTCCCACGGACTCGCTTTAACAGTTGCGCCAGGTTTGGCTTTTTGCAGGCCTTCGACAATGATTTGATCGCCTAAATCGAGTCCTGACGTAATAATCCAGCGCGTACCGTATGCGCCACCCGTTTTCACGGGCTTGGGTATGACTTTACCCTCGGCGTTGACACTCATGACAACCGATCCGTCAGCAGTTCGCATTACCGCCTGTTGTGGCACGGTGATGGTGCCGCTGCGTACACCTTGCTCTAGCTTTACCCGAACATACATACCCGGTAGTAGTGAGCGTTCCGGGTTAGGAAATTGCGCGCGCAATATAACTGAACTGGATAATGGATCGACAGTTGTCTCTGAAAATAAAAATTGACCCGCGTGCGCGTAAGGTTTGCCATCTTCCGTTAGCAGCGTTAATTTTATTTTCGTGCCTCGCTGACCAGACTGCGTAATTTTTTCACGCAGCTGAGATAGCTCGACACTCGATTGAGTTAACGTGACATAAATTGGATCAAGTTGTTGAATGACAGCGAGTGCTGTTGGATCGTTGGCCGTCACCAGTGCACCCTCTGTGACCAGCGTGCGTCCTATGCGTCCAGCGATAGGTGCGGTGATGGTGGAGTACGAAAGATTTAAGCGCGCATTGTCTAGCACTGCCTTGGCTGCAGCAACGTCGGCAGCAGCTAATTTTTGTGCGCTCAGCACGTCGTCAAATTCTTGTTTGCTGATTGCGTTACTGTCGACCAAGCTGCGATAGCGGTTTAAACGCGTAGTGACTTGACCGAGATTGGCATCGGCGCGAGCTAAGGCAGCTTCGGCGCTGTTGTAAGCAGCCTGAAAAGGTGCGGCATCGATCTGATACAACACAGCACCAGCACGAACTTCACTGCCTTCACCATACAAACGTTTTTGCACTATGCCACCAACCCGGGCCCGCACATCGGCATTACGAACGGCTTCAATTCGGCCAGGTAGCTCCGTTGTGTTAGCAACGTCTTCGGGTGCGACCGTAATAACGGCAACATTGGCCGGAGGCGGAGCGCCAGCACCCGGTGGTGTAGCTGGTTTTTTATCACTGCAGGCATACAGTGACAGTAATAAGAGGACGTAAAGAAAAAATGAGCGCGACGTGAGTGTCATGTTGTCCAGCCAATCAAAAAATGTCACCTGCCGGTCGCCGGTGCACACTGGGGAATTACAAAATGAAAACTTGGAGAACGATTCAGGAGCGATATGCCAGCTCAGGATATCTCCTGGCCGAATAACGTTATGACAGCAATCGACCGGTATGAGTGTTCTGTATATTAGTACTCAGTATAGCGATTTCCATCTTGTAAAAACCGCGTTTTCAAGACTGGAAACGTAAAAAAAAAGCGTAACTCAGACTTTTGAATTCTTTAAGTGCCTGTTTTATCAAATGGGCAAAGATATTAAAAAACGAACCCAGACGATACAGCCAGACCAAGATTACTTATCGATTCTCGAGTAATGTGTTCAATTCGGCCAGATCAACCTCGCCCAAAGTGCCTGAAGCTGCTTTTAGTCGCAAGCCATTAACCAATGTGTCATACCGTGCCTTGGCCAGATCGCGTCGGGTTGAGTACAGTTGTTGCTGCGCGTTGAGTACATCGATGTTGATACGCACACCCACTTCATAGCCTAACTTGTTTGATTCAAGCGCGGAATTACTAGAAACTTCCGCAGCCTCCAGTGCGCGTATCTGAGACAAGCCACTTTGAACGCCAAGATAGGCTGCACGTGCATTTTGCGCAGCACTTCGTTTTGCCGTATCCAGATTAGCTACAGCCTGATTTTCTAATGCAATGGCCTCACGAACTTTACTCGTGGTTGAAAAACCAGAGAACAGGGGAATAGTTAGCTGAACGCCTATCGCTGCTGTATTCACCGTGGTAGGACTGGTGAATGTCAGGTCCTTACGCTGCGTTTGAACTGCAACCGCATCAAGGGTGGGTAAATGACCAGCTCGATTGCGACGAATTTCAAGTTTGGCGATTTCAGACAGTAAGCCTTGGGCAATAACAGCAAAATTTCCAACCTCGGCACTTTGTACCCACTTGTCCATGTTAGATGGCTCAGGGCTAGAAAGCTGTACTTTGGGTCGAAGGCTGCGCAGCTCAGGTGGAACTAGACCTGTAACCACAGCGAAAGCATTTCGTTTAACTTCGAGATCATTTTGCGCAGTAATCTCTTGAGCGAGTGTCAGATCAAAGCGTGCCTGCGCCTCATGTGTATCGGTGATCGTTGCTGTACCCACTTCGAAATTTCGCTTGGCAGATTCAAGTTGCTCAGTGATTGCTAATTTTTGTGCCCGAATAAATAAAATAGCATCTTGTGCAGCGAGCACATCAAAGTAGGCTTGCGCAACGCGCAAAGCAAGATCATTTCGCGCTTGTTCAAACTGAATTTCACCAGCGGCTACTTGCAACTTGCTTTGCTCGTAAACATCCAAGTTATTTCGGTTATAAATCGGCTGACGTAACTGTAGCTGATAGACCTCTTGCGTGTAATCGATGGTTCGGTCAACGCCTATGCTGGTTACATGAGCATTAATGCGGTTGATACTGGAAGACGCTGTTACTGTTGGCAGCAGGCCCGCAAACCCCTGAGTTGATTTTTCGCGAGCCGCATCACGTGCACCGCGCGCACTTGCAAGCTGGCTGTCGTAAGCCTGAGCCGCATTAAACGCTTCTAGTAGCGACATGGCATGTACATCAACAGCCAAAAACATGCCTGTCAAAAATGATGCTATTTGAGTTCGTTGCATTCTTTTTTTTCCGTGATTTTTTACTAGGGAAGTACTGATTTAAAAAGCGAGACATTTCTTGACAAATCACCATTTCCCAAACGTCAATAAGTGGGCATATGCTCATCAACCTGCATAGCCCAACCGTGCACACCACCCGTTAAATTAGTTACATCATTGAATCCTGCGCGTTCAAGAAACGCGGCAACCTGCATGCTCCGAGCGCCATGATGACAAATGCAAACGATGGCTTGCTCTGGATCTAAATCTTCTTGCATAGAGGGTATGCTAGACATAGGTATAAGCCGCGAACCCGGAATATGACAGGTATCGAATTCCCATGGTTCACGCACATCGAGCAGCACAGGCGTTTTACGCTGAGAGTCGTTTAGCCAGTGAGCTAGTTCGAGTGCAGAGATATGATTCATAAACCGTTAGTTATAGATTAAAAATGAAACGATGTGGGTGTTTCGGCATCATGCAAAAGCGTAATGCAGGTTTCGAACAAAACACGCTTATCCCAAGCATCATCTTTAGTGCGGGTAAACAGGCAGGCAGACATTACCGGTGCCTCGCCTAGCACAGCCAGTAAACGACCACCTATACGCATTTGCTCAAGGAATGCCTTTGGTAAAACTGGCAATGCGCCTGAAATCGTGATTACATCCCAGGGCGCTGCACGAGAGCCACTGCCAGGCCAGCCATGTGCGCCATTACCTAGCTCGACATTTACATTGGCTACTCCGTAGTTAGCCAGATTGGATTCTGCCAGTAGTTTGAGTTCAGGAAGTATCTCGATGGTCGTCACATGTCGCGCATGATGCGCAAGCAAGGCGGCCATGTAGCCCGAGCCGGCACCGATTTCAAGTACAGATTCATGGTCACCGATGTCAGCCTCTTGTAACAGGCGCGCTTCCATTTTGGGCGACAACATGTTTTCACCACCCGGTAGTGGAATTTCGGTATCAACAAATGCCAACGATTGATACGCCGTTGGAACAAAGGCTTCGCGACGCACGGCTACCAGTGTTTGTAAAACCTGCTGATCGAGTACATCCCAGGTACGAATTTGCTGCTCTATCATGTTGATACGGGCTTGTTCTAGGTTCATGGCTGTCTGGCAAAGTAGCATTAATGGTTAGCGGAAGAAGTGCATCATTTTATCAAACGACGCTGTCATTTTTTGTAGGTAGCTGGTCTCTTGCAGAGGTAGCAGCCTCACTCACATTTTCGGCGGACGAAAATCGTGCGCGTATCCAAATAGCAAAATCATCTAACCAGGTATAAATCACAGGTACTACCACCAGGGTTAATATGGATGAGGTGATGATTCCTCCTATAACAGCCTGACCCATGGGCGCTCGCTGCTCTGAGCCTTCGGCCAAACCTAACGCCAGCGGCACCATACCAAACACCATGGCTAGTGTAGTCATTAAAATTGGACGCAAACGTACATGCGCTGCTTCTAGCAGTGCTTCGCCGCGTTCCATACCTTCTTTGCGTGCTTGATTCGCAAAATCAACTAACAAGATGGCGTTCTTGGTAACTAATCCCATCAACATCACAAAGCCTATGATGGAAAACAAGTTCAGGGTTGATCGGAAAAGCATTAATGAAAGAAACACTCCTATCAGAGTCAGTGGCAGTGCCGACATAATGGCTATCGGTTGCAGGAAACTGGCAAACTGGGATGCCAGAATCATGTAAATGAAAATGATGGCCAGCACCAGCGCAGACAAAGCATAGCCAAATGATTCCTGCATATTTTTTGTTGCGCCGCCAATTTGAAAGCGGTACCCCGGTTGCCAGTTCATGCTTTCTAAAACCGCTTTTACTTCAGCGCTTACCTGTCCCGCTGAGCGACCCACGACATTAGCAGACAATTCCACTTCGCGATTAAGGTCGCGACGATTGATCTGGTTGGCACCCGACGCTGGTGTGATGCTAGCCACTTGGCGCAGAGGCACCATCAGCGGTGTACCATCACTATTCATTTGTGTGCTGGCCAACATGAGGCGTGAAAGATCAGCGATATTGGTGCGCTCAGAAGGCGCTAACCTGACGGTAACATCATAGGTTTCATCATCGGGCGCCCGCCAGCCTACCACCGGGTCACCAGCTAATAACGGCCGCAGAGTGTTACCAATCTGAGCAACGCCAATACCCAGATCAGCGGCTATTTCCCGGTAGGGTTCTACCCATATGCTCGGTTTACTTGGTTTTAAATTCGAGTCGAGATCAACGACCCCTGGCATAGCTGCTATTTTTGATTTCACTTCATCAGAAATTTTTGCCAGTTGTTTCAAATCGGGGCCGAGAATAGATAAACGTAGCTGTTTGTTGTCACCACCTACACCATCGAGTGTGCCTACATGCGTCACTGTGATGCCTGGAATTTTCATCAGCTTTTCTCGCAAAGGCTGATTCAATTGCTTGGTTGAGCGCTTGCGTTCGCTGCGCGGTAGTAGTCGCGCATAGACCGTCGCATAATTTTTGCCTTGCAAAGTACCCGTATTAATCGTGGTGTACAGATCGCGCACTTCAGGCAACGCACGTAATGCAGCCTCAACCTGGCGTGCCTTACTTTCCGTGAATTCTAGCGATGAGCCTACTGGCGTGTAGAACACCACCCCGGTTTCTGAATAATCTGCTTGCGGCACGAATTCACTACCGATTAATCCGGAAGCAGGTATGGCCAGACCAGCAAAAAAAGTCGCGATCGCCAGTAGGAGTGTCGCTACGCGATGTTTAAGCGACCATCGCAATGCGATTTGGTACAACCTCGAGAACCATTGCACCAGTTTCTCAAATTGTCCTAGTACGCGACCTATGGTGTTTGCATACCAACCACGTCGCGGGCCATGTTGCCCGTGTACTTCAGGATCGTGCCAAATAGATGACAACATCGGATCCAGGGTAAACGATACAAACATCGATATCAGCACTGCAGCGGCAACAGTAATACCAAACTGATGGAAGAAACGACCAATGATGCCGCCCATGAAGCCCACAGGAATAAACACGGCAACAATAGAAAACGTCGTAGCGAGAACGGCCAAGCCTATTTCTTGCGTACCCTCTAGTGCAGCCTGACGCGGTTGCTTGTAGCGTCCATTAACCTTCATGCCTGCATGACGAACTATATTTTCACGCACAACAATTGCATCATCAATTAATAATCCCACACATAATGACAGTGCCATTAGCGTGATCATATTGATCGTGAAGCCAAACATATCCATAAATAAAAACGTGCCGATTAAAGATACGGGCAGTGTTAAGCCAGTAATAACAGTCGATCGCCAAGAATTTAAAAACAAAAAAACAATCAGGATAGTTAACAAAGCTCCTTCGATCAGGGTGCGGCGTACATTTTCAACGCCCACGCGTATTTGTCGTGAACCATCTTTTATTACTTCAATTTTGATACCTGGATGCAGAGCATCCATGGTGGGCTGTAATTCTTTAATGACCTTGTTTAAGCCGTCAGCCACTTCTATGGTGTTTTGACCTTGAGCTTTGAGGATATCTAAGGCTAATGTGCGTTGACCATTAAAGATAGCCAAGCTCTCTTGCTCTTGCTGTGTATCGACTACGCGAGCAATTTGCCCTAACAAGACCGCATTTCCACCTCGTTTGGCGACAACAATACGTTCGAAGTCTTCCGGGCGTTTAAGTCTGCCCTGTACCTGCACCATTTGTTCATTTGCCAGTGCCCGCACTGCACCGGCGGGCAACTCCTGGTTTTCACTGCGAACAGCATTGAGTACCTGATCTATGCTGATGTTTAGTGCTTGCATTTCAGCCGGCTTAACGTAAATTTGAATTTCACGTTTAACACCACCAACCAAGCTGACAGAGCCCACTCCGCGGACATTTTCAAGTCGTTTTTTTACGAGTTGATCAGCAATCGTTGTCAGCTCTCGCAGGCTATAGCGTCCCTTATCGGCATCATTTGTCACCGCCACCGAGAAGATGGGTCTGTCTGACGGGTCAAAACGAGTTACCCGCGGTTCTTTTACTTCTCTGCGAAAAGCCGCTTTGATTAACGCGACTTTTTCGCGTACGTCTTGTGCGGCCTGTGCAGGGTCGACCATCAGCGCAAATTCGATGATGACTATCGACTGACCCTCATACGATCGCGAAGTAAGACTGTTGATACCGTTAATGGTATTGACCGCTTCTTCGACTTTGCGGGTGATATCACTCTCTACGGTTTCAGGTGCAGCGCCGGGATAGTCTGTCTGCACCACTACGATAGGAAAGGTCACATCAGGAAACTGATCAACACGTAAGCGCTTGTAGGAAAATAAGCCAAGCACAACAAAAGCCACCATCATCATGGTGGCTAGAACAGGATTGCCGATACTGATACGAGTGAACCACATGGATCAGTAACCTTTTTATTTACCAGCAGCGTTAATATGAACGCGTACACCGGGTTGCAGACTGCCCATGTCAGTACGTATGACTTGCGTGCCAAAATCAAGACCCGACAAAACTTCTGTCATGTAGTCATCTCCACTGCGACCACTCATGCCTATGGTGACTGGTCTGCGTGCCAAAGTATCACCCTCAATGACGTATACAAAACTTCCATTTCCATCTTTACGCAGAGCGTTTTGAGGAAGTGCCAACACGCCCAGTTTTGATTTCACAACTAATTGTGCTTCGGCGAACATGCCAGAGCGCAGCTGGTTTTGTGGATTGGCGATCTGCACATAAACAACCACCGACCGCGAGCCTGATTGTGTGGTGGGATTAATTCGTACTACTTTGCCTTCTATGTTTTGCGGCCAGCCATCGATATGTAAATTCACACGCTGACCGATAGCGACACTGGCAATATCATTGGTAGGAACCGCAGCCTCCAGCTCCAGTTTTCGAAGATTAACAATATCGAGCAACTTGTTATCAGCGGATACTTTTTCACCCGCTTGTACATAACGCGTAGCAACTACGCCAGAAATCGGTGATTTAATGATGGTGTCATTAACTAATTTTTGAACAATATCCAGCGCACCTTTGGCGGCCTCGACATTCGCTTCTGCGGTAGCGTATTGACTAGCAGAGTTGTCGAATGCATTTTTAGAAATAAATCCTTTTTCCACCAAGGTACGATTGTTATCGCGATTTTTTGTGGCAATGTCGAGTTGGGCACGTGCCGCATTTAGTGTGCCGCGTGCCTGATCGACACGTGCTTGAAATTCTGTGACATCCATTCTCGCGACGATTTGTCCGGCGCGGACTGTATCGCCTTCACGCACAGAAATTTCCTTTACTTCTGCAGCAACGCGCGCTTTGACGCTGGATATATCGACTGCCCGAAGTGCTCCGGAGAGAGAGAGCGTTTGCTGCAGCTCGAGTGGTTTGGCAGTAAAAATTTCAGAAGGAAGAAATTCCAAGGTAGGAACTGTCGACACTTTTTGTATGTCTGCAGCCGCGGGCTTGGTGACAGCCTTAGGTCTTAGTGCCAGGCTAGTACCAACCCCACCCAGAATTATCAGGATAAGAAAAATAATAATTCGACGCCACGAGCGTTTAGACATGTTTAATTAAGCGAGTGAGTGTCAGGTGGTGAGCCTGAGGGTGATTGAAGGCCATTCAGTAACAAATCGAGAAAGCAATCGAGATAATCCGGTGCTGAAATCGGCTCCAGGCGGCAGGAATGGAAAGAGTGTTTCCACATCATAAGCATGACAATGGGCGCCACAATCACTAAGTTGGCGTTTACAGTGTCGATGGGTCGGAACTCGCTGCGGGCTATCCCACGCTCAAGCAAACCAATGATTAAGGCATTACTTCGCTGAATGACTTCTTCGTGGTAAAAGCGAGCCACATCAGGAAAATTACCTGATTCAGCCATCATTAATTTCGATATACCTGAGAGCTTAGTTTCACCGACGTGCTCCCACCAGCGCAAAATAAATCCACGTAAAAGATCACGACTTTTTCCCGTGTAGTTGCTTACATAATCCTCTGCCTCTGCAAGGGCGGAGACCAAATTGGCACGCACCACTTCTTTAAACAGCTCTTCTTTATTTTCGAAATACAGATACAGCGTGCCTTTGGATACACCAGCACAGGCGGCGACATCATCTAGTCGCGTAGCGGCGTAACCACGCTCGACGAAAAGATCAAGGGCGGCTGCCAGTAATTCCTGTGGTCTGGCGTCTTTGCGACGCTCCCAGCGGGGTTTGGTTTTGATGTCGGCGAGGGGCATGGCAGGGCGATAAATTACTAACCGGTGGGTCAGCAATATAGGTTCCGTGTCCTGGGTAAGTCAAGCAAAGCCTTTGTACGAGTAGTGATTAAATCGAGGTCAGGCACCATGTTATGAATATGTAAACGTAGACTTTGCCTTTAATTCCTGCAGAGCATCTCAGTTCTCGTGGGGCGTGAAAAAACTCTACAAACTAAGGCCATCAAAATTACGGAGTTATTAATTTGATTACCGAATAAAGGAACTGACCAAACTTGTGGGTTACGGAGCTTAGAAGTCTGATTTTTTAACTACTTAAGCTTTTAATACATAACGAGGTTATCCATGAGTAAACCAACGATTAGCAGAACAAATTCCAGTAGCAGCCTTGAACAATCGTCATCTGAAGAAACCCCACCTAAGAAGTCCGAAGATAAACAAGGTCCACAAGCACCAAGCTTAACTTCCAGACCTAAGGCATTAACGCCGTTTGAGCGGGTTTTTAATACTAACCCTAGCGTACAACGTCAGGTCTTTGACGACGAATCAAGTGAGGAAGAACAGCAGCCCAAAGAAAAACCATCAACAAAAGATAAGGAAAAATCCTCAGTTAAAGACTCCGATACCAAGTCCCAGGCTAAGCAGGGTTTGAGTGGTAACAAATTAAAGGTTCCGTTGCTGAAATTACCTGCGCTACCTAGAACAGCCACGCTCAAAAGCCGCCCGCCGTCCAGTCCGGATTCAACGACCGCCTTGGGCTCGCATCGATCGGTTTCCCCGCGAGATGGAGAGGCTTCTAAATCTATATCGACAACAAATATATCAACGGTCGACAGTAAACTCGGCGCGACTCCCAAACTGCCGTTGCCTACCAGTCCTAAGGAATCACAGAATTCCAACAGTACCCCACCCTTAAGTGATCGCAGCGGTATATCGACATCCCGAAATGAAGCTGGATTACCTGCAAGTAGTTTAACGTCGCGCTCAAAAAGCATCCTCGATCATGCGCTCGTCAACGGAAAAATTGACCCAGCTGACCTAGGCTATCTGCTGGTAGATGTTCAAACGGAAGGCTTCAAAAAACCTCTGTCTAGTTTTGAACAGGGGACACCATTTTTGAGGTCGGGATTAAAAGTACTGGATTTCACAGCAAGTAATGGTGAGATCTATGGGTCGATTAATCTCATAGAAAAATTTCTTCAACCTCTTTCTGAGCAGGTTTTCAACACAGAAGAATTCACTAACCTAAGAGAAAATCTTGAGAAAAATTATTTGCCTGTTGCTAGCAAAATAGATATTGCAGCCAAAGGTATGCGCCCTAAAGAGATGCAGTTATCTGAAAAATTAAAAAACATCATGGATCCAGTAATCAAACCATTGACTACGTGGGTATGTGGAGAAAAAGCAAAATTTGCTGAATCGTGTTTACCTTCAGCTTGGAAATCGCTACTACTGAGTATTGATGACGCAGTAGTTCAGTGGGCAAAAAATTGTAAACCGACAAACATGAAAGAAGTCAAACGGTTGCGACATGAGGCACTAGTGGCGTTTATATCAACACGTGGTTATATGATGGTTTGGGGAAAACCTTTGCAAAACTATGGATTAGCACATGGGATTAGTGAAAGAAATCTTACGTCGTTCATGAATTCGTATTTTGCTCATAGAGCAGATAAATTCATAATCGATATTATGCTTAGCAGGAAAGATTTGGTGGGCGATGTGTTTGATAGCACAATGCGAGGTTATCTCAATGTATTGAGTGGACGAAAAGAGCTGGTTAATGCAGTGCCGAGAGAAAATACTTCAGGACGTCGCGAGTTAATGAAATCAAAAACTTTGCAGTCAACAAAAGCAGGACCGGCAAGCAGTAGTACCACGGCCGATTATGAATCGACTGCTTTATCACCCCGCATGCGTGAAAAACTAGAGATAGAAAAAAATAGAGAAATAAAAGAAAACAAAAATATAAATCGGCGTCAGAAATTTATCAGAGACTTTAGTAAGGAAGTAAATTTAGCAACAATATCTCCAGAATTTTTTCGTGCATTTCAACGTCATGTAGTAACAGAGATGTCTGATAAAGCATATGAGAAATTCGAAAAAAATCCCGTACTCTACTGTCAACGATACCTGGATAAATTTTATGTGGGTGTTTTAAATCAAGCAAGACAAGCAGAACAGCAATCCATACGTAAAACACTTTCTAGATTAGATACAAAAAAATTTTCTGATCTTGCGAAAGCGGCAGAAACGTTTGCTAGCAAGGTTAACGACCCGCTAGGCATAGCTTCTAGTGGTCTTCAAATAAACCAACCGAGTAGTGCAGCGGTGTCCCATGGACGGCCTTTGATACAAACCACCACAACGGCAAGCACCACGTCGACTCGGTCAACGGACAATGCTGAAGCAGCCGCAACTCCAACGGTCTTTGCTATGCCGCCTAACCCTTTTCTTGAGGATGAGCAGCAACTACCTCCGAATCCTACGACAGTCGACCGTAGCGCCGAGCAGAGTACAGAATCCGATGAGGATTCCGCATCAGAAAAGACGCAAGAGAGCTAGTACTCATATAACGAGTTGATGCTTTTGCCTTAGGCCCGTAATTTCAGATAGAAATTACGGGTTTTTTTCAGGGTATCTACCTCTTACCGGTGCATTCAGATCATTCCAAGTAAAATCAGCCTAATTCAATTGAATGGCGGTTTACATGAGCTGGTTTAAAAGGTACTGGATTGCGTTGGTTTTGCTGCTAGCGTTGGGGGTAGCAAGTACTGGATATCTTTTTTGGTGGAAGAAGTCGGATCTACCACAGTATCGAATGGCCGCTATAGAAAAGGGTAGGCTGGTGGCGAGCGTGGCCGCCACGGGCACTTTGCAACCGGTTATTTCTGTGCAGGTAGGTTCACAAGTTTCCGGGCAATTGAAAGAGGTACTGGTCGATTTCAATAGCCTGGTCAAAAAAAATCAGCTGATCGCCCGCATAGATCCGGAAAGCTTTGAATATCGTGTCAGGCAGGCGCAAGCGGATGTCGATGCGGCGCGTGCTCAAGTGGCAACTCAGCAGGCAAATATCTTAGCCCAACGCGCTTTCCAATCGCAAATCGAGGTTAGCTTGGCAGATGCGCGTCGCGATTTCGAGCGTAAAGAGCAGCTAGCTGAAAAAAAATTCATATCCATTGCCGAAGTCGACAAAGCGCGTGCCACCATGAATGCTTTGTCAGAGCAAGTGAAATCGGCACAGGCACAAGTTGAGGTCGCGCGAGCCAATTCCGGTAGTGCTACCGCCGTGGTGAAACAGCGTGAAGCTGCTTTGGCTCAAGCGCGTGTTGATTTGGAGCGCACGGCGATTCGTTCACCTGTTGATGGAATTGTTATCAAACGTAGCGTTGATAAAGGTCAGACAGTTGCAGCCAGCTTGCAAGCACCTGAATTATTTATCATCGCCGAAAATTTGACTGATTTACGAGTGGACACCTCGATCGATGAATCTGAAGTTGGAAAAATTCAGTTAGGACAAAAAGCGACATTCACTGTGGATGCTTTTCCAGGACGAACCTTTGAAGGTCAAGTTAAACAGATACGAAAATCTGCACAAGTGGTCTCTAACGTAGTTACGTATTTAGTAGCAATCTCCACGCAAAATTCAGATTTGACGCTGCTACCGGGCATGACCGCTAATGTACGCGTAGTGACGTCTGTTCATGAGGATGTGCTTAAAGTACCAAATTCAGCCCTGCGTTTTCGTCCGCCACAAAAACCGGATGACAAATCCGACAAACATTCTGAGCGCAATAAGTCAGGTGCCAAGGAAAGTTCTGCGCATGGAGGCGGTCGTTCCAAACGGGGCGAGCCTGGAGTAGTTAAGTTGTACCGCTTAGAAAAAAACGAGCTCAAGGCGATGATTGTAAAAACTGGTGCCAGTGACGGGCAGATGACCGAAATTACCGGTGAAAATCTGACAGAAGGTATTGAAGTGGTAACGGGTCTCAAAGGTGGCGACCCTGGACGAGGGCGCTCTACGAGCATGGGTAATGCTCCACGAGTTTTTTAATCATGCAAAGCTAACCACATGACGTCCTTGATAGCAGTGCGCGGTATGTCGAAGATGTACACCATGGGCCCAACCACGGTCACAGCACTTGATAAGGTCTCGCTGGATATTGCCGAAGGTGAGTTCGTCGCCATTATGGGCGCTTCAGGTTCAGGTAAATCCACCTTCATGAATTTACTGGGCTGCTTAGATACCCCCAGCGAGGGTGAGTATCGCTTAGCCGGCGAAAAAGTTTCTGACTTAACGACTGATCAACTCGCTACGATACGTAATCGTCGTATAGGCTTTATTTTTCAACAATTTAATTTGTTGCCGCGTACCAGCGCATTAGAAAACGTAGAGCTTCCCTTGTTATATTCAGCGATACCCTCATCTGAACGCCGCGCGCTTGCCATGGCACGATTGTCAGAAGTAGGTTTGGGAACTAGAACGGATCATCAACCTTCGCAACTATCGGGTGGTCAGCAGCAGCGTGTTGCTATCGCACGTGCCCTAGCAAATAATCCTTCGCTAATTTTGGCTGATGAACCAACCGGTGCCTTGGATTCGCGCACCAGCATAGAGATCATGGCCTTACTACAAAAGTTAAATGCTCAGCGTATGACGATAGTGATGGTCACGCACGAGCACGATATCGCTGCATTTGCATCGCGCATAGTGACCTTTCGCGATGGAAAAATAATTTCAGATGTAAAAAATGTCCCAGCAAACGCACAAACCCAATTGAATGCCGCACAGATGGAGATGCAATGAATTTATTTGCAACCTTGCGTGTGGCTATGAATGCCTTGCGAGTCAATCTACTCAGATCAGTATTGACGATGCTGGGCATTATTTTTGGTGTGGCTGCCGTGATTACCATGCTAGCCGTTGGTGCAGGCGCTGAGTTGCGCATACAAGAGCAAATCAAAAGTCTAGGGTCAAATCTCATGATCATTACAGCAGGTGCGCGCACGTCGAATGGTGTGCGTATCGGCACGGGGGTGACACCTGATTTAACCGAAGATGATGCCACGGCCATTGGACGTGAAGTCAGTGAAGTCGAAGCAGTGGCGCCCACTTATCGGGGTAGTGCGCAAGTGGTCAATGGAAATGCCAATTGGGCGACGCAAGTCTTTGGCATCACACCGGATTATTTTGTGGTGCGTAACTGGTCACTCGAATCTGGTCGTATGTTTGAACCTGCTGAGCTGTCAGGTGCGGGTAAAGTAGCATTGATAGGTCAGACCGTGGCGCGTGAATTGTTTGGTGACAGCGATCCCATGGATCAAACTATACGTATAAAAAATGTGCCGGTAACGATCGTGGGCGTACTGTCGCGCAAAGGTCAGAATATGACAGGCAATGATCAGGATGATGTGATCATGGTTCCCTTATCGACTGCGCGTAACCGCATTATTGGTGTAGAACCTGGTAAGCAACGTCAGGTGGGCATGATTCAGCTAAAAGTCTTCGATGGTGAGAGTATGAGCGAAGCGGAAGATAAAATCCGTTCTTTACTACGTCAGCGTATGCGCACTGCTGAAGCGCAACCCGATCCGGTAACAGTTCGTAATATGACGGAGATGTTGCAAGCGCAGGAGGAATCATCACGCGTGATGGCTATGCTGTTGGCCGCCGTCGCCTCGGTCTCTTTGATTGTGGGCGGTATAGGGATCATGAACATCATGCTTGTATCAGTTACTGAGCGCACGCGCGAGATAGGTTTGCGCCTTGCGGTGGGCGCCCGTAGTCGCGACATACTTACACAATTTTTAGTTGAAGCAGTTACCTTGTCAGTGCTTGGTGGGCTAATAGGAATCGCTCTGGGTGTCGCAGGTTCATGGTTTATTGCCGAAATCGCGGGTTGGCAAACACAGTTATCTACAGCGTCCATTATTCTTTCAGTGAGCTTTTCTGCTTTTGTAGGAATTTTTTTCGGGTTTTACCCTGCGCGCAAAGCAGCCAGCCTGTTGCCTATACAAGCGCTACGGTATGAGTGATAAACCTGGTTCACAATTTTTAAAAAAATAGGCATATCAAGCTCACCTTTGATTGAATTTTAAGAAATCATTTCATGGACACACTGCTGCTCATCAAAATCATCATCATGGGTATCGTCGAAGGCTTGACAGAATTTTTACCTATTTCCTCTACTGGTCATCTGATTGTTGCAGGTAGTTTGCTCAATTTTACGGGCGAAAAAGTGAAGGTGTTTGAGATAGTGATACAAGCAGGTGCCATGCTGGCTGTCTGTTGGGAATATCGCCTGCGTATTTGGCGTGTCATTCGACATTTTTCATCTGATCACGCGGCGCGACGTTTTGTTGCGAATCTTTTGGTGGCGTTTCTTCCAGCAGTTGTTTTAGGTTTGATGTTTGGTAAGCTGATCAAAGCGCATTTATTTGCGCCGATACCAGTGGCATTGGCCTTCATCATTGGTGCATTCGTCATACTTATTGTTGAAAAGCGCAATCGTCTTGCTACTGCTGAATTGCGCATACAGACAGTCGAAGAAATGACCCTGCTAGATGCGTTCAAGGTGGGTTGCGCGCAATGCTTTGCATTGATACCGGGCACCAGCCGTTCCGGTGCCAGCATTATTGGTGCGATGGCATTTGGTTTTTCGCGTCAGGCAGCCACCGAGTTTTCGTTTTTTCTGGCTATACCCACACTATTTGGCGCAACGATATATTCACTATACAAAGAGCGCGCTTTACTTTCGCTAGCGGATTTACCTATGTTTGGTGTGGGTGCGCTGGCTGCTTTTATTTCCGCTTTCTTTTGTGTGCGCTGGTTGCTGCGATATATCAGCTCGCATGATTTCACTATCTTTGCTTGGTACCGCATCGTATTTGGTACGCTGATTTTAATTACAGCGGCAACGGGATGGGTAGAGTGGGTAGAGTAAAAGTCCGCTGAGTATTTTTAAGTAGTTCGTATAAAAACTAAATCCCACACACCGTGCCCTAATTTCAATCCACGGTTTTCAAACTTGGTGGTAGGACGGTAATCAGGGCGTGCTGCATAGGATTGCTCTGAATTTTTTAGCATCGGTTCAGCACCTAAAACTTCCAGCATTCGTTCGGCATAGTCTTGCCAATCTGTGGCGCAATGTAAATAGCCGCCCACCATTAATCGCGATGTCAGCAGCTCCACAAATGGGCCTTGTATCAGTCGACGTTTATTATGGCGCGCCTTATGCCAAGGATCAGGAAAAAATATATGTATTCCTGTCAGAGAGGCAGGCGCGATCATGTCACGCACGACTTCAACTGCATCATGTTGAATTAATCGTAAATTCGAGAGTGATTTTTCGCCAATTAATTTTAATAAACTACCGACACCTGGTGTGTGAACTTCGACTCCCAGGAAATTTTTATCTGATAGAAGCGCCGCGATAGTGGCTGTGGTCTCGCCCATACCTGTACCAATTTCAAGTATCGTTGGTGCAGGGCGCTCAAACGCGGTATCAAACTGCAATGGCGTTTTTTGAAAAGGCAGGCAGTAGACTGGCCCCAGCGTTTCTAAAGCGCGCGCCTGAGCGGTAGACAAACGTCCGGCACGGGTTACGAAGCTGCGTATACGACGCTCGGAGGGGTCATACAGCATCTGCCTGTCTGTTTCAGCTGGGATCTTCTCGGACATGAGTACGTAAACTAATAATGCAAAGCAGAATAAGGCAGAATAAAACTACGCATAGGTAGGGTGTACAGCTATTTTTCTTCCCAATCACTGCACGCCATCTTCCATAGAGGAAGCGTGAATTCATCAAATTGATCGATCAGCCAATCATCAGCAAGCGTCATTTCTTTAAGTACTTCACCACTAGCCATGGAGCCGGCATACCATGTGTAAGACACTTGGTGCATAGCGCGCGATGGACAATCAAATTCTGTACGAATTTTTTGTGATGTGTAGGGTTTTTTATTCACCTCGCGTAATGAGGGAGCCTTATATTCGACTATGCGCCATAACTCCACTAGTCCGAGATTACGTTCTATGCTGTCGATATCAACGTACTGAGTAATCCCCGTTTTTGAGGATTGCGTAATGATGACCCAGTTTTCAGCGTGAGCCATAGTGCTTAGTAAAAATAATGTCAGAGTAAATACGATTTTTTTCACTACGATCCCTTTATGTTTGCAAGCCAGAAGACGGCTGTATCAGTAGTACCAAGCGCCAAAGAGCAAACCCTGTCAGCACCAATACCATTTGACCGATTGCTAGGTTCAAAACAGAATCACTCAGCATGGGGGCAAGTAATCCAGCTACAACCGCTGATAGCATGGTCATGGTAAATGACTGACAGGAAGCCACCGTGCCGCGGATAGCTGGAAATAAATCTAATATCAGTAGCGTCAAGCCCGGAGCCACCATAGACATCCCAATTGTATACAAAAACAGCGGTGCGACTGTCCAGGGTAATGCAGGTGGCAGTAATGCATGATAACCAACATTAATCAGGCAAGAGGTCATCAAAAAAATAAAGCCGATTAATATTTGCCGTTGCGTTGAACTGCTACCTGCCATTCGATTGGCTGCTAACGCTCCGAGAAAAATACCTACAACAGAGGGTACAAACAACCAGCTGAACTCTGTAGGGCCTAAGCCAAGATGACGAGTGATGATGGCTGGTGCTGATGCCACATACAAAAACAAGCCCGAAAAATTACAAGCGATAGCTGCTGCTTTGAGTTGGAACATGCGCGAGCTGAAAATTTTTCGGTAATTTTTCCAAAGCGATTCAGGATGGAAGCGCTGACGCTGATCTATAGGAAGTGTTTCGGGTAGATTGTGCCAACACTGCCACAGCATCAGTAGGGTGAAGGCAAACAGCAGTAAAAATAGTGTGCGCCACACTGATACGGCCACTACCCAACCACCGACTATTGGTGCGATCGCCGGTGATACCGAAAAGATCATCGTCACCAAAGAAAGCATACGTGCTGCTTCTGACCCGCTATATAAATCACGAACAATAGCGCGACCTATAACGACACCTGCACCCGCTGAAACGCCCTGCAGCATTCGAAATACCCAAAAATATTCTATGCTGTGAACCGCCGCACAGCCGATAGAAGCAATCGCGTAGACGGCTAAGGATAAAAGAATAATACTGCGACGACCAAACGCGTCTGATAGTGCTCCATGCCACAGTATCATCACGGCAAAGGCTGCCATGTAGGCAGTGAGTGTTTGCTGCACTTGTATAGCGCTGGCTGAGAGGCTTTGCTCTATCGAGGGAAATGCAGGTAAATAAGCGTCGATAGAAAACGGCCCTAGCATGGCTAGTGCCGCCAGTAACAAGGCTAATTTAGCTTCAGAAGGTGGAGGCGATGTGGGTAAACGTACTGATTCATTTGACATCAGGCAGCACCGAGTGACATACCCACATTTAGATACGACCTA
>Ga0315899_10002986_pt1 | contig 18505 bp, 8 predicted proteins | sample LakEriMetagenome_2_FD_203518 | JGI IMG/M metagenome (GOLD analysis project Ga0315899, IMG submission 203518) | Freshwater fungal communities from buoy surface, Lake Erie, Ohio, United States - Buoy 4 MA112 | ecosystem: Environmental > Aquatic > Freshwater > Lake | place: USA: Lake Erie, Ohio... | reverse complement strand
TCTTTCTCTCTCTCTCTCTCCCTCTCTCCCTCTCTCCCTCCCTTCCGCCCCCCCGCCTTCCCCTCCCTCTCTCCCTTCTCCCCATCTCTCTCTCTCTTTCTGTCCCCCCCCGCCGCCTGCCCCCCGCACCCCACACACGTACTGTCAATCTCGCTCTGTCTTTCTCACTTGCGTGCGTTGAGGTGAACACACACACACACACACACACACACACACACGCACACACTCGGCAGGATATCTACGGGCAACGTACAGCGAAACAGTGACCTTTTTCTTGCAAGTCGACGACGGAGCGCGACTGGAGGTGAACAAAGTGTCCCTCATCGACTGCTGGTCCCGCAGCCCTACTCCTGCGAGGGGGCAGTGCATAGCGGGGGCATCCATGCGCGTGACAGCTGGCTACTTGTATTCCCTCCGTCTGGATTATCGGCACGTGGAGGCTGGTGCCTCGGCAAAGCTCTTGTGGACGAGTGCCTCAGTCCAGCCAAAGCAGGTCATCGCGCCCGAGAACTTGTTCTTTGTGAGCGATACAGCCTCTCACGCGCTCTCCATAGGGCCCGGGCCACCTTCAGTGGGGCAGAGTAGCGGGCAAGGACACATGTTGACGTTGGGCACTGCCGGGGTCCAATCTTCCTTCCTCATCCTCGCCCGTGACTCCTTCGGCAATGCGTGCGACAGCGCCCAGTACAAAGAGGGAGATCAAGGGGTCTCGGTCCCAGTGGAGTGGACTGGAGTGCAATTTGCCATCATGACTCAGGCGCAGACGGTGCATGGCAAGGCAGGGGCAATAGATGACCACGGCAAGTATCTGGGCATGATAAGCCCCGTGGTGGCGTCACGACAAGACCAAGCCCAGCCTCCAGGCAGTAACGCCTGCCACGACCTACCCTCGCTTCTGTCAGTCTTCCTCCTCGAGCGTGGGGGGATGGCGGCGACATACTATGCGGGCAACGGGCAGCAAGAGGCGCTCTCTGCCACGGCGAGCACCGTCAAAACATCCAAGTTTCCCACCAGCCTTATCACACCATTTCGTGTTTTCCCCCCGCTTTCTCGGGCTATGGAGGAGGAGGCACTGAGGCGATACAATAACACGTACGTGCTGCGATGGTCCGGGTTCTTGCACCTTGACCCAGGCATTTACACGTTTTCGACGCGCGTCCAAGCAGCCTCGCCGTTGTTCCCCGCCGCCTCTGCCTCTCCCGCGGCTGGAGGGCGGGGCGTGAGGCTCTGGCTAGATGGTGCACTCGTCATAGACCAACTGAATCAAAGCTCGGGCCTGGTTGGAGTCACGGACATAAGCCACCGTGACACCCCTCTGCCCTTGCTGGTGGAGGTGCACGACCGGTACGAAGCGGGCGAGGTGATGTCCATCGCCAACCTCAGTCTATTCCTCGACAGCGCCCAAGGCCCTCACAACTCCGCCACCCTCATCGCAACCTACCGCCTCTTGTCCGGAGAGCAAATAGGAGGCTCTCCATACAAGATGCGCGTAGAGCCAGCGCCGGTGTGCGCGGCGCAAAGCAGCTTGTCCACGCAACACCACGTGCCTTCCGCGCTCTTTCTGCTCTCTCTTGTCACCGCCGGACGGGCCGCACAATTCTTCGTGACCACAAGGGACGCATACGGCAATCGCATGTCGCTCCCTGCGCCTTGGCCTTTCCCTTCCCCTCTGGCGCTAAGTGCAAGTGGAGGAGTTGCCGGGAGTGGGGAGAGCAGGGAGGCAACCATGGGGCTAGGCGTCGCAATCTTTGGCGGCGCTGCGTTGGCGTACGTCTCACCCCTTGCTGTGGAAGGTGTTCGAGATGAAGGCCAGCTGCCGCCTCCACCAGAGGCCGATGCGTGCGCTGCTACGTCGTCGACAGCAGGAGTCTTTAAGGTGCGGTACACGTTGACTCGCTCGGGTACTTATGACATACGGGTCTCCTTCGGGGGTTCTTTGGTCAAGGGTTCTCCCTTTCGCATCTCGGCGCTGGCAGGACGGAGGCATCTGCCAAGCTGTCACGCTTCAGGGGCGGGGCTAACACTGACAACCGCGGGGCTCGTGTCCTGGCTGACTCTCACCGTGCGCGACCAGCACATGAATGTGCGGCCGGACGCGCGCATCTCAGAAGCAGGCTTGAGGGTTTTCGTCCAAGACCAAGACCAGCCCCAGCGACTAATACCCATGGGGTCCGTCACACCACCGCCTCCTTTTTTGCCTGCTGATCCCTCCTTCTACGAGCCCTCAGGAGGCATGGCGTCAGCGCCTGTGCCGGCTAACCCGAACAAGGCAACTCTCAGTCTCAACTACATGCTCACGCGCTCCGGGCATTACTTGATGCGCATTGCTGGGCGAGGACTTCATGAGGGCCAAGTGCCTTCCGCCCCGTTTGCACTCCATGTGGCGCCGCACTCCCTATGTGCCTGCGCCTCGAGCGTCACCGTGCCGGCGGCGCTCTCGGTTGCCACAGCGGGGGTGTCGGTGAGCTTGAGCATTCTCAGCAGAGACGAGGTGTGTACGCGCGTGGCTGCCCTTGCCCTTTTGACGCTTGCTCTTCTGACGTTGCACGTCCTACGAGGATCTCGTGCAGCGCCCAAGTGTGTGAAAGAGGTGTTTATTTAATTACTACAATGATCCTGTCTTTATTTGAAACCATGACCTTGTGTCCACCTTATGTCCATCGGTTTTCACCCTCCTTTCCGCACGTCCTTTACATCCTCTCCACTGCAGTATGGCAATGTGCGAGCACCACCCGAGGGGCAAGGCTTCTTGCATGCATCGGCCGCCGGACACCCAGGCGCTGTCATGGCGTACTCCATCATGCTTCGCTCCGGCCCCGCAGTCGCTCCTTCCTCCACTCTGCAGTGCGCGGGCATCATGGGAGTAGGACTGGCCACAAGCGCTGGCTGCGTGGACAATTCTTCGGGGTGGAATGGCGATGAGCAGGCAATGGTGGCAGATGAGCCGGGCTCTTTTACTGCAGCACCTTCTTCTCATGTCTTGCATGCCTCCGTGGTGAGCGGGGTTGTGGGCGCCTAGTCTGTGGGTGGGGGCGGTAGGGCATTATGCCCCACGCCCGGTGATTGATTAGCCCCACACTGTTACACACCCGTTGACTGCCCACACACACCCGTTGACTTGCCACGCATACACAGATGGGCACCCGAGCAGACACAGGCACCGCAATCTGGGTGCGGCTGGCGCACGCTGGTGGCGTGCGTGCGGCGTTCTTCGAGGGCGTCTCCGCTTTCGCGCCCGCGCCTGAGTGTTGTACGGCTTCGTGTGCTACTGGTGCCGTGTGTCTCCACTTGATATGCACACGTGCACGCATGCAAAGGCTGCCTACTTGTCATGCACACACGCATGCGTGCAACTGCACATAGATGCGTGAGCATACTCGAGATCGGATGCAGACCTTGCAGAGAGAGGCTTGGGCAAGACTAATCATTCGAATCATGGCAAGAGCAGGAGCGGGAGGAAGCAGGGCGTATCCGTATCTGCAACGTGAGCATGCGTACGTGGAAGCATCGTGGGAGCAAGCGCTGCGGGCGAATGCAAGTGTGTCGCGCTGCTTTTCGGCGAGGTGGGAAGGGCTTCTTCGGCCGAGTGTTGCTGGTGTCTACACCTTCACCATGGGCCGGGGCGACTATGCATATGGCGGCGAGAGGGTTCGCCTCTGGCTCGACAATCTACTCATACTCGACCAATGGTCTTCATTGTCAAACTTTTCTTTCACATCATTCCAGAGCGGAGCTCAAGCACGAGCGGCTGCGGCGTCAGTCACAGTTAGTCTGCGCGCGAACTCCTATCACGACATGCGAGTAGGCTGGAAGGAGGACCTCAACGTGTTGCCAGGAAACCTCGCTAACTCTAGCGTGCAGCTTCTGTGGAAGGGGCCCCTGTGCAATCGGTCTGCTGCCGCACTGAATGCCTCACTCTCGGATGAGGAGAGATGTCAGTTTCAACGCATACCCCTCTCCATGCTACACAGCAGCACGCACGTTGAGGGGAGCCCAGTGATGCTGCCTACCTTGCCGTCTGCGTTCTGCGCAGCACTGTCGACTGTACACGGCTTCGCGCTGACAATTGCAACCGCCGGCATCCCTGCAACCTTCAGAATGCACACGAGAGATCAATTTGGGAATAGGCTGCAGCTGAAAGCTGGCCAAGATACACGCTCCATCGACTTTGCCGTCGTGACCTCAGGCAGCTTGCCTGCACTGGAGCACTTACAGCCACATGAGTCGTTGCTTCTGGAGGACAGCAGCAACGCGAGCGCAAACACATCGGACTTTACCGAATGTAAGGTAGAATACTTGGACAAGGGGCTGTATGACATCAGCTATCTCGCAGTCTCCTCTGGCCGGTATCAGATTCGGGGACGCACACTACAGGCAGGAGGGCTGTACGGAACGTATTTTGAGAACAGCGACTTGAGTGATCACGGAGTTTTGCCCAATGGTTCCTCTGCCACGTTGGTGCCATCATTTGCTCGTTTGGACAGTCAAATTGACTTTGACTGGCCCAAATCCCAGCGACCGTGTGGAACGCCTGCTCAGATCAACAAGGATATCGGGCCGGACTACTTCAGCGTCCGATGGCAGGGTTTGGTGCTGCCAGCATTCACCGGTACTTGGACCTTTCACGTCCAAATACCTCCGGGCAATGACATCAAAGTGAGCGTCAACGGCCTCAAGGTCTTGACCTCGTCGTCTTCTACAGCGCCTCTTGGTATTGGATCAGGCGTGGCAGGGGTGGCGGGGACGGTGGCCCTAATGGCCCACGTAGCTTACCCGATAGCAGTCGAATACCGGCGATATGTCGCACCTGGCCGCCTGCAGTTGCAGTGGCAGCATCGGTCGCTAGTCTCGCCCAGCGCAGACAACAAGATGCCGATACCCAGCTCGCGACTGCTGGCTTGGACAACCCCTGCTTCAATGTGCGGCTCTCTGCGTACGCTGGTTGTCAACGCTGCACATGCATGCGCTGGACAGTCTACATTGACAGGCTCGCTCCTGTCGCTGGCAACCGCTGGCATATCTGCTGCCTTGATGATCACGAGCCGAGATGAATTCAACAACCTTCGCAACGGACCAGATGGTGGCATTGGAGGCAGCCAGTGGAGCCTGCTAGCATCACGCAGCTCCGGAGAACTTGCTGCAGTTGAAACATCCTCGTTGTTCACGTTGGCCACCGCATCACCTCGCAAAGCAGATCATTTTTCAGGCATGTTCATCCGCATTCATCGGCTGCAGGAGCAGCGCCGCATCAAATCCTACTCCACGACGCAGGTTGCAGTGCTTGAAGCCGGCTTCTCAGAACTACCTCGCATTGGCGACAGATACACAATCGTGGATGACACAGGATTGAGCAACCAACAGCGAAAGGAGTACGATATTGGACAGCCGCGCTATTATGCGCGCTTTACGCCCTACCACAATTTTGGCTTGCCTGACCAAGGGCCCCGTCGATCTATGCACACGCTTCCTGAGCGAATGAGCTCGCACATGAACACAGGAGGTCTGTCAGCCACATACTACGCGCTCGATGCTCAATTTGCAGGACAGCGGCCCTTGTGGACAACCGACTGCATTGCTGGCAGCGCATGCGACGATACAGTGGACTTTAGCGTGGCTTCAAGTGGACCAAGACAGCGAATTTATCTCCACGCTGCTGGGTATAGTGGCATAATTGCTTACTCGTTACCGACGTCAACCGGCTTCAGCGTGCGTTGGATGGGGAGCATCAGCGTAACTCGTCCTGGAATCTATTCTTTCAGCACCGCTGCCAACAGTGCTCCAGATCATCACGTGCGATTGTGGATAGATGGAGCACGCATCGTCGATAGTACTGGAGGTGTCAGCAACGCCTCCATCCATCTTCATGATGCCATTCCAACCACCTATCCTCTAGAGCTTCATTACAGCAGCCGATCAGCATACAATGCAAGCTACATCCGCTTGCTCTGGAAGCCTCCGACTCAGGACGAAACTGCAAGTGTCAACTCTAATGTGATATCTAATGCCTCTGAACCCACGTCCTACAAGATTCTGCCGTCCTCACATCTCCATCCTCTTAGTGGACAGCACGGAGTTAGGCTGCTGCCCACTATCGCTGGTCAGTATAGATTGCACGTGGGCGTAGCTGCTGTGGGGGGGCTAGACGCCACGTTCTACAGCGACCTGGACTTGCAGCATCCTGTTTCCACTTGCACATCGCAAACAATGGCTCTGAATCTCGACGACAATGTATTGAATGATGCTTGCACGAGCATCGCGAACGCAGCATCGAGCTTGTTGAGCACAGAGCGTCACCGGCTCTCTCCACGTGCTTTCTCTGTCCGTTGGCAGGGTTTGCTGCGAGTGGGAGAGCCCGATCAACTCAATGCCCAGAGCCCCGAGGAGTTCGTTTTCACTTTTATCGCCGTTGTTGCGCACGAGAGCCACGAGGGTGTGCGACTGTGGGTAGATGACGAGCTTTTGATTGACGCTAAGGATGCCCCGCCCGTCGCGCGCCCTGCGAACGATTTTGTGGCACCCCGTGGCAGCATTACTCTCAAAGGGGGGTTTTACTACCATATCCGACTGGAATACTCGCATGATGCTGCAGATGGCGACGAGCCAGCTTCCGTCCCTCGCCATGCTGCTGCAACCCATCGCATGGCGCTTGAGTGGCGCAGTTTGCAAGGAGGACAGGGGGAGCGGCAAACTTGCGCCTCAGGAACGGCAGCAAGTATCGACGCCAGGTGTCTTTTTGGGTCGAGGCCCATTCCTCCCGGCACCCCACACGAGGATTATGATTACGACAACGATGAGGCCTATAGCACTGTGACCGTTGTTGCTCACCGCACTTGCGCTTCAGGTCAGTCATTCTGTCAGCACTTTGACCCACTAGAAGAGTGCAACGCGTGTTTGACATGCCAAGTGACTTGTGTGTGTGTGTGTGTGCGCGCGCGCGTGTGTAATGCAATTGCCAGCGAGCACAATCTCCTTGGCGACGCAAACGCGGATGGAGGCATCGACTTGGATGAGTTTCACGATCCGGTCCCTTGATGCCCACGGCAATCGACAAACCGTCGGTGGCGATGAGTGGCATGTCGAGGTATTGCCCTTTGACGTTTGGGATGCTCTAGAGCCGCATGGCACCTACTCGAGCAGCGTCACAGGGCGACTTTCTCGAGAGTGTTATCTCTGTTCCTCTGCCACGGGCCAGGTACAGGATGTTGGGGATGGCAGCTATGAGGCAAGTGTGCACCTCACTCGCGCCGGCTCCTACAAGCTGATTTCACACCTGCTAGCACAGCCTTTGGGTCTAGCTGCCACATACTACTCGATGCTATCATCCGAAATAGATCGACCACTTTTCGGGCGTACACAGCAGCGGCTTGATTCTTCGCTCGACTTTGCATCACCCTGCTCTCTTCGAAATTTCACAGGATTGCTCCCAGGCCAAGTGCCCATCGGTCTTCCGCGCCAACCGCTACAATGTAGCGGATGGGTAAGCAGCGCTGCGCTCGGCGGCTCTCGGCACTCGTTGCTCGTGGATAGCACTACATGGACCGATGCTGTTGTTAGCTCTTTGAGCACGAATGTTTCAGGCTGGATGGTGATTGTGACACAAGGGCAGTGCCAAGGGCAGTGGCGAAACACGTGGAGAAACACTTCTGATGCCTCAAGCTCTGCATCCGATAGCCCAACGTCACTGCTCAACCTCACGCTTTCTTCGCCATGGAGCATTTATGATGGTCAAGATACCGCAGGACCCTTTGGCCATACTCCAGCAAACCAGGGGAGGTGGAAAGGGTGTTTACAACCAGATTCTAGCACGTACTTTACACTTATACCTCGATTTCGAGCCCCGGGTAGCCTTGGTGACAGTGCTTTCGCAACGAGGTGGGCTGGGTTTTTGCGCACTACTGCTGACCAACCTAGGAACAACTCATCTGCAAACGCTTGTCTCCATTCCTTCCAGGTGCTTTTGAGCTCGTCCTCGTCAAACCAAGAACGCGTCAAGGTGTGGCTGGACAATTCTCTCCTCATCGACCAATGGTCGTCGCTTGGTAGTGATCAAATAGGTGCAACCACATCCCTCCGCCCTTACTCATCGTACCGCATCCAAGTCTTGTACAAGCGCTGTGCATCGGCTGCAGGAGCATACGCACCCCGCATGATGCTTCGATGGTCCTCCTCAGACGCAAGCGCGGCGTGTGGCACGGGCATAGCGTCGCTCTCCCCGATCCCATCTCAAAATCTATGGGCTGGCGAGCGAACGCAGCAAGGAGACGAAGAGGGAATGATAGAGGTGAAAGCAGCCGCTACCGCCTCAGCTTCTTGCATCGCAGTGGGATCGGGGCTCACCGAGGGCACAGCAGGAGTCACATCATCCTTTACCGTGCGAGCTCGCGACGCAATCGGCAACAAAATCTTGATGCACGAAGATGACTGGGTGGTCAGACTTCATTCTGCACTCGGATCTGACATTCAGGTGCCAGGGCACGTCACTCAACACATGGGCCTAAGAGGCGACTATCGTGTCACGTATTCAGCAACAGTTGCGGGAAACTATTTGCTGTCCGTGCACCGAGCACTGCCTGGGGGTTTAACAGCGAACGTGTACATGAATGCTCATCTGGTGGGCGAATCCGATGTCATCGTCAGCCCAGAAATCGATTTTAACTGGGGTACGGCTCCTCTCGCGGATGAGCAAGAGGAAGTTGCTACGCTCGTGTCCGTCCGGTGGCACGGTTGGTTCAAGGCTGAGCTAAGTGAGACGTACACATTTACGGCGCACGCTCCCTCACGTGACTCATTACGCCTTGACGTCGGAGGTCGGCAATTAGGTTCACGCTGGCCGAATGGGTCTGGCACGGGGATTCACGAGGACACGATTTTGAACCGATCTGATGGAAATAAATCAAATGCTGTGGTGAGCGGCACAGTCGCGTGCACTCGCGGGCAGCTATACGAGGTGTCATTGGACTACAGACATGAGGAGGGCAGGTCAGGCGTCAAGCTCCTCTATTCAGCATCGTCTGTTGCTCTCACTGTGTTGCCCTCTGCGCGTCTCTTTTATTCGGGAGAACATATTTTCGGCTCCCCATTTGCGCTATATATCAGCCCGGCCGAAACAGACGCACAGTTGTCTCAAGTGCGCGGTGAGGGCATGAGCCTCAGAACGGCTGGAGTGCCATCGAACTTTGCCATCTTCGCCATAGATTCCCTCGGCAACTCTCGATCCGCTTGGTCGGATACCTGGATGGTGTACTCCGCTCCTTCGCGCTCTTCACCATTGTTGGTCTCCCCCGCTGACTTGAGCGCAAGGAATTCGGACACGGCCACAGCAGTGTCCACCTGTGAGGCGTCTCCGCCATCTGCTGATCGAAACATAGCAGCAGTCGTGAGCCCCACATCAATCAAGGGACAATATAAGGTTCACATGCTCCAGACACGATCGGGAACATCGATGCTTAGCGTGGGACTGGCAGCTCCGGGTGGCCTCACGGCGACCTACTACCACACTTCTCTGCTGAGCCCGCACCTCAAGCAGACACACATTGACCCAGATAGCGGGACACAAACGTGGAAGCCGATTGCGAATGGAGAAACGGGTTTGATTGCCATGACTGTAACTAGTGACAGCTTCAGCGTTCGGTGGGCAGGTGCAGTGCGGCCGACACAAGCTAGTCAGTATACCTTCTTTTCCGCGTCTATTGCTGCACGCCAAGATCGAGTGCGTCTGTGGATCGATGGCGTGCTGCTTGTCGATCAATGGAAATCGCTTTCGTACAACATTGGCGAGAACCCAAGTGTCACCACTGCATTTGCTCGCGCCCATTCCCTCTACGAAATCGTGCTCGATTACCAATCGTCGGTAACAACCGCTCGATCAGCATTGCACGCAGCACACAGTTCTGGGTCTCCATCCCCATTGCCGTCGTCTGCACTCTTTGGGATACGCAGCAACACTCTGAACCCAGTCACGGTGAAAGCAGCGCCGACAGATTTTCAAATGAGCAAGCTCGTGGGTGAAGCAGTGTCGTGCGCGACTGCTGGCATTGCGTCCAAGTTCACAGTCATTTGCAGCGACAGGTATGGCAACGCCCGGGGGAAAGAACTGTGCAACCGTGATCTTGAGATTCGTCTAAGGGGCTCGGACCTGTCGAGTTCAGCGAAGCAACTCGTTTTTGAAAGCGCTCAACCACAGCAGTTTGACGACTGGGGGCAGCCTCTTACCTACATCCTTACTCGTTCGGGAGCATATGAGATGGAAATCGCTATGGGCAGCGCATTCAAGAAGGCTACAGTGTATGTGGATCCTGGGCAAGCATGTGCGGCGGCGGTAAGGCTGCAGGGGCAAAGCTTGAGCGTGGCAACTGCCGGGTTTGCTGCCACCTTCACCATCCAGTCTCGCGATGCTTTTGGCAACCCTCGCACCCTTAACGACGACGCCTTCCGGGTGTTTGTGCAAGGCCTGGACAGTAAGGATCGGCATGACTGCCGCTCGACATCCCTTGCACTGCCTCCCGCTAGTAACCTGGGGCGGTACACCTCGTCCTTTCGCACAACTCGGAGTGGCTTATTCTCCATGCACGTGCGCCTCGTGACGGAGGGCAAGGGTAAAATGAATATGACATGCGTTTCAGACGTGCTGCATGAAAGCGGCTCATCTGTGTCGCACAACGCACACGTGCCAAATATGCACGCGCATCAAAATCAAGAGCCCTTTTTCTCAACTTGCGGGCCCCTCAACATTGCGCGCTGGGAGGGGGCTGTCTCCTCTCGCTTCTCTGAAACTTACACGTTCCAGACGCAGCTTGGTTCTGCTGGAGAAAGAGTGCGTCTATGGTTGGAAGACCGATGGGTCATTGATGAATGGACGTCGCTCAGCTCCCTCAATCCTTCCGGCACACTGTGGATGTCGAAAGATACTTTGGTTGACTTGGGTCTCGCTTACCGACAGCAGCCTTGGTCGTATGCCAAGGGCTCACCCGGTGTAGCTCTCCGATGGGGGTCGGCATCCGAGGCAAGAAGTGCGCTGCCAACAGACCGTCTTTTCTCTCTTGGCACCCACGTGCAAGGCAGCCCCTTCCACGTATCTGTCTTTCCCGCCCGCACCTGCGGCACAGTGTCCTTTGCTACTGGGCAGGGCGTATCTCTGGCGACGGCAGGAGTCACGGGAAGAATGACCATTGTGGCCAAAGATCACCTTGGCAATCTGCGCCTTGATGCGCCGTACTCCAGTGCATCCAATGCACCAGAGCCCGCGTATGCCGTATTTGTGCGACGCAACAGGGACTATACGGTGCGCGACAGGGCCGGGACCGTGTCGGCTCTTGATAATGGCCGATACCAGGTCAAGTATCTACCAACTTGGAAGCGCAATAACTTGAGTTTCCAGCATGCGGATGCTGCCTCTGGTCTGACTGGCATCGCAGGTGCGGCATGGTATGGGGAAGAGGCTGCTGTGCCCGTGTCGCCACTGCAGCAGGTGTCAATCTTGCTCGCAGAGCAGGGAGGTGTGCATGCAACTTATTACAGTGCAGACAACTTCTCGGAGCCTTCTCGCGCGGGGCTGGCCACGCAGATTGGCATGTCAGTTCTCGGGTCCGCGCCTATGCTAAGCGGGTGCGTGAGCTCGAGCGGCGGCTTCTCTGCACGCTTCCGCGGAATGCTTCGCCCGCCTGGTCAGCAGCGCTACACTTTCACAGCAGGTAAACGGACTTCGTTCAACTCCCATACTCGAGTGCAAATGGGAGCTACCTGTGTCACTTCCTGTGTCATCCCCCGTGTCACTTGGTGTGTCACACCCTGTCTGCGTGACCCACATGACTGTAAGCTGCAAGTCTTGTAAGCTGCAAGTCTTGTAAAAGTACTCACCCGATGAATCTTCACAATGTTCTTGGCCTGCGGTGCACGAGTGTCTTGCACATCTGTGCCAGGCTTGGCAGGACCGCAGGGAGAAGAGCGCGTTCGGCTGTGGCTGGACAATCTCTTGGTCATCGATCAGTGGACCTCCTTGACTTCGCTAAACACAACCGTGGCTCTTAGTCTTGGAGAGGCCAGCACCACGCCAAGCATATACGACATCTGGCTCGAATTCAAGGGCGTCTCAAACGTGTCGAGCCCTGTGCCTTCCAGTTTGTCCTTCAAATTTGCGTATCACGAGAGCCCCTATGCCTCTTTCTCTCCATCGCACGAGGTGCCGGTCCCTGCGGTTGTTACCACGCTGCGTCCCATATCGTCCGAGTATCTCCTGCACTCGTATCCTCTTGCCATGCGCACATCAGGCGGTGCGGGCTTGTCAGCAACCTACTACAGCGATTCTTCCAGTGCATCATCAAGCTTGGCTGCCACTTGCGCAGCTGCCACAGGCTACGTGCCCTGGGGCAGCCCCCGGAAATCAGTGGTAGACGCCAGCCTCGACTGGTCCTCGGCTCTCGACCGACCGGCTCCCCACGCCGACAGTGTGGCTGGGGCCGGCGCTTTCGCCGTCCGGTGGAGTGGCTTCCTCTCGCCCCCAGCCCAGGCAATCTACACGTTTCGAGCGCGTCTTCACGGCGACGACTGCTCTCTCCAACGCCTCTCCATCTGGGTTGACCATGAACAAATCATGTCGCAATGGACGTCCTTGACATCAATCACCCCTTCTGCCACTGCGCGCCTCGACGCCGGTACTTTGTCATGATTGTGTGTGTGCTTGTAGACCCAATGCGTAAGCCGCATCTGTTGCCCATGCGCAAGTGTGACCTGTATTCTTGAGAAAGTAGTGTTCAGAAGTGTAATTGTGCGCTTACTCATCTTGTCTCGCAGGCGATAAATTGTATAGCATTAGCATCGAGTACAAGACTGCTGCAAATGCCAGACGCGGATTGTCTCTCGAATGGGAAACGCTTGGCCCACATCCAAACTTAAGAAAGGAGGTGCATTCGAGACACTCTGAATTCCCCTTTCCTGCGTTCAGTGAAAGAGGAGGTCAAGGCGAAATAATTGGTGTTGAGGGCGAAAAAAGTCATGTTTCTGTTCCTCTCGACGTGATTGGTCCCGCGTTTTATCATCTACCCCAGACGCACAGCAGGGTGGAGAGAGACGACTATGTGAGCTGGGACACGGACATGTATGATGCCTCGCAGCCACTCCTCACAAACTCGCAAGTGCGGCGGCGGGACGTGTGGAGTGCTACCAGTGCATGCCCTGCAGAGGGAGGCTCGGAAGCTCATGATCGATGCAGGGGCGCGGGGCGCAGAGCAAACGACGCGCTTAGAGTAAAGGTGAATCCTGGGCTGTGCTGCGCGTCAAAGACAACCGCCCTCGGGGACTCGCTCACCATCAGCACAGCTGGCGTCACGCGCACCTTCACCCTCACAGCTCGTGATGCATACGATAACCAGCGGGATGCATTTGACGACTCCTTCATAGCCCAGGCTCTCGTTGACCTCGAGCACGTTGCACCCTACGCATCGACAGACAATGCCGTTGCTGTCCACTCACGATTCAGATCTCAGGCACTGGAGCAACTCCTCACCGAGGGTGAAACTGCCAACCCGCCCTCGGATCCGGGCGGCAAGTACGAGGGCGAGTACGTCGCCACGATTTCGGGCATGTACAACATGCGGGTGGAGTCTGTCGACACTTCAACCAATGGGCTGATGGCATCCTACTTTCCCGGCAGCACACGGGTCTACAGCGAGCAGCTGGCAAGAGTCACAGCAAGAAGAGACGCCAACATCGACTACAATTGGGCTTTGGCCGCGCCAGACGTCAATGTGTTGGCGGGAGGCGCCTCCTGGAACGCGCAATGGCACGGGTTGATCAAGGCGCAAATCTCTGCCGAGTACACCTTCTTCCTCGAGACCGACGGTCAAGCTACAGTCAAAATAAGGGAACACCCTGTCCTGTCCAGCAGCGATACAGGACAAGTGCGCACATGGGCTGGCAGCATAGCGCTGGTCGCGGATGTTTTGAATGAGATCGAGGTGCAATATGCGCACCTGTCCGGGCCCGCGCGCATACACTTGCGCTGGCAGACAGCGGGGATGCCCATCGAGATTGTTCCCAGTTCCCAATTCTTTGGAGTGAAGCAGTTGGTAGCGCTTGGGCAGACGCGTCTTCTCGTCAAGCCCAACCTCGTTTCCCCAGCTCGGTCTCAAATCGGCGGCACTGGTATCAGTCTCTGTACGGCAGGCGTGGTGTGTACCTTTGCAATCACAACCAGGGACGAGTACGGAAACATGCGCCAAGACGCCCAGGACCTCCTCGTCTCCACCCTCGTCCCTGGCGACTTGCCCAGCAGGGCGTCTCTCCAGGCCATTTCCAAGCAACCAGGTCTCACATTTGCTGATGCTCAAGGGCAAAGTGGTGCCACGGTGCCCTCGGCCGGTGTCAGCAAGGGAGAGGCAACGGTCTACAGTAGCTCAGCTGACCCCTTTGGGTATCAGACGGGCAATCGCCACCCGTTTGCGTACATGTCTACACGGGCAGGATTGTCGACGCTGCATGCAGTGGCAGCATATGCAGCGCCAGACATGAGTGGTGGTATCCGGGACATCCGGGTCCTATCGGGAGGCAGGTCGTATCTCCTCACCTCGAGCGCCCTCAACGTCAGCTGCCAGTCGCCCTGTAGCGGGCAAGGTCTCGTGGGCGTCTGCCACTCTCTCAATGGGTCCATTGTTGCTGTCCAACTCCTGCAGCGCGGCGCGGGCTATTCAGCCGTAAACCCTCCGAATGTGTCTTGTTCTGGCGGCTCCGGTGCTATGCTGGAGGCAACCGTCTCAAGCTTGTCCTATTCAGAAGCTCAAGGCACGGGTTTGTTCGCGTCATACTATAACGACGCAGACTTTGGCGGCCCTGCGCGCATATCAGGGCCTGGCCATGTGCTTGACTTCAGCTGCGCTAAGCTCAACACTCCCTTGAGCCTCGAGAATGATGGCTCCTTTGCTGGTCTCTTCACTAAGTTACTCCCCCCTCTCCCTCTGTCACTAAGATACTCCCTCTCCTCCATGGCCATGGAGGTGTCTTCCTTCCTCCAAGACCATTCACCATGCTCCTTCTCGTACTAAACCACTACGCTTCTGTCTCTACACTTCACCAACAACTACTTGTACACATACTCACACATCTCCCTCCCACATCTCCAACATACTGTAAACCCCTAACACAGACTACCACATTTTCTTCTCCGTCTTCCCTCCCTTCTACCGGCCCTGCACGCATGCCATAGTAGCACTCAATAGTAGCGGGCTCGAGAGGAGAGACTGACGGAAAGCAAGCTGGCGTGTGGCGTGTGGCGTGTGTCTCTACTGCGAGGCAACAGTGCGATGGACGGGCCTTGTGCGGGCTCTGGGCGGTGGTCAAGACGGCGTAGAAGAGGACATATACTCCGCGTCGCTGACAGCTGGCGATGAGCGTGTGCGGCTGTGGCTGGGTCATGAACTAGTCATTGACCAGTGGAACTCGCTGGCCAGTCTGGTGCCAAGCTGGGGGGTCGGCGGCGCTTTCACGCAGGCCACCACCACTGCTGACCGCCTCCTTGATCTGAAAGTGGAGTACAAGAAGGATGCTGGCGGTTATGCAGGCGGTGGCATTGCGATGCAGGGTGCCGGTTTCAGGCTCTCCCGGCGCAAGCAGACCATTACTCCCAGCACCTCTGCCTCCTCTGTGCTGCCCCGCGCGCATCTATTTGCTGCTTCGCCCATTGCGACAGAAGCTGGTGGTGGGCAAGGAGGTGCCTGGCAGGTTCGCATTCAGCCTAACGTGGCGTGTGCCGAGAGGAGCTTGATGCGAGGCAGCGGACTCACCATCGCAACTGCGGGCATGCCTGGTGATTCTCTGTCACGTGCTCTTTCTCGTGCTCTGCCTTGCCCCTCCACAACCATTTGCATCTCAACCTCCATCGCGCTTCCATCGCAAATCCTGGACGGACCACAGGACAGCATGACGCGTGATAAACAAGCACGTGCCTGTGAAAGCATGTGCAAGTGTACATAGTGAATCATGACCCAAGTGTACATAGTGAATCATGACCCATGGGCTGGTATGCGCGCAGCCACATTTTATATCGAGAGCCGCGACGCATACAAGAATTTGCGGTCTACGGCAAAAGACCCGTTCGTGATTAAAGTCCTGAGCGATGGCTGCCAATCGCCAGCGGCAAACGCCCAAGAGTGCCAACCATACGGGCCGGAAAAGGGAGTTGACTCAGGCTCGCCCTCCGCCGGGAGCTTCCTCACCTCAAACCTCTTTGCGGTCAATAGCACCGACAGTGCATGTCTCGTGTCGACGGGGCTGCTCAAAGTACCAGCAACAGCTGACCTCACAGTCACGTCCTATGTAGGCCGATACGTCATCTTCTCTCGAGGCAGCTGTGAGGGCAGGTGGGCAGAGATCAGCAGCTACAACACCTCATCACGCTGCGCCAGCCTCTCAGCGCCCGCGTCTGGGCAGTGGGCGGACGGCCTGGAGCCGTGCACCCCCACGGCGGAAACTGGCTTTTACCTCGCGTCACCGCAGCAGAGAGCGAGCATGGCGTACCCGCCCATGTCTTGTCCGCGGTGCCAGCCTTCAACCAAGGCCCTGGTCACAGAGAAGGGTAACGGCTTCTATCTTGTCCGCTATACGCCAAGCGGACGCGGCAGCTACTCTATCTTCGGGTCTGTTTCCCTCTCTCGTGTCTCTCGTGTGTTGGCCTTGCATGCTCCCTGTGTCTTTGTAGACAGATGTTTGACGCTGATTGGAGGAGGGCTGTGCAGGGCGCTCTCCGGCGGAGAGGGGCTGACTGCAACCTACTACAGCGACCCTCTCGAGGTAGGCACGTCAGTCAACATAGGTGTAGGGCACCCCGTCAGTTCGCGCGTCCATACAGGCAGCATTGATTGGTCGGCAACTCCCACAAGGCGCTGGCCGATATCCTCGTTGACAACAACCATGGGGTTTGGTGTTCGGTGGGCTGGGTTCGTGTCCGCCAGCCATTCCCAGACTTACACCTTTTCCGTATCCATGCCGGAGCGTGAGGGCGCGTCTGATTCAGCGTCACACACACGTTCAGCGTCACACACACATTCAGCATCCTCAGTCGAGCATCCCTCGCGCATCAAGTTGTGGGTTGATAACCAGCTCATCATCGATCAGTGGTCGTCATTAACTCACCAGAGTCCAACTGGAAAGGTGCATTTCGATTCCCATACGCTTTATGACGTGAGCTTGCTGTACAAGTGCCCAACCAATTTCTCGGCTGCCTCTGCATCCTCGTGCCAGCACACCCTGGGCTGGAAGAGCGGCGGTGATGTAACCAGCTCCGTCGTGCCACCCAATGCCTTGCATCAACGAATCCAGATGGACAGCAGGCTGGGAGAACTACGCGTTGCCGGAGGTTTCGGATGTGTGTCAACTACCATGGCGTCAGGCTCCGCCCTCACATTAGCCACCGCAGGAGTGCACTCGTCCTTCACCATTACATCTCGCGATGCATACGGCAATCCTCGCGACTCGGTCGATCCCTTTTTCCTCCAGCTAATTGGCGCGCAGAACTCGCCCCTGTATGGTGGGGTTAGCGCTTCGCTTACACCGCTCCTCGGCACCTCGCTCGGCTCCTACGTCGCATTTGAGGCAAAGCAGTACCAGCTATTCGTGCAGCAGTCTGGAGGCGACATCAAGGGTAGCCCGTTTGCCCTCACGGTTCTCCCTGACAGGGCCTGCGGCAGCACAAGCACTCTCAGTGGATCCGCGCTGACTGCTGCAAGCCTGTCACCTGCCCTTAACTCCTTCAGCCTCCAAGCACGAGACTCGTTCGGAAATCTTCTGTCGGATGAGGGAGTTGCGGGCGAGGGGTTCCTTGTGCGCGTTGTTCGCACTCGCTCTCCTAACGTGCAGGGGGCCTCGCACGGAGGGCTCCCCGGCTTCTCGGGCTCGACGGCGCTGGCGGATCCCGGAGACATACCAACTTTGCACGCCTCCCTCGCTTTCCAGGACGGCGAGATGAAGGGAACCTACTCAATACCTGTCATTCCCTCACCCGCAGGTCAGGCACACTACATCCACTCCTCATGGATTCAGCGCGGCGGACTGCATGCGACATACTACTCCGCAGACGAATCGGCGTCGACAGCTCAGCTTCCAATGCCGTGTAGGCAGTGTCACGCCACTCACAAGTTTCCTCAGACCGTGTCGTCCGGGGGAGTGTCGACGCGGCCAGCCACTTTAGATAGCGCCCTGGTCGGCAGCGCTAGTGTGTGTGGCTCGCTATCTTGCAATCTTGTTATCCGCTGGGCAGGAGCAATCAGGGCGTGTAGCTCCGCTGCCGACCATAGCACGTGCCTTGGTGCGCCATCGTACAGGCGCGAATTCAAATGGACCATTGCGCCTGCGGACCGTGTTAAGTTGTGGCTTGACAACAAGCTCATCATAGATCAGTGGAGCTCCTTGAGCGTTTCCTCGCCGTCTGCCGCCGCTGTTTTTGGGCATGCCGACAAGGTTCCATTTACACATATTGAACCAACGTGCATGTGTATGCGCGCGCGCGCATTCTCTCTCT
>Ga0315899_10002985_pt1 | contig 18505 bp, 18 predicted proteins | sample LakEriMetagenome_2_FD_203518 | JGI IMG/M metagenome (GOLD analysis project Ga0315899, IMG submission 203518) | Freshwater fungal communities from buoy surface, Lake Erie, Ohio, United States - Buoy 4 MA112 | ecosystem: Environmental > Aquatic > Freshwater > Lake | place: USA: Lake Erie, Ohio... | reverse complement strand
AAGATTTTGATGCTATGATCAAAACAGCTTCTTCGCTTAAAAACTATTTAGATTCTATTCGCGTACCAGGTGTAGAAGAACTTAAAATGGATGTGGATTTAAAAAATCCAGAAATCACATTAAGTATTGATAGAGAGCGCGCCCTTATTGAAGGTGTGTCAACAGCTCAAATTGGTATGCAAATTAGAACAGCCCTTTTTGGTAAAGAAATTTCTAAAATAAAAGAAGGTAAAGAAGAATATAAAATTCAGTTACGTAACAATGCTGTTCAGCGTAAAAGCTTAACGGATTTATTAAATATGCGTATCTCTTTTAGAGACATGGCTTCTGGCGGTGCTGTTAAAAATATTCCGATTAGTGCACTTGTAAAAGTGGATCCTACCAGCACACTTGGAAGTGTGAAACGCAAAAACCAAAAGCGCTTAATCACACTACGCTCTAATGTATTAACCACCGAAGGTTACAATGCAACTGGCGTTAACCAAGTAATTGGAAAACACATTGCAAACTTTAAAGGCGTAACGGATGCTGTAACTATTAAACAAACCGGTGAAGGAGAGCAACAAGCTGAAACCGTTGCATTCTTAGGAAAAGCGCTTTTAATTGCACTGATGCTTATTTTATTTACCCTTGTTTTACAATTTAATTCGGTAAGTAAATCAGTAATCATTTTAAGTGAAATCTTATTTAGTGTGATTGGTGTGTTTTTAGGTTTTGCCATTACCGGCATGGAAGTATCAGGCCTTATGACCGGACTTGGTATTGTGGGACTTGCTGGTATTGTGGTTAAAAACGGAATTCTAGTAATTGAATTTGCCGATGAATTAAGAAGCAGAGGCATGAAAACCAGAGACGCTATTATTCAGGCAGGTAAAACCAGAATTATTCCGGTATTACTTACTGCAGTAGCAGCAATACTTGGTTTTATTCCAATTGCCATTGGATTTAATATCAATTTCATTACTTTATTTTCGGAACTAAACCCGCACATATTTTTAGGCGGCGATAGCGTTGCGTTTTGGAAGCCACTTAGCTGGACCATTATATTTGGACTTGCATTTGCGTTTTTCATGACCCTGATTATTGTACCAAGTATGTATTTAATTGCTGAGCGTCTTCGTAGACCTATGCGTAAAATGTTTGGCGGCACTTGGATTAGCTTTTTAGGTATTCCTCCATTTACATTTATCTTTTTATTTTTGATGGTAGCCGTTATGATCAAACATAAAATAAAAGTAAAGGCAAGAAAAAATAAATTACAAAACGCTGGCGAAACCTTTGTTGGTAGCTGGTTTTAAATAATAATGTTATGATACAAAATCACGAAATCGATTACAAAATCTATGGAGAAGAAATGCAGTATGTAGAGGTTGAATTAGACCCGAACGAATCTGCAATTGCTGAACCTGGTGCATTTATGATGATGGAAGATGGCGTTCAAATGGAAACGTTATTTGGTGATGGCAGTGGTGCACAGTCCAGCTTTTTAGGAAAATTAATGAATGCTGGAAAGCGCTTATTGGTGGGTGAAAACCTGTTTATGACTGCGTTTACCAATACTTCAGGTGGCATTAAAACCGTAAGTTTTGCATCGCCGTATCCAGGAAAAATTATTCCACTTGATTTGTCAAGATATCAAAACAAAATTATTTGTCAGAAAGACGCTTTCCTTTGCGCTGCTAAAGGCGTAAGTGTAGGTATCGAATTTCAAAGAAAATTAGGTACCGGCTTATTTGGCGGCGAAGGTTTTATCATGGAAAAATTAGAAGGTGATGGTATGGCGTTTTTACATGCCTGCGGTCACGTGGTACAAAAACAATTACAAGAAGGTGATTTATTGAAAATTGATACTGGATGTATTGTTGGTTTTACTTCTGGCGTTCAATATGATATCCAGTTTATAGGCGGCATCAAAAACAGCATTTTTGGTGGTGAGGGACTCTTTTTTGCAACACTGAGAGGACCAGGTACCGTTTGGATTCAAACATTACCTATCAGCCGTTTAGCAGGACGCATTTTACAATATGCAACAACCTCTAGAAGAGAAGAAGGCAGTGTACTTGGTGGCATTGGCAATATATTAGACGGCGATGGCTGGAGATAACCGAGCAAACCAGGATTCACTCAAAGCATTTTTTGATAAAAAAGTTGCGGTATACAACCAGGTAAGTTTTATTAAAGACGATCCTATTTGTATACCGCATTTGTTTTCAAAAAAACAAGACATTGAAATTGCAGGTTTTTTTGCTAGCATTTTTGCATGGGGTAACAGAACCACCATCATACAAAAATCCAAAGAGTTGATGCAGCTGATGGACAATGCGCCGCATCAATTTTGTGTAGAGCATCAAGAATCTGATCTTAAAAAATTACTAGCCTTTAAACACCGCACATTTAACACTACGGATTTACTCTATTTTATAGAATTTTTAAAAACGCATTACAGTACACACGAAAGTTTAGAAGCTGCTTTTTGTTTAGCACCAGATAATAATCCAGCAGCGAGGCTTCATCATTTTCACCAATACTTTTTTTCATTACCCGACGCGCCACCCCGAACCAAAAAGCATATTGCTACGCCCAGTAAAGGCTCTACTTGTAAACGGCTTAATATGTACCTCAGGTGGATGGTTCGTAAAGACAATAAAGGCGTTGACTTTGGCATTTGGAATACCATTAAACCCAGCGAACTTATTTGCCCTATCGATTTACACGTTGCAAGGGTAGCCAAAAGATTTCAGTTATTAGACCGCACCAAAATAGACTGGCAAGCAGGTCTTGAACTTACCCAGTACCTTAAAACACTCGATCCAAAAGATCCGGTAAAATATGATTTTGCATTATTTGGACTAGGTGTGATAGAAAAGTATGTGTAATTTAATAGTATGGAATTAAGCCTCGAAACCATAGAAAAACTCGATCCATCGGCCCTAACAAAGCTCATCAACGAATGGATCACCCAAGACTTTAAAAAGCTGCTACTGGTGCTTTACCGTCTAGACGTGAGCGAGAAAAAACTGAGTCAATTACTAGCAGAAAACAAGGGGGTAGACGCCGCCAATATTATAGCTGCCCTTATTATTGAGCGTATTGCGGCGGCTAAAGCCTCCAGGGAAAAGTACAAAATGGACCCTTCTATCATTCCTGAAGACGAAAAATGGTGATTATTCAATCAAGTCTAATGGCGCAAACTGATAACCTAGGTTTTTGTACTTTGTAATGATTGATGGTAGTTGTTTGTATAATTTATCTTTTCTTTTAGGATCAGTTCCAATATGAAAGAGAAGCACCACGCCATTAAGCGTTTTTGTTTTTTCAAAACGATCTAAAGCTGCTAAAATACTAGCAGAACTTTTATACCTACTTCCCATAGATGGATCTGTATAATCAGCATTGGTGGTAGTTCCAGGTGTAAAACTAAGCAGTCGATATCCTTTTGTAGCAATAGTATTGGCAACATGCTGATTCCACCATTCATAAGGTGGTACCATCCATTTTACAGCAGGCTTGATGCCTAATTGTTCCATCACTTTTTCGTTTACCACTAAGTCTTGTAATAAAGAATCACTCGTTACAAGCATACTATCTCGCAACTTCCAATCATTGTAGAGTAGGTGTGCATTTGAATGTGGACCAATATAAGATCCACTATTATATAATTTCTTAATTATTGGGAGGTTGCTTTTTTGTTTGTATACATTTCCAGTAAAAAAGAAACTACCTTTTATTTTTTGTTTTTTCAAGGTGCCAGCTATTTCAGACAACCCCTCAGTATATGTATCTCCGGTAAATATTAAATAGATATTTTTTGAACTCGTATCAGCGCGTATGATTGTGCCTGCGTCGTATATATGTTGCTTTGCTTCATTATCTTTTGCGGCCAATAAATAAATAAGAGAAGCCGTTCCATCCATAGTAGGCTCATTGGTACTGTAATCACCATAGTCATCATGATAGACAGCTAAGTCACTCTGGAAATTTTCATACGTATCACTGTGCGTTAATTGGATGCCAATTAAATTTTTATAAATAGAAGTATATACTGGTCCATCAACAAGTCCCCCATCTATTGGAATATTTTTTAAATGCGTAAATGCGCTATGTGGATCATAAGGGGTATCACCATTTGAGGGTAACCCATATACCATACTAGTGCCCCATGGGTTACAGCCAAAAAGCCAATCTATATTTGACTGCGCTAAACTTTCATACGTAGTGTCTTTTGTTAATGCATGATACCAATAACACTGGATGGCAAACGCCACTGTTAAATTATTACTGCACCAAATAAAAGGTACCCCTCTGTAAAAAGCATTTTGTTTTGCCTTTTGCCAAACCAACTCTATACCTGATTTATAATAATCAATAATTTGTTTTTTTTGTGTCCCCTTTAGTTTTTTTGCAAGTTCATAATGACCTAAATTTATGAATGGATACCACTGATAATGTGTAGCCGTGTCTTTTCCAAGCCATGGTGTTAGAGGTTCCATAGCTGCATATTTTGCTGCAGTAGTATACAAATCTGTATTATTAGTGATGCTACCAACGCTAACAGCAGCAAGTTCCATATCATCTACCCAATTATTTTCTGCATAGATATATGGTGATTTTACAGAAACAGTTTGTGTAAATCCAGGAAGCTTTGTTCCATAAGCAAACGCATCCATTGCTTTTTGCTTATATACTTCTGAAAGTGATTTATTTTGAAAACGATATAGTTCAGATGCAAGTGCAAAACTACTAGCAAACTTTCCAGCTGTAGACGCCGCACCAGTTGTAGCATTCATAAATTTGCCTCGCTGCTGAGGTTTTCCATTTATAAAATAGACAGGTCGCTCAAAACCTTTTCCATAATAATTGGTATCCATACCAGGCATACGCATTTTAACATGATCCCTATCATCCCCAATTTGATTGAATAAAATATTGGGTGCAGGATTCATTTTTGCTAACCATGCCAATCCCCAATTTGCTTCATTCAAAACATCCGGAATTCCGTCTTTACCGGCTAATCCATTAGCAAGTGTTTGATCCACAAATGATTTTGGAAAATCACGATAGGCAGCTAGTAAATGCCAAGTTGCATTTGCTGATGTTGGCGTGTATTGTAAATAATCACTAGCATCATGCCAGCCACCCACCACATCAATATGGGTACTATCTGGCATAGGGCCATACAATGTATATCCATCCCTTGTGTGACAGCTATCATTTAATGAAGGATTAAAGCCAGTTCTTTGTTGACGCATATAACGCAAACAAAAATCAGCGGCACCTTTATAGACATCTGCTCCAATGGTAAATATTGGCGATACTGCAGTTGCTGTTTTTAAAACATAGGTGCCTGGTGTTATAAAATTAGAAAAATTGACTCTTGCCGTTTTTGAAAAAGGACCATAAGCTCCAAAAGATTCGATGTTAGAAATCACCAGTACCGTTTTTTGTGTTACCGTATTTACTAATTGCACCTGTCTAGGTACCGCTTCTGACTTCGTGCACCATACCGCGGATTTTGCACCCATTGGGGTATATCCAAGCTGATTAACCCGTATCCAAGACTGGCTATTTGTGTGGGTCTGACAAAAACAAATAGGGCTTATAAAAAGGCAAGCCAAAGCCAGTGTTAGCTTGTAGATACTCATATTTGGAATTTAATTGGCCTAAGTTAACGTTAAATTTTAAGAGAAAATAGGGGTCAAATCTCCAATTTAGTATAACTTTATAGCATAATCTAAAAACACTAAAACACTTTTTATGAAAAAAATAATGATGCTTGCTGTTGCAGCTTTACTAACTACAGGTGCTGTATTTGCTTGTGATGGTAAAAAAGATTGCACTAAATGCAAAAAAGAAGAGAAAAAAGCTTGTGGTAAAGACTGCAAGAAAGATTGCAAAAAATGCAAGAAAGACCCTAAAACTGCAAGCGTTGTAAAAAAATAATTTTACAAACTAGTTTATAAAAAAAGCCGCTAACATGTTAGCGGCTTTTTTATGGAACCTATGTAACTATAAAAGTTTAGCAATAGACGGTAAATCAAAAACTTCATGGGTGGCACGCACATGTGGTGTGGCGCCAATATGATTTACAAAAATAGTATCCATCCCAGCGTTGATACCTCCTTTGATATCTGCATCTTGATTATCTCCAATCATAATACTATTACTAGCAGTAGCGCCTGTTTTAGCAAATGCGTAATCAAAAATTTCTTTATTGGGTTTTAAACTATTACTTGCTTCTGAAGTAATAACTGCACCAAAGTATGGATCTAGTCCTGCGTATTTAATTTTTTGATGTTGCACATTTTCAAAACCATTGGTAACAAGGTGCATCTGATATCCTTTCTCTTGCAAATAGGTAAGTAGCTCGGTGGTACCTTCAAACAATGTTTTTTTAGTAGGAAGTATTTCTAAAAAGTCGAGTGACATTTGCCTAGAGAGTGTTTCGTCTGCTATTTTATATTCTAGTAGCGCAAGCCACATCCGCTTCCACTTTAATTCTTCCTGTTTAATAAAACCCTTGGTATACCTATCCCATAAGCGGTGATTGTGTGTACTATAATGATCAAAAAAATGATCAAAACTTTCGACACCCCTACCTACTAAGTTGTGCGCTGTATACAGGTCTTGCAGGCTTTCTTTGGCATTGGTTTCAAAATCCCAAAGGGTATGATCTAGGTCAAAGAAAAGGTGTTGGTATTTCATGCGGTAAAGTTAAAGCAGTTTTACCCAAAAAATATGTTACTTCGTAGTATGATAGTTGTAATTACAGGCGCCTCTAAAGGCATTGGAAAAGCAGTAGCTACTGCATTTGCACAAAAAGGGTACACCCTTCTACTTTGTAGTAGAGGTGAAACGGCTTTGTATGATACCGTTTCTGCTCTGCAAACTGCTTACCCAGATGCAACTATTAAAGCAAGGCCCACCGATATGTCTAACGAAGCGGATGTGCATGCTTTTGCAGCTTGGTGCTTAGAAAAAGGAACGCCCGATATCATTATTAATAATGCAGGACATTTTGTACCCGGCAGTATTTATAACGAAGCACCTGGCACACTTGCTACAATGATCGAAAGCAATTTGTATAGCGCTTATCATTTAACAAGAGCTTTGCTTGCGCCCATGATGTCCGCTAAAAAAGGACATATTTTTAATATTTGCTCGATAGCATCACTTCATGCTTATGCCAATGGTGGTAGTTATAGTATCAGCAAATTTGCACTTGCTGGATTTACAAAAAATTTGCGCGAAGAACTAAAGCCACACGGCATAAAAGTTACGGGCGTTTATCCTGGAGCTGTTTATACGGCAAGTTGGGACGGATCTGGCGTAGACCCTAAAAGAATTATGGAAGCGGCTGATGTTGCTACAATGATTGTGGCCGCTGCTTCCTTATCTAATGCAGCCGTTGCCGAAGACATTGTGCTAAGGCCTCAATTAGGCGATTTATAAAAGGAAATCTAGTATTAAGACCAAGTAGCAAGAACAGTTACACCACCTTTTACCACCTCATTAAGTGCAACATTAATTTTAGTGCCTACAGGTAATAAAATATCTACCCTGCTACCAAATTTAATAAAGCCGTACTCATCGGTTTGCTTTACTTCTTGACCTACTGTGGTATAATTACAAATACGTTTTGCAAGTGCTCCAGCAATTTGTTTGTATAAAATAGTACCGTGGTTATTTTCGACAGCTACACTCCATCTTTCATTTTCGGTAGAAGATTTTGGATGCCATGCAACCAGGTACTTTCCTTTGTGGTACTGGTTATATACCACTTTACCGCTCATTGGATTTCTGTTCACGTGCACATTTGCAGGGCTCATAAACACACTCACCTGAATACGTTTGTCTTTAAAATATTCTACATCTGTAATTTCTTCAATCACTACCACTTTACCATCGGCAGGACAAATAATTTGATTGTCGTTGATGGTTAATGTTCTATTAGGAATTCTAAAAAATGAAATGATAAACAAAAAGAAGAAAAGCGTTAGGCCAAAAATGGCACCAGCTAATCTAGGGCAACAGGTTCCTAAATAAGAAATTGAAATTAAATTGATAAGACCAAAAATGAGAGCAGTAATACCAATGGTGCGGAAACCTTCGCGGTGAATTGTCATAATAATGATTTGAGTTGCAAATGTAAAGTAAAATCTATTGCGCAAAAAGTGTTAGCATTAGCCAAACACAAGGACCTGCTAATAATAAAGAGTCGAAACGGTCAAAAAAACCACCATGCCCTGGCATAATACGGCCGCTATCTTTAACCCCAGCCATTCTTTTAAACTTACTTTCTATAAGGTCGCCCATTGTACCCATAATGGCAGAAGTAGCGCTCACAATGATGAGCGTTTGATAAGAGAGCCCTGTTAAAGAGCTTCCTAATAATACCACTGCTAATACAGCAAGTAAAGCACCACCAATAGTACCCTCCCATGTTTTTTTAGGTGACAAAGCAGAAAGCGGCGTTTTACCTATAAATGAACCTACTATATAAGCCATGGTATCATTGATCCAAATACTCACAATAACAAGCATTGGTAACACATAATACGTTGTAGTACCTAAAACAGTAACCCAATGCGCAGATGCTAAATGTGTAATAGCAAAAAAGCTAGTAGTCATATATGCAAGACCAAACAAGTTATACAAAACCTTTGCTTGAGTAGTTGAAATGGTGGGTGTTTTTTTTATGAGTTTGCTATACTCGATATAGCAACCCGTATGCACAATTAAAAAAAGTATGATAAAACTATTGATGCTGTAAAAAATAGCACCCAGCATCACCACAACAAAAATAATTGCCGATAAAGCCCTTGTTTTAAATGTTTGAAGATCGAGTGCCATAGCAGCTATTATACAGTGAAGTCTAAATGTTCTGATTGTTGATCAATAAGTACTCTTGCAAATGCAACCATATCATGCGGCACATAAAGTTGTATGTCACCAAACATCGGATAACTACTGTCTTGTTTATTTAATAGTTGCACAGGCACATCATTTTCTGCAAGTACACCTTCGATAATGGAAGCTTCTGCAAAAACACGTGTGCTAAATATTTTTTCCCAAGACATAATGAATGATACATTAAATGTGAATGATTACAATTGTGAAGTTACAACGGATTACTCAATGTTGGACTATGCTTTTTAAAGGCTTTAAAAGAAAACCAAAGCACAACAAGCCCAATAATTCCCCACCAAACAGCAATATTTTCGTCCATAGCTTTTTCAATAGATTTACCTTGCTTGGTGACAATATATAATTGTGTAACAATAAGTCCGTTGTTTAAAAAATGCATAAAAATGCTCAGCCAAATATTCTTACTATAGTAAAAAAGTAAGCCCAATAAAATACCTAGTGCTGTTCTGGATAAAAAACCAAAGAACGAAAAATGTATCGCGCTAAAAAAGATGCTTGTAATAATAATACCTGCCCATACATTTTTTGTCCACCCAATAAATAGTGGCTGTACTGTAGATCTAAAAAGTAATTCTTCAAAAATAGCAGGGGCTAAAGCCATCACAAAAAGAGCTGTTAGATAATCTAGCAGACTATTCATACGGGCCATGTTAAGCATGAGTGTCTTATAGGTTTGCTCTAGTGCTTTCGCTTGTTCTAATAATTTTGCAGGCAAATAAATATGCTGGTTAATTTCTGCAAGTGAACCACTTAATAAAATACCACCATAAGCAATAGGTAATGTATAGAGTACTAATTTAGGGTCGGAAATGTTATTAAAACCAAGGGCCTCAACTGTTGTTTGCGATTCTTTTTTATTGATACGGGTAAAAATGATCGCTGGAAAAACAAAGGCAATGAAGGTAGCGCCCAAATTGAGGATTTTAGACATGCCTGCATTGGCTGGTAAATTTAGTAGCGCTGGCACTTCTAACAACTTACAATGTAGCAGTTGACTCCCTACAAGCGTTAATAAAAAGGTGCCCACAATCATAAATACCCCTAAAAGCCCCATTAAAAATATAAATTGAACTGGATAACTATAGGTTTGTTTCATGAGTTGAAAAATAAGCTTGTAAATTTGTGCCGCCGCCGTAATTGTTGAGAGATCTAAGATAGCACTTGAAGTGGTTGCAACAAAAAGCGGATAAATAAATAAAGACCATGGTTAAAATAGACACAATAGAACTTCCCGATTTTCCGCTACTGTTGGCACCCATGGAAGATGTGAGTGATCCACCCTTTAGAGTGGTGTGTAAAGAAAACGGGGCTGATTTAATGTACACCGAATTTATTAGTAGTGAAGGCCTTATAAGAGACGCTATTAAAAGCCGTAAAAAGCTCGATATTTTTGATTACGAAAGACCTGTGGGTATTCAGATATTTGGCGGTGATGAAGATAGTTTGGCACTAGCTGCTAAAATTGTAGATGTTACCAACCCAGATTTATTAGATATTAATTTTGGTTGCCCTGTAAAAAAAGTGGCAGGAAAAGGAGCAGGTGCAGGTGTTTTAAAAGACCTTGATTTAATGGTTCGCTTAACGGCAGCCGTTGTTAAAGCGACTAAATTACCCGTTACCGTAAAAACAAGGCTGGGTTGGGATGAGGACAGTAAAAATATTGAAGAAGTAGCAGAGCGCTTACAAGACGTAGGTATTAAAGCACTTAGCATTCACGGACGTACGCGCGCACAAATGTATAAGGGCGAAGCAGATTGGACATTAATCGCGAAAGTAAAAAACAACCCACGCATACATATTCCTATTTTTGGAAATGGAGATATTGATAGTCCCCAAAAAGCTGTGGCCTATAAAAATAAATATGGTGTAGATGGTGTCATGATTGGTAGAGCGGCCATTGGATATCCATGGATTTTTAGAGAAATCAAGCACTATATTAAAACCGGCGAAATCATGGCAGCGCCTACTGTGGCGGAGCGTGTAGCAGTTTGTAGGCAGCATTTAATTCAGTCGGTGGCGTGGAAAGGACCTGTGGTGGGCATCAATGAAATGAGAAGACATTACGCCAACTATTTAAAAGGATTACCGGGCATTAAAGATTACAGAAATAGACTGGTAACCATCAAAGAAAGTGAAGGCGTAGAAGAAGTACTCAACGAAATTGCAGAAGTATACAAAGACTTTATTGTAGAAAGATCCCCCATTGAATTAATAAACTACCACGAAAACTGTCCGCTGTAATCAATTTATTTTATTGAAACTGTGCTGTAACAGCCGCATCAAGCGGAGACACTGTTTGTGGAAAGTAAGCTGTTAATACCCCTTCTTCGTTTACTAGGTATTTACAAAAATTCCAAACGGGTGCTTTGCTGCACCAACCATTGGCCGTTGGTTGTGTAAGCCACTGATAAACGCTTTGCTGCTCAGAACCCTTTACCACAGAGCCTTTGCGCATGAGTAAAAAAGTAACGCCATAATTTACTTTGCAAAAAGTAGCAATGTCAGCGTCCGATTTTTTTTCTTGCTCTTTAAAATCATTGGCAGGAAATCCTATCACCACTAAATTGTCTTTATACTGCTGATAGAGTGCTTCTAGCTCTTTGTACTGTCCGGTATAACCACAATCGGAAGCAGTATTTACAAGCAATACTTTTTTACCTCTAAAGGTTTCAAAAGAAATAGAATCACCATTATTTAAAACAGCATTAAGCGCGTAAAAATCTTTAACAGGCGCTTTACCTTCCGTATTTAGCTGAACCGCATTTTTAGCACCCATTATTTTTCCAGGAAACATAATCACTGGATACATCGTTTTTAAAATGGATTGTCTATAACTCATGTCTTTCTTTTTCATAAGTAAAACAGAGCCAACAATAACACCAAAAACAATCGCAAATTTTATCATCATGGGTTTTATATTTTGTAAACGCGTACGCATTAACCTATTAATTTTTTTAACAACCAACCTTTGCCTTTATACGGCGGATATTTTAAATCCGGATCGAGCCAAGTAGGCGTTTTCATCACCGATTTAATATGCGAAAAAGTATCAAAACTTAATTTTCCATGATACCCACCCATACCGCTAAAACCCCTGCCACCAAAGGGTAATGCGTGGTTGGTAAGATGCCAACTGGTATTATTAACGCAGGCGCCTCCCGATGGAACATTTGTTAACCAGTACTGCTCAGCAGCACTATTGTTTGTAAACACATAAAATGCCAACGGGTTAGGATGGCGGTTAATAATTGCAAGTGCTTCTTCGTTGGTATCGTAGGTGAGTATAGGAAGTATCGGACCAAAAATTTCGTCTTGCATCACTTTACTATCTACAGATACATTTGTTAAAATGGTAGGTTCAATAAATAAAGTGTCTGCATTTGATTTTCCGCCATGCACCACCGTGCCGTCTTGTAAATAACTTACTAGACGTTGCCACTGTTTTTCATTGATGATTTTTCCATAACCATCTGTGTTCGCTGGATCTTCTCCATAAAACTTTTTGGTGGCGATAATAAGTTCTTGTATCAAACTATCTTTTAATGCGGTAGGCACAAGCACATAATCTGGCGCCACGCACATTTGACCACAATTGGAAAATTTAGAATTGACAATGCGGCGTGCTGCAACACGCACATTAGCGTCAGAAGTAAGTACAGCAGGGCTTTTGCCGCCTAGCTCTAATGTTACGGGCACTAATTTTTCGGCGGCTTGCTTGTAAATAATTTTACCTACAAACGTACTACCGGTATAAAAAATATGATCGAACCTGAAATTTTCAAACAGCGGTGGCAACACAGCTGCGCCATCACCCTCTAGATATAGCATGTAATTTTCAGGAAACAACTGCTTGATCATTTTACCCATAACAGCAGCAGTAGCGCCTGCAAATTCACTTGGTTTTAATACCGCGCAATTGCCTGCGGCAATCGCGCCAATCAGTGGCGTAAATAAAAGTTGAAACGGATAATTCCAAGGTGCAATAATACATACAACACCCAGTGGTTCCGGAACGGTATAACAACTAGAAGGTTGATTTAATAAATTGGTAGGCACACTTGTAGGTTGCATCCAACTTTTTAGGTGTTTGATGGTATAGTTTAATTCATTTAAGAAAAAACCTACTTCGGTGGCCCATGCTTCTTCTTCCGATTTTTTAAGATCGGTGTGGAGTGCTTGTGCTAGCTCTTTTTCATGGTCTAACACCAATTTTTTTAAGGCCTCCAGCCTGGCAAGCCTAAAAGCAAAAGATTGGGTAGCACCCGACATAAAATACTGTCTAAGCGCGTTCAATTGTTCATTCATAGAAAAAGAGGTTAATATAGTAGCAATTTATACCTAAATAACGATACTCCTAACCTATTTGTTCGGGCCCTAAATATAATTTTAGCATTTCCCCATTTTTCAATAATTTAACCATCTCAAAAAACATGTAGGGTCAATCCTACTTCAACGATTTTATACCTATGAAAAAACAGCAAAAGAAAAAATTATTAGCTGCTGCAACTACGGATGCTGCAACTACACCGGAAGTGGGTAGTCAAGATGCAAATCAAGATTCGAGACGTACGTTTTTAAGAAACGGATTACTTGCAGCGGCAGGTTTTTATATTGTTCCGCGTAACGTGCTAGGACGTGGCTTTACAGCGCCTAGTGATAAATTACAAATTGCTGGTATTGGTGCTGGCGGTAAAGGTGAAAGCGATTTATACAATTTCTTTATGTCTGGAAAAGCAGATATCGTAGCACTTGCAGACGTTGACAGTCGTCAAACAGCAAAGAGCAGAGCTAGGTATACCAAAGCCAATGTCTATGAAGATTTCAGAGAAATGCTAGACAAAGAAAAAGGCAGAATTGACGCCGTGTCTGTGTCTACGCCCGATCATACACACGCAGTTGCTGCGATGGCCGCAGTACAATTAGGCAAACACGTTTATGTACAAAAACCATTAACACACGATATTTATGAAGCGCGTATGCTTACAGAAGCAGCACGTAAACATAAAGTTGTGACTCAAATGGGTAACCAAGGTGCTTCTGGTGATGGCGTTCGCAAATTACAAGACTGGTACAACGCAGGTGTGATTGGCGACGTGCATACCATTTACTGCTACACAGACCGTCCGGTTTGGCCGCAGGGTATCTCTTGGCCTACGAGCAGTTCACCTATTCCTGCAGGTCTTAATTGGGACTTGTGGCTGGGTACAGCGCCTAAAAAAGATTATATCGATGGACTACTACCATTTAACTGGAGAGGCTGGTGGGATTACGGTACCGGCGCCCTTGGTGATATGGCTTGTCATATTATGGCCCCTGCTTTTGCAGTAATGGGTCTTGGCTATCCACTTTCGGCACAGTGTAGCGTTGCAACGCCGTATGTAAGAAACTGGAACAAAGCGTACACCCCAGAAAGTGCTCCAATCGCTTCACATATTACACTTCAATTTCAAGGACAACCTGGTAAACCAAATGTTACCCTACACTGGATGGACGGTGGTATTCAACCAGAACGTCCTGAAGAATTAGGCCCTAACGAACGTATGGGTGGCGATGGTGAAAACGGTGTTATTTTTATTGGCACCAAAGGAAAAATGATGTGTGGTACTTATGGTGTAATGCCTCAATTATTACCTACCCATTTATCTAAAACAACCATTGTTCCTCAGACAGTAGCGCGTGTAAAAAATGGAGAAGCAGGTCACTACTCAGCTTGGGTAGAAGCTTCTATTGCTGGCTTTAACAGCCCTGAAGCTAAAAACTTAAGTTCAAATTTTGATATTGCAGGTCCATTAACAGAAAGTGTTTTGATGGGTAACCTTGCCATTAGAAGTTACGATTTACAAGCAAAAGACGCAAAAGGAAATATCAATTACCCAGGCCGTAGTATTAAATTACTATGGGATGGTCCTAATATGAAAATTACCAATTTTGATGAAGCCAATCAGTTTGTAAAACGCAATTACCGTGATGGTTGGAGTTTAGGTATTTAACAAGTATGGAAAATTTTGCGGATTTATTTTTATTAAGAAAGGATATTACTTTTTTAAACTTCGGTTCTTTTGGAGCAACGCCTGCACCTATTTTTGATGCCTATCAAAAATGGCAACGCGTGCTTGAAGCAGAGCCCGTACAGTACATTGTATTTGATGGGCCTGGCTATTTGCAAACCTCAAGAGCCGCACTAGCAGGCTATATTGGCGTAGCAGACAAAGACGATTTGGTGTATGTAACCAATCCATCTTTTGCCGTTAACATGGTGGCTAAAAATTTTCCATTAGCAGCTGGCGATGAAATATTAACCACCGATATTGAATATGGTGCATGTGATAGAACCTGGGAATATTACTGCGCACAAAAAGGTGCTACGTATGTAAAGCAAAAAATTACGCTCCCTATCACTAGCAAAGAAAAATTCATTGAAGAATTTTTTGCTGGCATCACACCTAGTACAAAAGCGGTTTTTTTAAGTCATATTACCAGTGCTACTGCATTAAAATTACCGGTGCATGAAATTTGTGCCATCGCAAAACAAAAAGGACTGATCACTTTTGTGGATGGCGCGCACGGACCTGCACAAACAGAAGTGGACCTCTCAAAATTAGAAGCAGATTTTTATACGGGCGCTTGTCATAAATGGATGATGGCGCCTAAGGGATGTTCTTTTTTATATGCGCATAAAAGTGTGCAACCCATCTGCGATCCACTTGTGGTAAGTTGGGGATACAAAGCATTAAAGCCTAGCCATTCTAGTTTTTTAGATTACCATCAAATGATTGGTACCAGAGACTTTTCGGCTTTTTTAACCGTGCCGGATTGTTTGACATTTATGGAAAAGTACAACTGGGCTGAAGTATCAAAAAAATGTCATGAAATGGTGCTTTCTAATGCACAGCGCTTTTTTGATTTACTAGGTAGCACACCCATTAGCCCTTTAACCAGCGAATGGATTGGACAAATGATTAGTATCCCTATTAAAACATCGGATTCTGAATTATTACAGCGTACACTTTTTACAGAATATCAAATAGAAGTTCCCATCATGCGCCAAGGAAATGATGTGTACCTCAGATACTCCATCAATGGTTTTAACAGTCAATCCGATATTGATCGGCTCTACAATGTGATAGCCGAACTCCAGCAAAAAGGGCGCCTTTAGGCGCCCTTTTTATTTGCATATTTTTTTCTCCTGCGCAAAATCAAACGCGCAATAAATCAATCACTAAAAATTCTTCTGCATATATTTTGCATCAAGCCCTGCAGCATCAATTGGATTTGTGCCCGTAAAAGCTTCCTGCTCCACAATAAAAGTTTCGAGGCCGTATTTAGCGCCTGCTTTTAAAATCTTTTTAAAATCGATGGTACCTGTGCCCAGCACACATGAGTCGTGACCGTTGTTTGCTGTTTTGGTTAAGTCTTTAACGTGACAAAGCTTAAAACGGTTTGGATATTTTTTTAACCATGCAATAGGGTCTTCGTTGGCTGCACGTACCCAGTAAATGTCCATCTCAAAATCAACGAGTGCAGGATCAGTGCCTTGCATCATTACATCCTGAGGCATTTGACCATCCATTGGGATAAATGAATAATCATGATTGTGATACGCAAATTTAATACCATGCTTTTTTGCAATTTTACCAGACTCGTTAAACTCATCTGCAAACGCTTTGTATTTATCTAGGCTTTTTTGCGTGCCCTTGTGCGGACAAATTAAATACTGCATGCCAATAGCAGCCGCTTGTTCCGATTTTTTATCAAAATCAGTTAGGTTGTCACAGTGGCTTGAAACAATTTTCATACCTAAATCATCCATATAGGTTTTAAATCCTTTGTGACCCATGCCCCAAAACATACCTTGAGGGCCTTCGTAACTTTCAATTTGTTTGTATCCAAAACTAGCAAGTTTTGCAAGGGTGCCCTTGGCATCCGCCATCATATTTTCTTTCACCGTCCACAACTGAATACCAAAATTTGGAATTTTAAATCCTGCAGGTGCATCCAAAAAACTCGCTTTACTTAAAAAAGGCAAGCTTAATCCAGCCACTGCAAAAGAACTATTGCGTAAAAAATCTCTTCTATTAATTGACATCAGATAAATAATTTAAAATTGAAAAATATTGCGACTCCAAAAAAAGCGCAATCTAGCTAGGCCCAAGCCTTATCTCCTTTTTTGTAAGGAACACATCCTTCATATTTTCCAGGAATGGCAACATAACGGAGTGCTTGCGTAGCACCTATTTCAGAGCTAAAGTAACCCCAAAGTGTAAGCTGTTTGATCATGGTAAAATAATGCGTAGGTTGTTCTGCCGTTTTTGTTTCTTGGTATTTTTTTGCTTCAGCGTCCAAATCAACAATCATCTTTTGCTGTGCTTCTGCATTTGCTGCACTAAACTTACTTGCTAGTGCTGCCAACCCATCTTTAAATACTTTTTGATCTTTTGCTTCGTAACAATCTGTTACAATCACGCCCATAAACTCACCCACTTTGGCGGCTTTTGCACCTGGTGTGTTAGTGGTTGGAATAATAATTTCTGCGATGTCGTTTAACAAACTCATATCTGCAGCAGATAATACACCTGCGGCAGCATCTGGGTTTGCTTTACAACCGCTCAAAAAAGCAGATGATCCAATAATGGTTCCACCTAGTAATAGGGCAACACTTGATAAGGCTTCTCTTCTATTCATGGTTAATGATTGATAAATTATACGTCACAAATTTTAATCGCTTGCTTTAATGAAGCAAGTGGATCTTTGGACGCTGGAATAAATTCTTGTGCTACATATTTTGTAAATCCAGTGGCTACAATGGCTTTCATGATAGCAGGATAATACAACTCTTGTGTATCATCAATTTCATGACGCCCCGGTACACCTGCCGTATGGTAATGGCCAATGTACTCGTGGTAGGTATTAATAGTATGAATCACGTCTCCTTCATCTACTTGCATATGGTAAATGTCGTAGAGTAATTTAAAATTAGATGAACCAATTTTTTTACAAAGTGCAACACCCCAAGCGGTTCTATCACACATATAATTTTTGTGATCAACTTTACTATTCAGGAGTTCCATAATGATGGTCACGCCTCTTTTTTCGGCGTGTGCCATAATTTGTTTTAGGCCTTCGGCACAGTTGTCAAGTCCAGTTTGATCATCAAGTGTTGCTGTTCTATTACCACTAAAACAAATTAGATTGGTGTACCCAGCATCTGCTACTAAATCAATATGCTCATTGTATTTTTGAATCAGTGTTGCATGGTTATTTTTATCGGCCCAACCTTTTGTTAAACTAATTTCGGCGCCATTACACATGGTAGAAATAAGTCCATATTTTTTTAGTATTGGCCATTCTGAAGGGCCTATTAAATCAATCCCTACTAGACCCATTTCTTTAGCAGCTTTACATAAGTCTTCTAATGGGATGCCACTAAAACACCAACGACACACAGAGTGGTTTACATTTCCTTTTAATCCTTTATCCATAGGGCTTTCAGGGGTATTTGATGCAGCAGATGCGAGTGATCCAAGCGCACTGCTTGCGGCAAAAGTAGCTGCACCAGCCACCATATTTTTAATAACGTTTC
>Ga0315899_10002983_pt1 | contig 18509 bp, 24 predicted proteins | sample LakEriMetagenome_2_FD_203518 | JGI IMG/M metagenome (GOLD analysis project Ga0315899, IMG submission 203518) | Freshwater fungal communities from buoy surface, Lake Erie, Ohio, United States - Buoy 4 MA112 | ecosystem: Environmental > Aquatic > Freshwater > Lake | place: USA: Lake Erie, Ohio... | reverse complement strand
GCACCGACATCCTCAAACAGCTCAAAGCCGACGGTTGGTATTTGGTGCACGTGGTGGGCTCGCACCACCAGTTCAAGCACCCCACCAAGCCGGGCAAGGTGACGGTGCCCCACCCCAAAAAAGATCTTCCGCTGCCAACGGTGCGCAGCATATTGAAGCAAGCGGGCCTGTGAGGCCTTTTCATCCAAGGAGTTCGTTCATGTTGTACGCCGTTTATGTTCACGTTGGTGATGCGGATCATGCGCATGGCGTGACGTTTCCAGACTTTCCAGGCTGCTTTTCTGCGGTGGACGATTGGAGCGACTTACCCGCTGCCGTACAAGAAGCGGTAGAGGCCCACTTCAGTGGCGAGCCTGATACAGTGCCACCGCCCACACCGCTTGAGCTGTTGGTGGGCCAAGCTGATTACGTGGGCGGCGTCTGGATGTTGGTCGACTTGGACTTGAGCCGCATCGACAGCCAGCCTATGCGCCTGAATGTGAGCCTGCCCTCTCACTTGGTGCAACAAATTGACGCTTGGGCCAAGGCGCACCACATGACCCGATCAGGCTTTCTGGCCAGTGCAGCAACACAGGCCATGGCGACGCGGTCTTAAGACGTTGCTCCAAAAGTTGCTTTTTCCATCACGAGAAAAGGATTTAAATCGACCGCCGGGCAAAGGCGACGACGGAAGTGGGTGGCACGGATTGGGTTGTTTTGTTGAAAGTTTCTTCAACTTGGCACGTGACGGCATGTCTTCGCTGAGCTCGGATTAACTCAAGACGCCACACGCAACTGCAAAGCTTCTTGCGCCAGCAGGTTGATGCTTTTGCCCTGAGCCTGCGCCGCAATGGCCAGTTGCTCATGCAACTCGGGAGAAATGCGCAGGTTGAATTTGCCCGAGAAATTTCTTTTGGGCTCAATGCCTTTTTCTTGGCACACATCCAGAAATACCTGCAACGACTTTTTGAACTCGGAGCGCAGCTCCTTGGGGTTCTTGCCGTAAAAATCTGCACCGCCGTTGAGCCCGAGAATTTCCCCGCGAAACTGGTCAAGCTCTTCATCGTATTCGATCTTGGCGTGATAGCCGTCAACTGTCATGGTGTTCATGGTTCTACTCCGTGCTGCTCTAGCCATTTGCGAATGCTTGCGACTGCGCCTTTGTCGGTGTTGGGGGATGGGTTAGACCCCAACTGTGCATAAAGTCCGCGGAACCAAATGATTCAAAACTGCGGCCAGCTCTGGCAGCAACGGTGCAAGGTCTTGAACACGGTTCTTTCTAGCCACCAACACCACAACGGCAATGGGTAACTTGGCCAAGTTTTGTTGAAACTCAAGGTTTCGATCTGCGGTGATGAAGGCATCGAATTTTGTGGATGCCAAAGCCAACAACTTGCCATTCGTGACGCTAGCCCATCCTTCTTGACGAACGGTCGAAACCTGGTGGTCAAGAATCAGCGCGGCAAGGTCGTGTGGCAGCGACTCATCAAGCAGGATGCGCATCGGCCACCAGGGACACCCTGGCCTTCTCAAGAACGCCTACGGCCTGCTCTCGTGTGACAGACGGGAACTGCTTTAAAAACACATCCAACGAATCGCCCTCTTCCAAGTAATCGAAAAGGTTTTGGACTGGCACACGCGTTCCCGCGAAGACGGCTGCTCCGCTTTGAATGTCTGGATCAACGGTGATGAGGTTGCTGGTCATGGGGAGGCTCCGTCTGCATTTAAGCTGGTCTAGTTTACCCGCCAGGTTGGTTTTGGGGAGGTTCATGGGGACTTGAATAAGGATTGACATTCAATACAACCCACCATCCTTGTGCTGAAAAGTCCACTGGCCATCCAGCAACACGGCTTTGATGTCGTCGTCAGGGTAAATCACTTCATCCCCAAGGCTTCGGTCCCCCACTTCTAAATAGACGACCACTTCTGATATTTCGTTGACCAGCCGGTGTCCGTTGCCCGTACCCGCCTTGAAACCCGCACACATGCCGGGCGATAAGTGGGTGCGGCCCTCATCGGTGTGCAAGGTCGGGTGACCTTGCAGAGCGTACACAAATTCGTCTTGCGTGGTGTGGGCATGGCGCAGAGATGAGACTGCGCCAGGTGCGAGCTGAGTCAGGTTGACGCCGAAGTTGGTCAGCCCGAACAGGTCGCCGAGTGGGCGTTTCTCGCGGCCGTCCATTTGGGAGGCGAAGGGTTCAGGGTAGTTGGAAGGCTTGAGGCGCTTGGGGGCGTCGATAGCAGCAATGGCACCTAGGCTCATTGGTCACTCATTGTTAGGCATCAAGCGACAACAAAGTGCTGAAGCTTTTCTTTCCAACCGGCATAGTTATCGACTTTTCCAATTAAGAGCTTGGTGTAATTGGAGTTAATTATTTCGTTGATCAAAAAAGTTTCATGGTTAGAGGCGTATCCATGTAATCTACGAATGTCTTTGCCATAAATCTTCCGGAGTGGTATCTCTTCACCAGTTCTGAATGTTTCTAGCTTTTTGTTGAGCAACTCGAGGAACTTTTCTGGGGACCTAATGATGGTTTCGAGACCTCCTCCAGCCTCGCCGTCCAACACGTAAAGCGTTAGCAACAGATGCTCGATGATTCTCAATGCAGTGATTAAATTCGACTCGGTACTCGATCTGATTTCATGAGCAGCATCATTTCCTAAAAATCGTATTGCATGCAGACGTTCAGCGTCACGTTGGGAAATGAGTCCTGTTTTCGCCAGGCCATCGATTCTCTTATCTAAGGTTCGACCTTGAATAGTCTGATCGTTGCATATTGCTTCGACAGTTGCCCGAAGTCCGATGCCAGCGAGAATATTTGACTCATCACGAATCGCATATAGCGATTGCGTATAGATTTCCCGAACAAGCTTTGGAACGTCCCAGAGGTCGCCAAGCTTGTTGTGTCCACTCAGGACGCGGGGGAAGTTAAAGATCTCTTTAGGAACTTCCCATTCATCGTCACTAATGGGATAAGCACTTTCATAATCAATGATCACTTTCTGAAAGCTTAGTGTCTTACATCCCTTGCATTGGAGCATCTGGTGAATAGTATCTATACGGTAATCATGTTCAGAATACAGGTGCTTATAGAGCACCTGATGCCAAGTGTCGCGATCGCAGGACTCACAGGGACTGTATGTTTCAGATGTGGACTTAGCCATGAGGTTTTTCTTGATAGGCGAGATCTGTAAAAGGTGAATGGACTTGAATTTAATGAAACTTGGGCTACCAAGGCGCTTTCAAACAGATTTCTCCATCTTTTTTGCATTTGATTTATCTATACAAAATATAGCATCGAAAACCTAATTATGAGTACTATTAAGCTCATATTTTGGTTGCCTTAGGCGCCAACCAACCCATCCGTGCACGCCGCCAGTATGCAAATCACATCTATATAGAAATGCTCTTTGTGCTCATAGGCCAAAGATCTTCAGCCCCGCCTCACAACCTCACAGGTATGCCCCGCTCCCGCATCCTTTGCTTGGCCTGCTGCAAGGTGTATTCGCCATAGTGAAAAATGCTGGCGGCCAGCACGGCATCTGCGCCGCCGGTTTGAATGCCGTCGGCCAGGTGGTCGAGGTTGCCCACGCCGCCGGAGGCAATCACCGGCACAGGCACCGCGTCGCTGACGGCTCGGGTCAGTGCCAAATCAAAGCCGCTTTTGGTGCCATCGCGGTCCATGCTGGTGAGCAATATTTCACCCGCGCCGTGTTCGGCCATTTGCGTGGCCCAAGCCACTGCGTCCAGACCCACGTTTTTGCGGCCACCATGGCTGTACACATCCCAGCCGGGGCCCATGGGCAAACCATTCGCACCCATGCGCTGTTCATCTTCCGCACTGCGGCGCTTGGCGTCAATCGCCACCACAATGCACTGCGCGCCGTATTTGGCCGAGGCGTCGCGGATCACCTGCGGGTTGGCAATGGCCGCGGAGTTGAAGCTGGTTTTGTCGGCACCGGCGTTCAGCAAACGGCGCACATCGTCCACGGTGCGCACACCGCCGCCGACCGTCAGCGGGATGAACACCTGCGAGGCCACGGCTTCGATGATATGCAAGATCATGTCCCGCCCATCGCTGGTGGCGGTGATGTCCAGGAAGGTGAGTTCATCCGCGCCTTGCTCGTTGTAACGGGCGGCGATTTCCACCGGGTCACCGGCGTCGCGCAGTTCCACAAAGTTGATGCCCTTGACGACCCGTCCGGCCGTCACGTCCAGACAGGGAATGATGCGTTTGGCCAGCATCTCAGCCGTTCAGCTCGTCGGCACGGGCTTGGGCTTTTTCAAAGTCGAGGTCGCCGCTGTAAATGGCGCGGCCGCAAATCACCCCTTCAATGCCCTCGTCTTCCACCGCGCACAGGCCTTCGATGTCCAACATACTGGACAAGCCGCCCGAGGCGATGACAGGGATGGAGAGCGCTTGCGCCAGCTTGACGGTGGCGTCGATGTTGATTCCGCTGAGCATGCCGTCGCGGCCAATGTCGGTGTAGATGATGGACTCCACGCCGTAGTCTTCGAACTTCTTGGCCAAGTCCACGACCTCGTGACCGGTGAGTTTGCTCCAGCCGTCGGTGGCCACTTTGCCGTCTTTGGCGTCCAGCCCCACGATGATGTGGCCGCCAAACGCGCTGCAGGCGTCTTTCAAAAAGCCAGGGTTCTTGACTGCAGCGGTGCCAATGATGATGTAGCGGATGCCGCCGTCGATGTATTTTTCAATCGTGTCCAGGTCGCGGATACCGCCACCCAGCTGTACCGGAATGTCCTCGCCCACGGCTTTCAAGATGCTGCGGATGGCGCTGAAGTTTTGCGGCTTGCCCGCGAACGCGCCATTCAGGTCCACCAGGTGCAAACGCCGCGCGCCTTTGTTCACCCACTGCAAAGCCATGTCGGCGGGGTCTTCGCTGAAAACGGTGGATTGGTCCATATCACCTTGGATCAGGCGAACGCAGTGGCCGTCTTTGAGGTCAATCGCGGGGATGAGGAGCATGGTGTGCGGGTTGGGTAGCAGCGCCAAACGGGCCGAGGAGAAGCTCGTTCAGGGGTTCCAGTGGAGGAAGTTTCGGTACAGGGTCAAACCTTGGGCTGCGCTTTTTTCGGGGTGGAACTGAGTAGCGAAAATATTATCCCTTGCCAAGGCGCTGGTAAAGCGCTGTCCATAATCGGTTTCCCCAGCACTGTGGCGCGCATCCGACGGTTGGGCGTAAAAACTGTGGACAAAGTAAAAGTGGCTGCCCTCTGGCACCCCTGCCCACAAGGGGTGGGCTTGGGTTTGAAGCACCTGGTTCCAGCCCATTTGGGGCACTTTGTAAAGGCTGCCGTCGGGTTGGCGTTGCCCGGCCAACTGAAAGCGCCGCACCCGGCCGGGGATGAGGCCCAGGCAGTCCGTGCCCTCGGGGCCGTGGCCCTCTTCGCTGTGGTCAAGCAGCATTTGCATGCCCACGCACACGCCAAACAAGGGTTTGCTGGCCGCCGCTCGCAGCACGCTGGCCATCAGGCCGGAGCGCGCCAACTCGCGCATGCAGTCGCCCATGGCGCCTTGGCCAGGCAGCACCACCCGCTCGGCTTGGTCCACGACGCTGGCTTGGTCGGTGATGACCACACTGTGCCCACTGTCTGCGGCCACCGCCATCACCGCCTGGGCCACCGAGCGCAGGTTGCCCATGCCGTAGTCCACCACGGCCACGGTTTTCATGTGCCCTGCCCTGCGAGAAAAACAAACGTAGTCATTTGTGTGTCAGGTGATGTGGGAGGCGGTCAATTCGCGAAAGGCCAAACCGGGGAAGCCAAGGCCATTGCACCAAAGGCCGGTCAGAGCGACCCTTTGGTCGAGGCAATTTGGTCGGACGCCCGGGGGTCGATTTGCAAGGCAGCGCGCAAAGCGCGACCAAAGGCTTTGAACACGGTTTCGGCCTGGTGGTGGGCGTTTTCACCGCGCAGGTTGTCGATGTGCAAGCTGACAAAGGCGTGGTTCACAAAGCCTTGAAAAAACTCAAACGTGAGCTGGGTGTCAAACGCGCCGACCATGCCGCTCTTAAACGGCACATGCATCTCAATGCCCGGGCGCCCCGAAAAATCGACCACCACCCGGCTGAGCGCTTCGTCCAGCGGGACATAGGCGTGACCGTAGCGCATGATGCCTCTTTTGTCGCCCACCGCCTGTGCCACAGCTTGGCCCAAGGTGATGCCCACGTCCTCCACGGTGTGGTGGCCATCGATGTGCAAGTCGCCCTCGGCTTGGATGTCCAAATCAATCAGGCCATGGCGCGCAATTTGGTCCAGCATGTGGTCAAAAAAACCAATGCCGGTGGACAAGTTGGACTGGCCCGTGCCGTCCAAATTGACTTTCACGCGGATGCGGGTTTCGCGGGTGGCGCGGCTGACATCGGCGGTGCGTGCATTCATGGTGGGTGGGTCCGTGGGGGTTTTGACAATCAAGCCCGGGCCAAATCGCGCAGGACATCGAGCAACAAGGTGTTTTCTGCGGGGGTGCCCACCGTCAAGCGCAAGCAAGCACTGAGCAGGGGATGCATCTTAGAAACGTTCTTGACCAGCACCTTGCGGGCTTTGAGGCCTTCAAACACCGCCTGGGCCTGGGCGTCGCCACCCGACCAACGCACCAAGACCATGTTGGCGTCGCTGGGGTACGGGGTGGCCCCCGCAATGCCTTGCAGGCCTTGAGTGAGGCGGGTACGTTCGGCGCGGATCGTGGCGGCTTGCTCGGCAAAGGTGTCGGCATGCTCCAGGGCAAACAAAGCGCATTCGGCATTGAGCACGCTGATGTTGTAAGGCGGGCGCAGTTTGTCCACCTCGTGCAGCAAGGGCTGCGGTGCCAGCATATAGCCCAAGCGCACACCGGCCAAACCAAATTTGGACAGGGTGCGCATCAACAGCACATGGGCGTGTGCTTGGGGGTCGCGGCGGATTTCATCCAACCAAGTGGCACTGGAAAAGGGCTGATATGCCTCATCGACCACCACCAAGCCGCCATAGGCCCCCACTTGGGCGATCAAGCGGCGCATCACCTGCGCGTCCCACAAGTTGGCGGTGGGGTTGTTGGGGTAGGCCAAATAAACCAACGCGGGTTGGTGCTGGGCAATGGCCGCTTGCATGGCGGCTTCGTCCAACGCAAAGTTGGCCGCCAAGGGCACGCCGACAAATTGCAGGCCTTGCAAGCGCGCGCTCATGGCGTACATCACAAAGCCGGGTTCGGGTGCCAAGATGGTCGCGCCAGGCATGTCGCAGGCCATGGCGAGCAAAGCAATAAGTTCGTCCGAGCCGTTGCCCAGCATCAAGGCATAACCGGGGGGCAAATCAATGTGCTGGGCCAGGGCTTGCTTCAGGTCTTCGATGCGCTGGCCGGGGTATCGGTTGACGGCCACTGCTCCCAAGCGTTGCCCCAGCGCAGCTTGCAAGGGCGCGGGCAAGGTGAAGGGGTTTTCCATCGCATCGAGCTTGACCATGCCGTCGGACGCCTGGATGGCATAGGCATGCATCGACTGGATGTCTTGGCGAATGAAGCGAAGGGGGGAGGCAGGCATGAGAAGTGGTGAATTCTAAAGGCTGCAGCACCAGAGCGCGGCCCGAGAAAGGTCCTGGGCGTTGAGGCAAACCCCATGGGGGCCACGCTTGGCACCATAGCAACAACCGCGCATGGGAACGTGAATGCGAATCACTGGGCTTTGAATTGCGGTGGCCGCTTTTCGGCAAAAGCCTTGCGGCCTTCTTTGTAGTCTTCGCTCATGAAGCAAGCATCGACCATGGCTTTGATACGGTCCAAGTCACGATCCGCCGGGTTTTTGCGCAACTCCAACAACGCACGCTTGGCAGCGGCCAAAGTGAGCGGCGCGTTTTCGCACACATTGGCGGCGTAGGCATCGACCACGGCGTCGAGTTCGCCCGCCGTGGTGACTTGCTTGACCAGGCCCATGTGCAAGGCGTCAGCCGCACCAAAGATGCGGGCGCTGTAAAACAAATCTGCTGTGTTGGCCACGCCCACCACTTCGGTGAAGCGCTTGATACCGTCAAACGCATAGCCCAGGCCCAAGCGACCCGCGGGCATGCGAAAGCGCACATCATCCGCGCAAATGCGCACATCGCAGTTCAAGGCCAAGCCCAGGCCACCGCCCATGCACACGCCTCGGATCTTGGCCAAGGTGGGTTTGGGGCAGTCGAGCACGGCGGCGTAACCCGCCTCGGAAGCTTGGTTGTAGGTGTTGGCCGCGTCACCGCCAGTGCGCTGGGTGTCGAACTGGGAGATGTCCGCACCTGAGACAAACGCCTTTTCGCCCGCACCCGACAAAACGATCAAGCGCACCTCTGGGTCTTGGGCAAACTGGGCCATGGCCACGGGCAAATCGCACCACATTTGGTAGTTGACCGCATTGAACTTTCTCGGGTTGCTGAACACCACATGGCCCACATGGCCTTGTTTGAAGGTTTGCAAATGGCCAACAACGGGGGTGGTTTCTGACATGCTGGGGTCCTTTGGGGTTCAATGGTTTTTCAGGCGCATTTCAGCGGCCCGCGCATGGGCTTGCAAGCCCTCGCCGTGGGCCAGCACCGAAGCAATTTGGCCCAAGACCTGAGCGCCTTGTTCGCTGACTTCGATGAGGCTGGAGCGTTTTTGAAAGTCATACACGCCCAGCGGTGAGCTAAAACGCGCCGTGCCCGAGGTGGGCAGCACGTGATTGGGGCCGGCGCAATAGTCGCCCAAACTCTCGCTGGTGAAAGCGCCTAAAAAGATGGCACCGGCGTGTTTGAGCAGCGGCTCCCATTCGTGGGGGTTGTGGCTGGACACTTCCAAGTGTTCTGGCGCAATGCGGTTGCTGATGTCGCAAGCTTCTTGCATGCTGCGGGTGTGGATGAGCGCGCCACGGCCGTTCAGGGACGCCGCGATGATGTCTTTGCGTGGCATTTCGGGCAGCAACTTGTCGATGGACGCTTGCACCGCGGCGATGTAAGCGGCATCGGGGCACAGCAAAATGCTTTGCGCCAACTCATCGTGTTCGGCCTGTGAAAAAAGGTCCATGGCCACCCAGTCGGGCGGCGTGCTGCCATCGGCCAAGACCAAAATCTCGGAAGGCCCGGCGATCATATCGATGCCCACCGTGCCAAACACGCGGCGTTTGGCCGCCGCCACATAGGCGTTGCCCGGGCCGGTGATTTTGTCCACCGCTGGCACGGTGGCGGTGCCATAAGCCAAGGCCGCCACTGCTTGTGCGCCGCCAATGGTGAAGGCGCGGGTGACACCGGCCACATAAGCCGCGGCCAGCACCAAGGGGTTTTTCTCACCTTGCGCGGCACCTGCGGCGTTGCGGTCTTTGGCCGGCGTGGGCACCACCATGATGATTTCGCCCACACCCGCCACATGGGCTGGGATGGCGTTCATCAACACGCTGGAGGGATAAGCCGCTTTGCCACCCGGCACATAAATGCCCACGCGGTCTAAGGGCGTGACTTTTTGACCCAGCAGCGTGCCGTCGGCGTCGCGGTATTGCCAGCTCTCGCCCGAGGCTTTTTTCTGCGCCTCGTGGTAGCTGCGCACCCGCGCGGCAGCGTCTTGCAAGGCTTGTTGCTGAACCTTGGGCAAGCCCTCGAAGGCAGCTTTCAGCTCGGCTTGGGTCAACTCCAGCGCCGCCATATGGGCGGCCTTCAAACCATCAAACCGCTCGGTGTATTCAAGCACCGCCGCGTCACCACGCGCTTTCACATCGGCCAAGATCTCGGCCACACGCTGCTCGATGGCGGCATCGGTATCGGCCGACCAATGCAGGCGCTGTTGAAACAAGGTTTCAAAGTCAGCTTGGGCAGTGGACAGGCGCAGCGGGCGGGCGTTCATGGAAAAGGGTGGATGGTCACAAGTTCAAGGGGGAAACACGGGTGCAATGGGTCGTGTGTCATCAGGTCCGGCGATCAAACTGCGTTGCGCGCCGCAATGGCTTGGGCAAAGGCATCAATCAAGGGGCGCATGCTGGCCATCTTGAGTTTGAGCGAGGCCTGGTTGACCACCAAACGCGAGCTGATGTCCATGATGTGTTCAACCTCGACCAATTGGTTGGCCTTGAGGGTGCTGCCCGTCGAGACCAAGTCCACGATCGCGTCGGCCAACCCCGTGAGGGGCGCCAACTCCATGCTGCCGTAGAGCTTGATGAGGTCCACATGCACGCCCTTTTGGGCAAAAAACTGGCGCGCAATGGCGGTGTATTTGGTGGCCACCCGCAGGCGCGAGCCTTGTTTGACGGCTTGGGCATAGTCAAACCCTTGGCGCACGGCCACGCTCATGCGGCAGCGGGCGATTTGCAGATCGAGGGGCTGGTACATGCCCTCGCCGCCGTGCTCGATCAAGGTGTCCAAGCCCACCACGCCCATGTCGGCACCACCGTGGCTGACGTAAGTGGGCACATCGGTGGCGCGCACCAACACCACCCGCACATGGGCTTGGTTGGTGGCCAAAATGAGTTTGCGCGAAGTGTCCGGGTCTTCCAACACCTGAATCCCTGCCGCTTGCAAAAAGGGCATGGTTTCTTCAAAGATGCGGCCTTTGGGCAAGGCCAGGGTGACGGTCATTGGATTCTTTCAATGTCTGCACCCAAGGTGCGCAGTTTGTCTTCCATGCGGTCGTATCCGCGGTCCAGATGGTAAATGCGATCGACCACGGTTTCGCCCTCGGCCACCAAGCCCGCGATCACCAAACTGGCCGAGGCACGCAAGTCGGTGGCCATCACCGTGGCACCGGAAAGCTGCTGAACGCCTTCGACCAAAGCCACCTTGCCCTCGATTTGAATGTGTGCGCCCAAACGAACCAACTCATTGACGTGCATGAAGCGGTTTTCAAAAATCGTCTCGGTTACCTTGCTCGTTCCTTGGGCCACCGCATTGAGCGTCATGAACTGCGCTTGCATATCGGTGGGAAAGCCCGGGTATTCGGTGGTGCGAAAGTGCTGGGCCTTCAGATATTGATGGGCGGGCGCAGTGGCGCGCACCCGCAAGCCGCCAGGGACATCCTCAACAACCACGCCCGCATCGCGCAATTTGTCGATCACCGATTCCAAGTGGTCGCCGCGCGCATGCTGCAGCACCACATCGCCACCAGCGGCGGCCACAGCGCACAAAAAGGTACCGGCTTCAATCCGGTCGGCCACCACTTTGTGGGTGGCACCATGCAACTGGTCCACGCCTTGGATGTGGATGCGGCTGGTGCCATGGCCTTGGATCTTGGCGCCCATGGCGATGAGCAGCTCGGCCAGGTCGGGGATTTCGGGCTCTTGGGCTGCGTTTTCCAGAACTGTCTCACCTTGGGCCAAACAGGCCGCCATGAGGAAGTTTTCGGTGCCGGTGACAGTGACCATGTCGGTGGCGATGCGCGCACCGCGCAAGCGGCTGCGCCCAGGCGGCAGCTTGGCCAGCATGTAGCCGTGCTCGACGTCGATCACCGCCCCCATGGCCTGCAAACCCTTGATGTGTTGGTCCACCGGGCGCGACCCAATGGCGCAACCACCCGGCAACGACACCTTGGCATGGCCGCAGCGCGCCATCAACGGGCCCAGGGCCAGCACCGATGCGCGCATGGTTTTGACCAAATCATATGGGGCTTGGGGGTTGTTCAAGGTGGCGGCGTTCAAGGTGACCGAGCCGTCCTCGCCACGCTCCGCGCTCACCCCCATGTTGCGGATCAAGCGCAGCATGGTGGCCACATCTTGCAAGCGCGGCACGTTGTGAAGCGTCAGGGGCTGGGCCGTCAACAAGGCGGCACACAGTTCGGGCAAGGCGGCATTTTTGGCCCCAGAGATGGGGATTTCGCCGTACAAGTGCCGACCGCCTCGGATGCGCAATTTGTCCATATGGGGCTTTGTGATGGCTGTGGATCAGGCCTGGTTGGCCCATTCGCTGGGGGTATAAGTTTTCATGGACAAGGCATGAACCTCGTCGGTTTGCATTTTTTGGCCCAAAGTGGCGTACACCTTTTGGTGGCGCTGGATCAGGCGCAGACCCTCAAATTGGGTGGACACGATGGTGGCGTACCAATGGCGGCCGTCACCCTCGACACTGAGGTGCTGGCAGGGCAATTGGCTGGCGATGATGGTCTCGAGTTGATCGGCTGTCATGGGTTTATCCGCGAATTTTGAAACCGATGCGCAACAGATGCAAGGCCGTGGCACTGATCAGCACCGTGCAACTGCCCACCACGGCCAAGCTGAGCCAAGGCGAAACATCGCTGGCGCCAAAAAAGCCATAGCGAAAACCATCGATCATGTAAAAGAAAGGGTTGAGGTGGCTCAGCGTCTGCCAAAACGGGGGCAAGGAGTGGATGGAATAAAACACGCCACTCAAAAACGTCATGGGCATGATGATGAAGTTTTGAAAGGCGGCCATTTGGTCAAACTTCTCGGCCCACAAACCAGCGATCACACCCATGGAGCCCAACATGGTGGCCCCCATGATGGCAAACAACACAATCCACTGGGGCGCGACAAATGACAGCGGCGTGAACCAGCCAGTGACCACAAACACCCCCAAGCCGACGGCCAAACCGCGCACCACCGACGAGCCCACATAGGCCAAAAACCAGCTCCAGTGGTTCAACGGGGTGAGCATCAAAAACACCAAGTTGCCCATCATCTTGCTTTGGATCAGCGACGACGAGCTGTTGGCAAAGGCGTTTTGCAACACGCTCATCATGACCAAGCCAGGCAGCAAAAAAGCGGTGTAGGTGATTTGGTCATAGACCTTGACCCGGTCTTCGAGCACATGGCCAAAGATCAACAAGTACAGCATCGCGGTCATCACGGGGGCGGCCACCGTTTGGAAGCCGACCTTCCAAAAACGCAGGATTTCTTTGTAGAACAGGGCTTGCCAACCGGTCATGGCGCCACCTCCGCAGCGGCGTCGCAGGGGGCCTGGGCGCCCTCGCCCATGACTTGCAAGAACACATCTTCCAGGTCAGCTTTGCGGATTTCCACGTCCTCGGCCACCAATCCCGCTTGCCGAACCGCCGCCAGGTAGTGCTCAATTTCGGCCGCGTTGTGGGCCGGAAACTGCACGATGCGTCCGGTCACGCGGGCGCGTTGGGCCAACTCTGGGGGCAGTTGGGCGTCGAGCTTGAAGCGAAGCACATTGCTGGATGCGGCTTTGAGCAACTCGCTGGTGCGCTCCAGGGCCACCACACGCCCTTGTTTGAGCATGGCCAGACGGCCACACAAGGCCTCGGCCTCTTCCAAATAATGGGTGGTCAACAGCACCGTGTGGCCATCGCGGTTCAAGCGGGCGATGAACTGCCACAGGGTTTGGCGCAATTCCACATCCACCCCAGCGGTGGGCTCGTCGAGCACGATCACCGGGGGCTTGTGCACCAAGGCCTGGGCCACCAGCACGCGCCGCTTCATGCCACCTGAGAGCTGGCGCATATTGCTGTTGGCCTTGTCGCTCAGGCCCAGGTGGTGCAGCAATTCGTCGATCCAGGCGTCGTTTTTGCGGATGCCAAAGTAACCCGACTGAAACCGCAACGCTTCGCGCACATTGAAAAAAGGATCAAACACCAGCTCTTGGGGCACCACGCCCAACAGTCGCCGCGCCTGTGCGGCCTGGGTTTGCACATCACAGCCCAGCACCTGGGTGCGGCCTGAACTGGCTTGGGTCAAGCCAGCCAAAATGCTGATCAAGGTGGTTTTACCGGCCCCATTGGGACCTAGCAATCCGAAAAACTCGCCCTCTTGAACCGCCAGGCTGACGCCGTCAAGGGCCTGCAAGGGGCCGCGGGGCGTTTGGAAAATTTTGGAAACAGCGTCGAAAGAAATGGCGATCATGTGTATTGATTTTATGTGTGCGGGGCTGACCCGCTGTGGATCGCGCTGCGGCCACTGTGGGTGGCCTGTGGGTCGGGGTGTCACCCGTCAGGGGAAAGGGTCAGGGCACGCCTCAGGCACTTGGGTGCAACCCCAAAAAGTCGGCCACGCCGTAGACCTGGGCCAAGGTGTGCAATCGCTCGGGCAAGCCCTCTATCACCAATGGGGTGCCCCGCTGTTGGGCTTGGCGGGCACAAGCGAGCAATACGGCCAACGTGGATGAATCGAATTGTTGCAAGCCACTGGCATCCAGGTGCGCCTGGGCCTGGGCTGGCCAGTGCTGCACCAATTGGCGCACAACACCAGGGGCTTGGGCGTGGGTCACCACGGCAGGCAGGGCGAACATGGCTTATTTTTTGGCGTTGCTGCGGTTGCGCTCGGCCAAGGTGTTGATCAAGCCGTCGATGCCCTTGGCATTGATCTCTTCGGCGAACTGACTGCGGTAGGTGTCGATCAACCAAATGCCCATGACATTGAGGTTATAGATTTTCCAGCCCGCGCCTTGGCCTGGGGTTTTCTCCAAGCGATAGTCCAGCTGAATGGGGTCGCCACGGCCTTTGAGTTCGGAGCGCACCAGCACTTCGGTGTCGGTTGCCGCACCGCGCAGCGGTTTAACGGTGACGGTTTGGTCGCTGATTTGGGTCAGGGCGCCCGAATAAGTTCGCACCAGAAGGATTTTGAACTCCTCTTGCAAGCGGCTTTTCTGCTCGGGGGTGGTTTGACGCCAAGCCGGGCCCACGGCCGCTGCAGTCATGCGCTGAAAGTTCAAGTGAGGCAATACCCGCGCATCCACCACCGAAGCGATGTAATTCATGTCGCCCGCTTTGATCATTTTGTCGTTGCGCACCAGCTCGACCATTTCGCCGGTGAAGCGACGCACAAAGGCGTCAGGCGCTTCGTCAGCCGCCCATGCAGGCGCAACGCAAGCGCTGACGGACAGAAACAAACCTAAAAGGTGTCGGCGAGTGAGCAAAGGGGCAGGTGTCATGGCTTGGGTGCAGGGCTGGCTGGGGCTGGCTTGCGATTATCAGGCAGCTCGGGCTGGTCGGGGGGGTCGCCGTCATACACGTCAGAACGGCGCTTTTGCAGCCACACCTGTCGGGTGAAGGTGTATTTGTCCAAGGCCACTTCGTTGAGCATATCGCCCGCCTGCAAATAGCTGGCGCGGCGGTCGAGCAAACGCAAACCAAACACACCGCCATAGGCCCAAGGATCACTGATTTGGCCAATCGGGTCACCGACAGTTATCTCCATCGCTGTGCCACCCGCGTCGCGCAGCGTGGAGGGGCCCAGCAAAGGCAGGACCAAATAAGGGCCAGGCGGCATGCCCCAGTAACCCAAGGTTTGGCCCAGGTCTTCTTTGTTGCGATCCAGGTTCATGTCGCTGGCCACATCGAGCACGCCAAACAAACCAAACACCGTGTTGACGGCCACCCGGCCACTGGTCTCCAAGGCTTGCCTGGGCTTGAATTGCAACAAGTTGTTGAACACCGACCACACATCGCCCAAATTGGCAAAAAAGTTGCGCACACCGGTGCGCACTGGGTCTGGGGTGTGCTTTTTATAGGCAGTGGCCAAGGGTTTGAGCGCAGCCTCGTCAACCGCGGTATTGAAGCGATCAATCGATCTGTTCATGGGCTCCAAGGGGTCGCTGGGGCTGGCCGTTGGCCCGGTGGCGCAGGCGGTGAACAACACCAACACAGCGCTGGTGAGCGCCAGACGGGTGGCCAAACGCCAAGTGGCTGCGATCACGGCTTGCTGCCTTCGCCATCTTTGCCAGAGGCGGCTTTGTCGTACAAAAACTTGCTGATGAGGTTCTCCAGCACCACTGCCGACTGGGTGCTTTGCACGGTGTCGCCCGCAGCGAGGTTTTTCTCTTCGGAGCCGGCCTCGATGCCGATGTATTGCTCACCCAGCAAGCCGCTGGTGAGGATTTTCAGCGAGCTGTCTTTGGGAAACACATAACGCGACTCCAAGGCCATGGTGACACGGGCTTGGTAAGAGGCGTCGTCAAAGCTGATCGACTCCACCCGCCCCACCACCACGCCAGCGCTTTTGACCGCCGCTTGCCTTTTCAACCCGCCAATGTTGTCGAACTTGGCGCTGACCTTGTAGCTGGACTGGAAGCTGGCACTGAGCAAATTGGCCGACTGCAAGGCCAGGAACAAAATGGCCGCCGCCCCCAGCATGACAAACAAACCCACCCAAACGTCATTTTTTGATCGCTGCATCACACCACCCTTTTCAAAGACTGAACATCAGCGCGGTCAGGACAAAGTCCAAGCCCAGCACCGCCAATGAAGCCACCACCACCGTTTGGGTGGTGGCGCGCGAAACACCCTCGGGTGTGGGCTGTGCCTCGTGGCCTTGGTACAAGGCGACAAAGGTCACCGTGATGCCAAAGACCAAGCTTTTGAGCACACCGTTGCCCACATCTTTCCACACATCCACACCGGACTGCATTTGGCCCCAAAAGGATCCGGCATCCACCCCGATCATGACCACACCCACCACCCACGCGCCCATGATGCCCACAGCGCTGAACACCGCTGCCAGCACGGGCATGGCCAACACCCCCGCCCAAAAGCGCGGGGCCAGGATGCGTTGCACCGGATCCACGGCCATCAAATCCATGGCGCTGAGTTGCTCGCCGGCTTTCATCAAACCAATTTCTGCGGTGAGCGAGGTACCCGCACGGCCCGCAAACAACAAGGCACTGACCACTGGCCCCAATTCGCGCACCAAACTGAGCGCCACCAACAACCCCAAAGCCGATGAAGAGCCGTAACGCTGCAAGGTGTAATAGCCCTGCAAGCCCAACACAAAACCCACAAACAAACCCGATACCGCAATGATGGCGAGCGAATGGTTGCCCAAGAAATGGACCTGGTCCACCACCAAACGCCAGCGGCGCAGGCTCACCCCCAACATGCCCACCAAGCGCACCATCAAGCGAGAGGCGTGGCCCAGATCGGCGAGTTTGCGCCGCGTCCACCAACCCCAATCGGCAGCACGGTACCAACTCATGCGCGCCCCCTGGGTTGGCGTGGTGCGCTAGCGCCGAAATCGCTGGCCACATCCGGGCCAGGGTGGTGAAAGCGCACGGGGCCATCGGGGGCCGCGGTGACAAACTGGTGCACCAAGGGGTCGGCGCTTTGTCGCACCTGGTCGGGCGTGCCTTGGGCAGCAATGCGCCCGTTGGCCAAGATGATGACCTGGTCGGCGATGCGGAAGGTTTCTTCCAGGTCGTGCGATACGATGATGCTGGTCAGGCCCAGGCTGTCATTGAGTTGGCGGATCAAGCGCGCCGCCGTGCCCAAAGAGATCGGGTCCAGGCCGGCAAAAGGCTCGTCGTACATGATCAGCTCGGGGTCCAGGGCCATGGCCCGGGCCAAAGCCACACGGCGCGCCATGCCGCCGGAAACTTCACTGGGCATCAAGTCGCGCGCACCGCGCAGGCCCACGGCCTGCAATTTCATCAGCACCACGTCGCGGATCAACTCCTCGCCCAAGTCGGTGTGCTCGCGCAAGGGAAAGGCCACGTTATCAAACACACTCAAATCCGTGAACAACGCCCCAAACTGAAACAGCATGCCCATGCGCCGACGCGCCAGGTACAAGGCGGGTTGCGCCAAGGCACCCACATCTTGGCCGTCAAACAGCAACTGACCCGATTGGGCGCGGTACTGGCCGCTGATCAAGCGCAAAACCGTTGTTTTGCCGCCGCCAGACGCGCCCATCAGTGCTGTGACCTTGCCCCGGGGCACTTCGAAGCTGACGCCATCCAGAATGCGCCTTTCACCATAGCCAAAGCACAGGTCTTTGGCCAGTACGAGGGGTGAGGTATGCATCTTGAGGGGTGTGTGTGATGGGCTGCCCCCAAGGAACTTGGGGCAGGGGGCGGATTGTAATTCCAAGGTTTACGTGCCTGCCCAGGCCCCGCATCAACGCGGCAAAGCGCTCTCACCCATCAGGTACTGGTCAATGGTGCGAGCAGCTTGGCGGCCTTCGCGGATGGCCCACACCACCAGCGACTGGCCGCGACGCATATCGCCAGCGGCAAACACCTTGGGCACATTGGTGATGTAACCACTGCCCTCCTCGGTGTGGGCTTTGGCGTTGCCACGGGCGTCTTTGTCCACACCAAAGGCTTCGAGCACGCTGGCCACAGGGTTGGTAAAGCCCATGGCCAGCAGCACCATGTCAGCTGGGTAGTCTTTTTCGGTTCCCGCCACCTCGCTTAGCTTGCCGTCTTTCATTTCCACATGCACGGTTTTCAGGCCCGTGAGTTGGCCTTTTTTGCCCATAAAGGCTTTGGTGGAAATGGCGAACTCGCGTTGCAAAACACCTTTTTCAGTGCCCTCTTCATGGCTGGAACTGGTGCGCAATTTCAGCGGCCAATAAGGCCACACCATCGGTTTGTCTTCTTGCTCGGGGGGCATGGGCATGACTTCGAACTGGGTCACGCTGGCCGCGCCGTGACGGGTGCTGGTGCCCACGCAGTCAGAGCCGGTGTCGCCCCCGCCAATGACGATGACGTGTTTGCCATCCGCACGCAACTGGTCTTTGAATTTGTCGCCCGCATTGACTTTGTTTTGCTGCGGCAAAAACTCCATGGCGAAATGGACACCTGTCAGTTCACGACCAGGCACAGGCAAATCGCGCGAAACTTCAGAGCCGCCGCTCAA
>Ga0315899_10002982_pt1 | contig 18512 bp, 15 predicted proteins | sample LakEriMetagenome_2_FD_203518 | JGI IMG/M metagenome (GOLD analysis project Ga0315899, IMG submission 203518) | Freshwater fungal communities from buoy surface, Lake Erie, Ohio, United States - Buoy 4 MA112 | ecosystem: Environmental > Aquatic > Freshwater > Lake | place: USA: Lake Erie, Ohio... | reverse complement strand
AGCGTCTTACGACGCCTAAGGGGCAAATACGATCTGTGTGGCTGCGTCACCGATTCGCTGCAGGCAACTCGGCAACATCAACATCCTGAGCCTCTCAAATAGCTCAAGACTGTCAACTGGATAGATACTAGGGGCCGGGGGATGAGGAGCTTCGTCATCGTCCTCGTCATCACGGTCGTCATCATTGGCTTCACTGAGCGTCGCCATTTCGAGCCATTGTTTAAACGAATCGGCCAGTCTATCGACATCATCACCGTCGTGGTGCCACATCCAGACCGAGTGGGATGGGAGGCGTGGGAGTCATGGCTTCTAGCTACCAAACTGATTCACCCACGAGTAAACTCGTGGGGGTCTTAAGAACTAGTTGTTGCAACTTCGTATTGTTTTGCCATAGTGCTCCAGAGTTCCTCTCTATCACGCCAATCGTCCATCATGTTACCTGTCGATCCCCTTCCGGGCTGAAGGCTCTTTATTCCTTGCGTACATGGGGTTTGAAAGTTTGCACCCCAGGCTATTTCCTAGCAGGCCTCCGGCGTTCCGAATCGCGCTCCGGGCCAGCAGATGATCCCCATCTTGCCAAATTGATCGCCACTTTGGGGGGCCAGATCGTGCAATACGCATGCGGTTATGTTACACTTTTAAAGGTCATCGAAGCCGCTTTCGAAATGTGTTAACGGAATTCTTGCAACCATGCGAGTGAATAGATAATGAAAAAGAAGATTGATACCGTCAAGCGTAGGTCCTTTCTCAAGTCAGCCTTGGCCTCGGCAGGTGCTGCGGCTGTCGCTCCCACGATCATCCCTAGCTCCGCGATCGGTCGCGATGGAGCCGTACCTCCGAGCGAACGAGTGGTGCTCGGCGGAATCGGGATTGGGAACCGTGGAAACTATGACTTGGGTTGTTTCCTCGAACAAAAAGATGTTCAGTTCATTGCAGTCTGCGATGTCAAGGAAGCGCGAAGACTGGCCGTCAAAAAGATCGCCGATACCAAGTACGGCAATGAAAACTGCAGCATGCACCAAGACTTTCGCGAAGTGTTGGATCGCAAAGATATCGATGCTGTGTTGATCGCGACGGGACCGAATTGGCATGCGACCATGAGTATGTATGCAGCTCGCGCAGGCAAAGATATCTATTGCGAGAAGCCTTGTACGAAGAACATTGAACAAAGCTTGATTCTTCGAGACACGATGCGTCGAACAGGTCGGATCTTTCAGGCCGGGACGCAGCGCAGAAATTTACCTCACTTCGCGTTCGCATGCTACCTCGCTCGAACGGGCAAACTAGGCAAGCTTTCGAAGATCTATGCACACCCAGCAGGCATGCAAGCCATGATGAGTGGATGGTTACCTGCGGAGGCACCACCTGAGCAGGGCAAAGTGGATTGGGATATGTATCTCGGCCCAGCAGCTTGGCGACCATTCAATCCAAAGCTGTTAGATGGCTTCAATTTTGAAAAAGGGGGTGGACTTGTTGGAGGTGGAGTTCTCGAATGGGGCTCGCACTGTGTGGATCTTTGCCAATGGGCGGTCGACGATTGTCCTCCACCTGTCGAGTACAACGCTCCTGCGAACGGCGAGTTGATGGCGCGCTACGAGAACGGCACGCAACTCATCTTCCGCGAGAAGGGTTGGATTCCACTAGGCTCTTGCCCAGTTCGATTTGAAGGGGACAAAGGCTGGGTCGAGGCAGGTGACAGCGGCAAAATGGTTTTGAGCTCGCCTGAATTGATGGCAGGCCGAGTCGTGGAAGAGATCGGTGGTTATCCAGCGACGTTCCATGTGCGCGATTTCTTGGACGCGGTTAAGACTCGAAGTCAACCCAAGGGGAACGCGGAAGCGGCGTGCAATGCGCACATCGTATGTCACTCCGCCAACATCGCATTGTTCTTGAATCGACAGGTCAAACTGGATCTCAAGAATTACGAGTTCATCAACGACGAGCCCGCCAACCGATTGCGGTCCGAAGCGCTTCGAGAACCATGGCGTATCTAGCAATGACTGTTGTCGTTCCTAGTTGATCCTGAAAAAGCTAGATCATCGAGCAACAAAATTTGCTCGATACACTCACCTAAACATTGAACCAATTTCCGATTCGGAACTCACCATGCGAACTTATTTTCGTGCCTTATTACTCTCAACCTGCCTCACCGTTTCAACCGCTTGTTCTGCGTCCCTCTTTGCCCAAGTGCAAACGATGGAGAAAGAAGCCGACTTGATCGGCGTCCTTCAAAACGGAGCGCCTGCCGACAAAGCGATCGCTTGCAAGCGATTGGCAATTTACGGAACCGGCGAATCGGTCTCGGAACTTGCGAAGCTATTGCCAGACGATTCCCTTTCGTCTTGGACTAGAATCGCGTTAGAAGCCATCCCGGGCTCGAAACCAGACGAAGCTCTCAGAAATGCAGCCAAGTCACTTTCGGGGAACAAATTGATTGGGGTATTGAACTCCATCGGCGTTCGAGGTGATGTCGCAGCCGTGGATTTACTCAAGAGCAAACTGCAGGATAGCGATGTTCAAGTTGCTTCGGCAGCAGCAATCGCATTGGGTCAGATCGGAAACGAAGCGGCGAGGCAATCGTTGACGCAATCGTTGGCCACCGCGCCAGTCGGTGCTCGATCTGCGATCGCAGAAGCGTGTGTCCTATGCGCAGAGAAAGCCATGAACGATGGCAAGGCGGACATTGCCATCGCCGTTTATGATCAAGTTCGAAAGGCAAATGTTCCCAGCCAGAGAGTGATCGAAGCGACGCGTGGTGCGATTCTGGCCAGGAAGGAACAGGGAGTGCCGTTGTTAGTCGAGAATCTTCGCTCTCCCGATCGAGGATTGTTTCGAATTGCACTCGCAACAGCCAGAGAGATGACGAAGGGGGATGTCGACGGGGCGTTGTCGACAGAGATTGGTGCAGCGTCGCCCGATCGAGCTGCATTGGTGATCCAAGCGTTAGCGGATCGCAACAGACCGGGCGCGTTGCCAGCGATCGTCAAAGCGGCTGCGAGCGGTCCGAAAGAAGTTCGCCTCTCCGCATTGAACGCACTGGCCAGAGTCGGAGATGCATCAAGTGTATCCACTCTGGTGCAGGTCGCTGGCGAAGCTGATGCTGATCTTACCAAGGGAGCACTGCAAGCACTTGCTGAGTTGCCCGATCAAAATGCGACCAAAGAGATTCTCGACCGTTTGAGCAAAGCAGATGATAAGCTGCTTCCTGTGTTATTGGCGGTCGTGGGTGTGCGACGTATCGAAGCGACCGATCTGCTTACGAAGTCTCTTGCGAAGAAAGACAAAGCGACACGCGAAGCCGCGCTGAAGGCGTTGGGGGCGACCGTTCCTCCCGATCGCATGGACGTTTTAGTTACTCAAGTGTTGAAGCCTTCGTTTGCGGAAGATGTTGAAACGGCACGACTGGCCTTGAAGACGGCAGCCGTTCGAATGCCAGACCGCGAAGCGTGTGCCAAACAGATTGCAGCCTCTATCGAAACATCTTCCCTCGAAACGCAGACCGCTTTGCTGGACATTTTGGCTGCCGTGGGTGGGACGAATGCACTTCAAGCGGTGAAGAATGCCGCGTTGAGCTCGAGCGATTCGCTAAAAGATGTTTCCAGTAAGTTGCTAGGTGATTGGATGACCATCGATGCTGCACCCGTCTTGTTGAACTTGGCAACCAGCGGCCCAGCGGACAAGTATCAGGGGCGGGCGCTGCGAGGTTACATTCGCATCGCACGGCAGTTTGCCATGGGTGAACCGGAGCGAGTCGCGATGATTCAGAGTGCTCTGATGGCTAGCAAACAACCAGCCGACCAGAAACTAATCCTTCCGATTCTAGAAAAGTTCTCTAGCATCGAGATGCTCAAGATTGCAATCAAAATGGCAGGCACTGATGACTTAAAAGAAGACGCGACCAAAACGGTGTTGGCGATCGCAAAAAAACTCGACGGGAAACCTGAAGTCGCAAAATTGCTTGCGGAAGCTGGTATCCAGCCCTAGACGAAGCTTAGGATTTATTGATCGTCGACCGCAAATAAACTTCTTGCATGCGGAATGTAGATTCTCTACCATGAGTGACGCGCATCTTAGATCGTCCGAGGTGGCAGCATTGTTCCAAATTGTGGAGTAGAAAGATGCGTTGGTCATTTCCGCTGGTGAAGTTTGGTTTGATCGGTATCGCCGGCTTCGTTTCATTCAGCTCCCAATTGGAGGCTGTAGGAAGTGAAGCGACGCATAAGCAAGCGCGTAGTATTGCACCCGCTGTCGATGGCAGGCCGGTGAAGTTAGAGACTTTCTGCGTGGGACCTGACAACAATTTATGGATGGCATGTGCAGGGTCGGCTAACTACCCTGGCGCGATCATGATCTACACGGGCGAAGGGACACTGGTAAAGTCGATTCCTCTTTCGTTTCTACCTCAAGCGATTAATTTCTCCCCCGAGGGTAGTTTGTTTGTTGCTGGTTCAGGGAAGATCGCTAGGCTGTCTGAAGAAGGCAAGGTCGAGATCGAGATCGATGCTCCAAACATTGGTGACAAAGACGAACTTGTTCGATCGATGAAGGAACAGGCCGAGAATCGGCGCAAGCAGATGGAAGCCGCGATGGCTTCACAGACCAAGAAGCTTCAGGAGCAAATTGAGAAGTTCCAGGAAGTTCCAGACGACGAAACAGAAACAGCCAAAGCACGTCGTGAACGTCGCCTCAAACTATTGAAGGTAACGATCGAGCAATTCAAGGAAAACGCGGAACAAACCGAAGCCAGTATGGTGGTTGACGATTCGATTCTCTCGCGTCTTGCATCGAGCACAGGCATTACTGCCACAGACGACGACGTTTTTGTTGCTTGTCCAAAGACTCAAGGCTATGGATATGGTATTTGGCGGATGAGTCACGAATTGAAGGAACCAAAGTTGGTTGTTTCCGATGTTAGCGGTTGCTGCGGTCAATTGGATATCCAAACCGATGGTGAGCATCTTATCATTGCAGAGAACACGAAATTCGAAGTAGGCTACTACGATCGAGATGGCAAGCGTCTGCATGGATGGGGTAAGAGAGTCGGAAAAGACGAGGATGGTTGGGGCTCCTGCTGCAATCCAATGAATGTTCGTTGTTGTGCAAACGGAGAAGTCCTGACTGCCGAGTCTAGTATTGGAAATATCAAGCGATACAGTCCTACGGGCGAATACTTGGGGCTCGTTGGCAAGGCAAAAGTTGCTGGTGGATGCAAGCATGTCGCCATCGGCTTTGATTCCGACCGCGACTGGCACTATATGATGAACGAAGATCGTTCTCACGTTGCGGTCTTGGTACCAAAGGACCAAGCTCCAGCGGAAACGGAAGACGAACGGATATCTCGGGAAGCAATGTCCTCCATGGGCAAGTTTTTGTTTGGTACTTGGGAGATTCAAAGTACCAAATCGGAAACCAAGCTGATGGAAGGGATGGAGTCCATGTCCGCATACATCTTGAATGGCTTCGGACATATGGAGTTTTCTCCCGATGGACATCTTGTCAAAGGAGCCAAGAAAGTAGCCACAAAAGGAGTGAAGGAAACAGAGGCTCCAGCCTCCAAGAGTTTGTTTGGAGCTTTGCTATCCGCAGTTACAGGGAGCTCCGAGCAAGCAGAACAAATGCTGATCGGCGGCCAATCCAAATGGCAAGCGATTCAGGCCAAGGGTGGAAAATTTGATATCATAACTTCAGACGACAATGTCCCCGGCTTCGGTGCTTCGGTGGAGTTTACAGGGAATGACGAAGCGAAGTTCTCGTTCTTCTATGGCGATCCTACCGCACCGTCCTATGGTACTTTTGTTTACAAACGAACATCTCTCGAAGCGTGTGGAAAGGATTGTGCTTCTTCGTGCGAGAAGAAGTAGATTGAACTGAGTATGAAGTTTGCGATATGCAATGAAACGTTTGGTGATTGGCCTATCGAACGTGGATTCGAACAAGCGATAGCGGCGGGTTACACTGGGTTGGAAGTAGCCCCCTTTACCTTGGGGCTATACGCCAATCAGATATCGGCGGAAAGTCGCAAACACTATCGACGCACTGCCGAGTCATTTGGTTTAGAGATCATTGGCCTCCATTGGTTGTTAGCGAAGACTAACGGCTTTCATCTGACAACCGATGACCCAGAAATTCGTTCGCTCACCGCAGCGTACTTCAAAGAGCTTGTCGAATTGTGCGCAGACTTAGGTGGGAAGGTAATGGTCCTCGGGTCACCGCTTCAACGAAACTTCCCCCCAGAGATGGGCCATGAACGAGCCGCCGCCAATGCTGCCCAAGTTCTGACGGAGGTAGTACCCACGTTAGAAAAACATGGCATCCGTATCGCGGTGGAACCCCTCGGTCCACAGGAAGGAAACTTCTTGAACTTTGCTAGCCAGGCAAGAGACTTGATCGATGCGATCGGGAGCGATTCGATTCGATTGCATCTCGATGTCAAGGCAATGAGCAGTGAAGGAACACCGATCGACCAGATCATCCGAGACAATGCGGACTGGATGATTCATTTCCATGCCAACGATCCAAACCGGTTGGGGCCAGGCATGGGAGATGTCGATCAGAGGCCTATCTTCAAGGCTCTTCGAGATATCGACTATAAGGGATGGGTCAGTGTCGAAGTGTTCGACTACTCACCGGGTGTGGAAACGATTTTATCCACGAGCATGCAGAACATGAAACACGCGATCCTGTCGGCTTAACGAGCCATCATGATTTTCTTGCGAGCCATCTCGATGCCCCGCTCTTTGGTCACATCAATCTTGCTTTGAGTTGCGACAGGCAATCCATTTTCCAGCGATGGCCTTAGAGCGATTCTATCGATCGCCATTTTATCCAAGGTTGGAGCAACCGGCGGGCTGGATTCGATTTGAACCGGAACATTGGGATGGATGCCGTTCGCACTGATCGGAGTTCCGTTTGGCGAGTAGAACTTGGAAACGGTTAGCCTTAAGCCGCCGTTGCCTCGTTCATTGTGGAAAACTCCTTGAACGCTTCCTTTACCGTACGATGTTTGTCCAACGATGGTAGCGCGAGAGTGATCGTGCATCGCACCTGCGAAAATCTCACTGGCACTCGCACTATCCTCATCGATCAGAACAACCAATGGAATGTCCCAAGTCCCTTGCGTCTTGGCAGTGAAGTTGTGATTCTCCAGGCCGTTCCTACCTTGCGTAGAAACAATGGTGCCATCATGCAAGAACTGATCGGCTAGATCGACTGCAGCATCCAATAGACCGCCTGGATTCTTACGCAGATCGATGATCAAGGACTTCATCCCTTTTCCACTCAAGTCGTACAAAGCCTTTGACACTTCCGACGGAGTTGTTTTCTGAAAATTAGTGATTTTGACGTAGCCGATACCTGGCTCCGCGATCTCTGCAGCCGAAACGCTTGGCACATCCACTCGTTTTCGTTCCACCCGAACGTCGATGACTCGATCACCGATCCCTTGAAGTTGCAACCGAACTTGCGATCCTTCGGGACCACGCAACATATCAGCCGCCCTCTTCGCACCAATTTCGCTCACCGAGAGCCCATCCACGCTCAGAATATGTTGGTTGGGAACAAGACCTGCGAAGTAGGCTGGACCGTTGCGGAACACATCGACAATTCGCAGATCAGAACCCTCAGCCCACAGTTCGACGCCCAAGCCAATCAAGTTTCCTTCGATTTGAGACATCACTTCTCGATACTCTCCTGGCGTCAAGAGAGCACTGTAAGGATCGAGTAGACCAACGGAGCCCGCGATGTACTCATAGATGACTGCGGTAATCGAAATCCCCAACTGGTCGCTCGCTTGTTTAGCAATATACGATGCCGATGCCTTAAGATCTTCTGCATTTGTCACACGTTTGCCAAAAACGGACTTGTGGATATTCTTTCGAAAAGCCTCGACAGTTTCACGGTCCGCATTACGAAGGTGTTTGTTCAAGAAATCTGGTTCTGTCAGTGCTACTTCTAAAAAGGCTGTTCCATGGAGTACCAGTTTGTAATAATCGATTCTCTCCACATAGTAAACTTCTAGCTTTGCAATGACTTCGCTGAAGACTTGTAGAGCATCGGTTGGTGTGGAAGTGTCGATGGTCTGAAGATAGGATCGATCCGAATACCGTCGCGTGACATCATGGTGAACTCGGCATACTTGCAGCCTTTCTGCAACGGTTCGAAGAGTATTGTTCTTCTTCACATGCTTTTCGTATAGCAGGATCGCTTCGTGCCATCGGCGTTCTTGTTCTAGCTTGCGACCGTGATCAAGAATATCAGCTTCATTCGATGACGGCAGAGTGGGTGCAACCGGAAAATCCGCTACTATCTTTGCAGGTGCAATGCAAAACGCCACCCACAGACCGGTTACACAGAGAGTGATTCTCAATAGCGAAAATGGCATACGAGCGCAATCGAGTAGAGACATGAAGCAACACCACACCGTTAGGAGCATAGGAGTATGCATTCCCGTTTGCACCGGTCAAAAAAACGATCTGTAGTTTTGTTGCTACTGTTCTCGTGACCCGTAAAGTCTTCCAACGAGAATCCCGATGTAACGCGAAATGGGAAAGTAAGGGCACCAGCCTCGGTCCCTCGAGATGCTCCAGACGATTTCGTCTAGGCAAAATATTCCGAATGCGGAAAGCGTACTTCTTGCACTGGACCAACTTTACGCACCATCGCCTCGTCGGGCAAGTGTCGAAATACGCAGGAATGTCGACAGACCTCTGCTACAATTTTCCGGCGCTTTGATTCCTTTGCGTGGAAGCAATCCTTTGGACGCTTGTTTTTCTATGGTAAGGCGACTTTCCTCAGGTTACGCTACAGTCTAGTAACAGCTCTGGATCACCGTAAAAACGATACCGGACCGCAGCATAGACACCACCAGCCATGATTGAGAATGAGGGTAGATTGAATAGCAATTTTTTCGATCGATTGACGGAAACGGTCCAACAGTCGGGTCCGGTTGAGGCCGCAAAATTCTTGGTGGATTCCATGCGCAATCAGCAAAGGTACACGGAGCTCTTTGAAGCTCTGAAGATGTACCATCGCATGGAGCTTGGGCTGCCAGCCGTTCAAACAGATCTCGCGGGAGCAAATTCAAAGATCGGTGGTATTAGCGAAGCGCTTCAGGATAATCTTGATAAGCGATTGATCGATTCGTGCCGCGAAGTCGGGACAGCATTGCTTCGCAAAGGGATGCTTCAGGATGGTTGGATGTACATGCGAGCGGTAGGAGATCGCGTCGCTGCCGCCGAAGCGATGAAGGATGTCGTAGTTAATCAAGACAATCTGGATACGGTATTGGGGCTTCTCGTGCATGAAGCGGTCGATGTAAAACGCGGAACGCAACTTTCCCTCGAGATGCGGGGTACATGCAATACGATTACGATGCTAGATAGTGTCGTGTCGATGCGAGGTCGAGACGATCAACAATTGGCAGTCGGTGTGTTGGTAGAACACGTTCACCAAGAGTTGCTAAACAGTCTTCGATCGGATCTAGCAAGACGCGAGAATTGGGCTGAAGCGCATCTGGAAAGTAACGAACAGAGCGTGGATAAACTTCTTGGATCGCGTCCCGGATTGCTGAAGGATGGTACGTATCATCTTGATACAACTCACTTGGCCTCCACGGTCCGATTTGCTAGGATTCTTGACGACAAGAAGCAGTTAAGGTTAGCATTAGATTTGGCTCAGTACGGACGTCAATTGCATCCGCAATATCAGTACCCTAGCGAAGAACCGTTTGCAGACCTTTATCCCATGTCGATTGCATGGTTTCGTGCGATCTTAGGAGAGCATGTAGATGCCGCAACCAAACTATTTCTTCAAAAGGCCGAATCTATCGATCCACAAGAGCATGGGACGATCGCGATTGAGACCTACGCAGATTTGTTAACGAGAGTTGGCAAACCGGAAGAGGCTATGCGATTCTTAATCAAACGCATGCCCAAAGGAATGCGTCCGTTTGGAATTGCTCCGTCACTCATCGAGCTTGCGGAAGCCTCGGGATGTTACGAACTGATGCTGGAGCATGCGAAAGAAAAGCTGGATGATATCGGCTTCGCTGCTGCTTTGTTGCAGCGAGCTTCTGTCCACGACGATAGTATAGGGCACAAAAAAACGAGCGATTTCTAAGAGAGTCACTCTTCGTTGGTATGTGCGCCAGGATTTGACGAGCTTAGGATGATTGTTTTCTATCGTCTGAACGTCCTCTAGAAAGCTTCCTCTCCCGATGTCTCCGACAGTTTTATTGATCGGCTACTGCATCTTGATCGTCGCTGCTTCGTTAGCGGGTGGGAAACTTTCGTCGCTACTACGAATGACGCACCTGCGAACGCAGTTGTTGATGAGCGGTGTTGGAGGACTGATGCTGGGTATTGCATTGCTGCATTTACTGCCACACGCTGGCGTGGTTTTGCAGTCCCATTCGCAAGCGGGTGTCGGGACCCTGATTGGGTTGACCGTTATGTTTCTGCTCATACGATTGTTTCATACCCACGATCACAGTGTTCCCGTGACTGAAAACGAATCGGGGTCGGAATCGGCAAGCGATCATGAGCATTGTGAACATGTCGACTCTCACCAACATGGACATACGCATCGCGGACACTCGCATCATGCGCATGCCGACGCAAAGGGGATCAGCTGGGCGGGTCTCTTCTTTGGATTGCTATTGCATACATTGGTGGATGGAGTCGCGTTGGCCAGTAGTGTGATGGCAGATGCATCGCATGGTGCATGGTTAGGTTTAGCCGGGTTAGGGACTTTTTTGGCAGTGCTATTGCATAAACCGCTCGATGCCTTTGCCATCACCTCGGTGATGAAGAAACAGAACTGGCCACAGTCAGCGCAGAACGGAGTCAACTTCGCCTTTTCACTCGCTTGTCCTGCTGGAGCGTTGGCCTTTTATTTTGGTGCGACAACTTTCGCGCCCGGTTCGAGTGCTTTAGGCTGGGGATTGGCGATCTCCGCTGGTTTCTTTATCGGTATCGCATTGGCTGACTTGCTACCTGAAGTCGCCTTTCATGATCATGATCGAGGTAAACTAACCACAGTATTTTTGCTGGGTATTGCTATCGCTGTGGGCATCGAAAATCTACCCGGACATAGTCACAACCATGAAGAAAGTTCAGGCTTAGAATCGGAGAAGCATGATCATGATCATTCGCATGGGCACGCTCATTAAGTTCCAGGGGTGCGGAGCATGAGAGCGCCGGACGCTAAAGCATGGGTACGAATCGCGTTAGCTTTGTTTGCCTTTGCATTTATCAGCTATATGATTTTGCTTCCAGCGGCTGATGCTATCTTCGATGCTTATCGCGAAAAGCCAAAGAAGATATCTCAAGTGCAGACCGATATGACGTATGCAGAGCAAGTTCGTTTGCGGACGATCGAAGGGATGACTGCTTTCTTGTTTTTTGGATTAGGAGCTGCCGTCGGTAGCTTTCTAAACGTTGTCGTCTATCGTATGCCTCTCGGGATTTCATTAGTCTTTCAACGATCGCGATGCCCGGGCTGCGGGACGCAGATTGCAGGTCGTGACAACATACCCATTCTCGGTTGGCTGATGCTCGGAGGGCGTTGCCGAGCGTGTCAAGCAGCAATCTCCTTGCGTTACCCTACGATTGAAATGATCGTGGGTGCATTCTTTCTTTTGTTTTACTTTGTCGAGCTCGTTTCGGGCGGTATCAATCTACCGAACCGAGTTCCCAACATGTATGCCGGAGTCGTCTGGATCGTCTTCTATACGAAGTGGGACCTGATAACTATTTATCTCTTCCATTGTGTAATGCTTTGCTTGCTGCTCGCGCTGGCTCTCGTGGATTTCGATCGGAAACGATTGCCGATCAAAGCCATTGTGCAATTCCTATTGCTGCTTGCTATACCAGCGATCTTTTTCCATCACTTGCTATTGGTTAAGATTCCACAGACGATCTTCGGCGTTACTATACCCGTTTGGTCGCAAGGGTTGGTGACGGTGGCGGCAGGAGCCAGTCTTGGACTGCTAGCTGCACAAGCGGTTTCGTATGTCTGCCGTCGTTGGACCGCATTGGACAAATCTGACGAATACCACTTCGCTGCTGGACTCGTTTTGGTGGGTGTTGCCTTAGGTTGGCAAGCGGTATTGACGACACTACTCTTTGCTTGTGTTTTGAAATTGGTTTGGCCGCTCCTTCCTATCCGCGCGCAACGCAAAGAACCATTGGCAACCGAAAACATGACGATTCCAAACGAAGAGATGAGCGAGGCGATCGAATCGCAAGATGGCCGCCAAGAGCAGTCAGCGATACAGCAGTCAGCGATACAGCGGTCAGCGATACACCGGTCAGCGATTCTGAGCAAACCCGTCAATCTCTCGCTCTCAATGTTCCTCTTCGTTGCGATCCTGATCCATCATGTAGGGTGGCGATGGATCTACGGTTGGCTTCCATGTTAAAACACGAGCGTTGAGTAGCGCTCTATCGTTTGTCTAGCCGATAAAGCATATCGCCGCGCCGGAAAAGGAAACCACCCGCCTCGATGGGAATGGCTGCGTAGAACGTTGGGCCGGACATTCGCGAGCGAGGTGATTCATCGCTCGATACCGCGTCGCGATCCCAAGCGCGATTTCCTTTGGAAATTTCTTCAAACTCTTTGCCTATTTTGATCACGCTCGTTTCCCCTTCTTTGCCAAAAAGATAGAGTCGGTCTCCGACAGCAAAGGGGGTGGCCCAACACGCGCCGCAGGCAGGACGTTTGGCAAAGTACTCCTCGCCCGTTTTCGAGTCCAAGCAGAATAGAACCCCTTGCGGATTGAGCCAATAGCTGAAACCATTGTGTTCCACCGGCGAACAGAACGATCCGCGCGCGTCCTTGGCAATCCACTCCGATGTCAAAACATATTCGCCGTTCTTCCGGCTGATCCTGGCGGATAGATTAGAAATCAAAGCGTTTTCCGAAGGTCCATCAGCGGGTCGAATCAATGAACCTACTAGGAAGCGACCATCCCCTAGGTCATATGGAGTTGCAACGCTATTGCCACCCACTTTGGTATAGGAGCAAAGCAGTTTGCCGTTGTGCGGGCTGTAAGCATCGATGCTACCCGCGGAAGAGCATACGACGAGCGGTTCACCGTCGACACGAACCATTCCCGGTGAACTCCAACTGTTGGAACGTTTACCACGAGCTGCGGTCCACTCGCTGTTCCCAGTCTGCTTGTCGATGCATACGAGGCTCGATTCTCCGGCGTGGTCCAACAAGACAAACAGACTTTTGGCGGTCTGCGCCGGAGTTGAAGAAAGCCCAAATTTGTTTTCGAACTTCTCCATATCCTTTTGTAGGGACCTTTGCCACTTCAGCGTTCCTGTGAGGTCGTAAGCTACGAGATCACCGCTCTCAAAAAATACAAAGATCCCATTCTTATCACCGACAGGTGTTGGGGCAGCGCGACTGACCATCGGCGTACTCTCAACTGGGAAGCTCGAATCGAATTTGCGTTCCCAAACGAGAGCGCCGAATTGAAGATCGAGGCAAGCAACTTTGCAGCTTTCTTTATTCGGGCCGACCACCGACGTTACGAATACTTGATTACCTAGAATAAGTGGACAGGATTGACCGTATCCTTCGAGATTTGCTTTCCATGTTACTTTGTCCGGATCCCATTGAAGAGGATAACGTGAAGCCGCATCTACTTTGGCATCTTCCGGTGCGGTGAAGCTTGGGAATGCCCTCAGCTTTTCGGGAATGCTCGATTGAGTCCAGCCTGTATTCGGAGCGAGAACCAATACCAACAAGGTAAACGATGGTAGAACTTTCTTCATGCTGCTATATCTTTCTCTTGCTGGCATGCGATGGGTTAGGCTACTCGATCTCTAACAATGGCAAACCGTCCTGTGCGGAGACGATGCGATGCATGGCTTCCATCGAGAGAGCCTCGGATAGAGAACGTACAGATCCGTCCCCCAGTGCAATTTGGGCCAAGCCGGTGTGGAACGAGAACATATTCAAGCCTGCGAAGTTCGTGCAGTTGATCAAGCAATTACCGCCGTATTGCGTGGTACCATCGTTGCTCATTCGCAACGCTAACAATCGATTCCAGCCAGCAAAGTGACCGAATGGACTGGATTGGTCAACGGTTGCTATCCTGCGATTGTATCGAGTGGGACCACCCGAGATTTCGCATAGCATCACTGTATTCGATAGACCATCGGTCACACTGCCGATGGTTGTCTGGCCTTTGGTATGTATCTTGAGGAAGCCATCTTCCCGAGCGGTCGTCGCCAACATTGGAGGAGGAGCGATCGAGAGCGGAGCTCCGTATTCATTTACCATCGCATTGAATCGTTGGGCGTTCGTCGCGGTTCGATCGGGTGCGAACGAGGCTGAAACCGGGCCAAAGGATGCAATCATTGGAACAGGAGACGATGGACACTTGTACATCGGCAGTGTCGAGGTCAGAAGCTCGCGATTGGTGGCTTCGGCGAATCCTAGCGATGGATTCCAACGGCTATGAACAGCCGTTTGCTCCATGTAAGGAAGAAGACCGACATCCCATGTTGCTTGAAGAATTGTTTGGCCAGGACTTCGCACTGTGCTCGGGTTATTGAATGGAAATTTCTTGAAAGCAGATTCATAATTGTGCATCGCCAATCCCATCTGCTTTAGATTGTTGGAGCATTGCATTCGCCTCGCAGCTTCCCGAGCCGCTTGGACAGCGGGTAGCAATAGTCCTACGAGAATTCCGATGATAGCGATGACGACTAATAGTTCAACGAGTGTGAACCCGCTTCTGGTATACTTGTTCATGCGACCTGTAATTGTTTATTCTAAAAAACTGTGAATTGAAGTTAACGGGACGGATGCCACACAAAGCAGACGACTACTTTCGTGTGCTCCCTGGTGAAGGGTTTTCTAAATCGAACACGAGTGGCTTGGAGACATCCTCGGGTACGCGGACACGATGTTTGGATTTGGCCGTGTCACTTAGCTTCCCTTTGAACTTGTCGAAAGCTTCGAGCTCCGGGCCGGACATCCACGAGAACGTCACGACATATTCCCCTGCCACGGCACCTTCGATCTCAGAGCCTTTCCCAAGGGTGAACAGACCGCTCGCATCGGTCAATGCCGATGGATATTTGTCATTGCCTTTTACGTCGCCGGTTCCTTCGTAAGTGAACTGAACCAGAACGCGTTCGGCTACCTTGCCATCCACGTTCACCGTTCCAGTAACAGGGTACTTTTTCGGCCCCGTGGGACCACAGCCCCACGCGAAAAGTAGAGCGTTGCAAGCAATAAACCTGATCGAGAGCGAATTCATGGGTCGTATCTAGTGATCCGCGGGGGTGAACAATCTATTTCGTCATAGTACACAAACGCATACGCTTTGCAATAGTGAGACTGTGCATATGCGTTTCATGTACAAAACCGTGAATCGACGCCTGGGATTTTGGATTTCTGCATACGCATTGCAAGTGCCGAAGATTGCAGTATGCTGTAGGTGTTTGTGCATGGGTATTGGGGAATTGGGAATGGAGATGGAGGAGATGATTTTGGAAGCCACCAAACGCTTGCCGGTGACCGTGCTGTCGGGTTTTCTCGGGGCTGGCAAAACCACGATGCTCAACCATATCTTGCGCAATCGAGAACGGTTACGCGTCGCGGTCATTGTCAATGACATGAGCGAAATCAATGTTGACGCTGCCATCATCCGAGGCGAAACGACCCTCAGCCGAACAGAAGAAAAGTTGGTGGAGATGACCAATGGCTGTATCTGCTGTACCCTTCGCGAAGACTTGTTGCTGGAGGTACAGCGACTAGCAGCGGAGGGCCGTTTCGATTACTTGCTCATCGAGTCTACCGGTATCTCCGAACCAATGCCCGTCGCGGAAACCTTTACTTTTGAAGACGAAGAGGGACGCAGTCTGTCTACCGTTGCGGAGTTGGATACGCTGGTCACCGTCGTTGACTGCGAAAATTTCTTGAGCGACTACGAAACTTACGAAGATCTCGTCGATCGCAACCTAGGTATCAGCGAGGACGACCATCGCAATGTAGTTGATTTGCTCATCGATCAGATTGAGTTCGCAACGGTGATCGTCTTGAACAAAACAGATCGAATCCCAGTGGAGCAATTGGAAGAGCTGAAGCGTTTTGTCCATCACCTCAATCCGTACGCTCAGATGATCGAAAGTGAGTACGGTCAAGTTGACTTGAAGAGTGTGTTAGGAACCGGGACCTACAATGAAGAATGGGCAGAGGGGCATCCGAATTGGCTTGCGGTTCCTCGCGGATCCGAGCAGAGCGAAGTGGATGAGTATGGAATCGAATCCTTCATCTTTGAGGCGCGTCGTCCGTTTCATCCGGAGCGTTTTGCAACCGCGTTGAATTTCGACGATGGCATTTTGGCACGCGTGATGCGTTCCAAGGGGTACTGTTGGATTGCGACGCATCATGACGAAGCATTTCGTTGGTCGCAGGCGGGAGTATCGATCAAAATGGATCAAGATGGTCCATGGATGTGTACGATTGACGAATCGGAATGGCCGGAGGATGAAGCAACCCGCGATTGGATCCGAGGGACGATGGAGAAACCTTGGGGGGATCGCCGACAAGAATTGGTTTTCATTGGCTCGGAGATGGACGAGGTCGTATTGCGATCACGTCTCGAGGAATGCTTGCTCACCGACGACGAACTGCGGCTCACGCCCGCGAATTGGTCGTTGTGGGATTGTCGTTTGCCTATCCCGTCGATGGAAGAAATCATGGCGGAGCCATCGGACGCAGAGTGAGACCTAAAGGAGATAACGGCTTCGTTGGCCAACGCCCATTGGTCTAAATTCCCTCCATGGATTCTCCAGGAACCGGCCAATGGGATCACGGATAGCCTCAAGGGAACGGCTGACCGCTGGCTCGTTGATCTTGATATACTTGGATGATTCGTTCAAGAAAAGAAAGAACCAAAATGAGCCGGACTGTATTTCTTCTAATCGCGTGCGCTCTCATCGTTCCGAATCAGACGGACGCAGCAGAACGGCCAAACATCGTATTGATCCTCGCTGATGATCTCGGCTGGGCTGACCTTGGTTGCTATGGCAATACGTTCAATGAGACCCCAAACATCGATCGGTTGGCGCGCGAAGGCATGCGGTTCACGCAATTCTATGCTGGGCCTGTCTGTTCCCCCACGCGTGCCAATCTGCAATCCGGGCAGGATCAAGCGAGGTTTGGAATCACGCAACATATCCCAGGTCATCGGCGTCCCTTTGCCAAGCTTTTGGATCCCATCGTACCATTGCAATTGCCGCTCGAAGTAGAAACATTTGCCGAACGCTTGAAGACTGCTGGTTACGCGACAGGGTATTTCGGCAAATGGCACCTCGGTGGCAACGGCTATGCGCCGAACCAGCAAGGTTGGCAAACCGTTCTGGAAACAAAGGGAAACACGATCTCCACGGACGTAAACGGGCAGCAACAGACAATACAAACTGCAGCGCACCTGACGGATAAAGCCATCGATTTTATTCGCGTGCACCAAGGCAAGCCGTTTGTGTTGCAAGTGTCGCATCATGCAGTACATATTCCACTGACAACTAGGCCCGAACTGGTGTCAAAGTATGCAGCAAAGGAAGCCATGGCGGGCTATCCAAGTCGTCCAGAGTACGCTGGCTTGTTGGAAGAATTGGATCAAAGCGTTGGGCGAATCATGGCTGCTATCGATACAGCCGGAATCGCCAAGAACACCATGATCGTATTCTTGTCGGACAACGGTGGTCTCGAACATGAACAAAGTGGACGAATCGTCACTTCGAACAAACCTTTGCGAGGCGAAAAGGGAACGCTCTACGAAGGAGGTATTCGCATACCAGCCATTGCTCGCTGGTCGGAACATATCTCTGCTGGTAGCACATGCGATGCTCCAGCGATCACCATGGATGTTTACCCGACACTACTCGATTTGGCTTCGCAGGTACCCGCGGACAATCAGCCTTGCGATGGTATCAACCTCGTTCCATGGTTGCGTGATTCCAAGCTCAAACCGAACCGCGATAAATTGTTTTGGCATTTGCCCCATTATCATCACAGTACTCCAGCCAGTGCAATGCGGCAAAACGACTGGAAGTTGATCGAGTTCTTCGAGACTGGCGAGAGCGAACTGTATGACCTTAGAAACGACCCATCAGAGCAACGTAATCTCGCATCCGCACATCCTGACCGCGTGGCAGCGATGAGTGCATCGCTTAACGAGTGGCGAAAAGAAGTCGGAGCCCGAATGCCGGAACCTAATCCAAACTACGATCCCCAACGCGCGATGGAACTTGAGAAAGCAGACAATTCGAAACGTAAAGGAAGAAACCCATGAACGCATCCAGGTCCCTTATGCGTATTCCTGGGACAATGCCTGTAATCACCCTAGGCATTGTACTGAGCATGGTGCTCAGCAGTCGATGTGCCTGTAACGAATCACGACCAAACATCGTCTTGATGATGGGTGATGATCACGGTTGGGAAGAGACAGGATACAATGGACATCCGCATGTGAAGACACCAGTCCT
>Ga0315899_10002980_pt1 | contig 18520 bp, 12 predicted proteins | sample LakEriMetagenome_2_FD_203518 | JGI IMG/M metagenome (GOLD analysis project Ga0315899, IMG submission 203518) | Freshwater fungal communities from buoy surface, Lake Erie, Ohio, United States - Buoy 4 MA112 | ecosystem: Environmental > Aquatic > Freshwater > Lake | place: USA: Lake Erie, Ohio... | reverse complement strand
TGGGCATAGCGGGAAAATATTCGATCGCCATGCCTTTAGTCGCATCCCGCATAAATTCTCCCCAAATAATGGCGGAGGTGGTACTGGCGCCCTTCGTGGGTTGGCCATTGTCGTTACCGATCCAGACCCCGGTGACCAGTTGGGGAATATAACCAATAAACCAAAGGTCACGGGCTTTGTCGGAGGTTCCCGTTTTCCCTGCCACCTGGCGATCGCCTAATTGAGCTGGGCGACCCGTACCAGAGGTAACCACACTCCGCATCAGGGAGGTCATAATGGCGTTGCTATCGGCATCAAGGGCTTTAGTTTGTTGATGCTCGGCCTGATAAATGGTTTCTCCTTTGGCATTGACCACCGTTTGGATGGCATAGGGCTGAACGTGAACGCCCTTATTAGCAAAGGTTCCGTAGGCACTAGTCATTTCCATGGGCGTCATTTCCCAAGCTCCCAAGGCCAGGGAATAAGTTGGTTCTATTTTGGAAGTAATGCCCATTTTTCGCGCCAGGTTAATTACCGGATTCCAGCCCACATCCAGCAATAATCGCACCGCCACCACGTTCACCGAGCCCGTTAAGGCTGTCCGTAATGACATATTGCTGCCGCTATATTTATCACCATAGTTTTCGGGTTTGTAGCCGTTAACTTCAAAGGGCACATCGGGATAACTCTTGTTAGGAGAAATACCAGTGGCGATCGCCGTTGCGTAGAGAATGGGCTTAAAGGTCGAACCCGGTTGGCGTTTGGCTTGGGTAACTCGGTTAAATTGACTCTTATCATAATCCTTGCCCCCCACCATCATTTTGATTGCCCCGGTGCGGGGATCAACAGAAACCATCGCCCCTTCCGAAAACCGTTGCCATTGGCCGTACTTTTCCACGGACTTTTTAAGAATGCTTTGGGCATTGGCTTGCCAATCGGGATTTAAGGTGGTGCTGACCGTTAAGCCCCCGGCTTTCAGTTGATCTTCGGGTAATTTAGTTTTTAATTCCTTGAGAATGTAATCAGTAAAGAATTCCGCTTCTCGGTTATACCGCTTCAGGGGACTGGGCTTAACTTTTAACGGCTCGGCGATCGCCGTTTGGGCCTCCTGCTCCGTAATAAAACCCACTTCCGCCATTTTGTTTAAAACTTGATTACGGCGTTTTGTGGCCGCTTCCAGGTTTTCCAAGGGAGAATATAAACTCGGCGCAGGCACGACTCCGGCTAAAGTCGCCGCCTCCCCTAGGGTCAAATCCTTCGGTGCTTTACTGAAATAAGCATAGGACGCATCCGCCACCCCGTAAGCACCAGAGCCGAGGTAAATCAAATTTAAATACCGTTCTAAAATTTGATCCTTGGGCAGGGTGGTTTCAATTTTTTGCGCCAACCGTAATTCTTTAATTTTGCGGGCATAGGTGCGGTCTTGGGTTAAATACACCAAACGGGCCAACTGTTGGGTAATTGTACTACCCCCCTGCACCACCTCCCCCGATTTGGCATTGGATGCCGACGCCCGCAGAATCCCTTGCAAATCAACCCCGCGATGCTCCCGGAACCGTCGGTCTTCACTGGCAATAAAGGCTTGCTCTACCAGGGGCGGAATTTTACCGATTTCGACTTTATCGTGACTGACATTGCCGATTTCCTGCAAAATCTTGCCATTACTCGCCTTAATTGTCATCGTACCGGGGGCTGCATAGGTTACCACATCGGCGATCGCCACATCGGTCATGGTTTCCACCTGGTAAAACCCCCATAACAAGGCAGACGTGCCCGCCCCAGCCCCCATCCCGAATCCTAAAATGAGCCAAAAACGGGGTTGACGGGACAAAGTTCGCACCGAACTACCTAGGCCACTGATGCCCTGTTTTAAGCGTTGGGGCAACTCTTGTAGTCCCGTTTGCAAATCAATTTTTGGTGATGGTTCGGAAGTTATTTCCTCTTCCTCTTCCTCTTCCTCTTCCTCTTCCTCTTCCTCTTCCTCTTCCTCTTCCTCTTCCTTTGCTGCTGACTCTGTTTCTAGTTCTGCCTCAGTTTCCGATCCTGCGGGGGATGGGTTTAGAGCCACTGAGCGTTGAAATTCGGGTAGTTGAAATTCTGGCACTGGAGCCGCAGCATTCACCTCTGGCAGCGGTGCATTGGGGTCAGCTTGGCGCGAAAGCACAACAGTTTTACCCGTTACTGAGTTAATAATTTCATAATCCCCATTAGCCAAGCTTGTAATCTTAACGGGACTCGTCTGCGGAGGGGGGGAAGAACCTGCTTGATCACCCCTACTCATTGTCGCCGATGTCTCTGTTTCTGGGGATGGTGGTGGGGTTTCACCATCTGCCTTGTTAGCCAACTGATGCAGTATCCGATCAGTCGATTGCTTGAGTTGGCGGGAGAATTTTTTAAACACGGCGGCTATCTAGGGACGTTAATAGGATGAAAGGGGCTACTGGGTCAGGATATCAGCGAGGCAGGAACTTGTTAAGTAAAAGGCGGTTTTTTTATGTAAAAAAGACTAGGTTAACAATTAAATAGTTTCGCTGACAATCCTCCAATTTGGGCTGGGAAAAATATCAAGATAATGGTCTCCTGGCTAATGGCCGTCCAAATAGAGCGTGATCCCGTAATCGTTTTACTTATTTCTGAATTTTTAGGGGAATGCTAAATGTTCAGTTGTCCCCCAGGAAAGTCCTTTGGAAGTTAGAGGCGGTTTGAGAAGTGGCGTCGCCAGTAACAGCTCTCCCTAACTCTCTTCACTAAAGCTCCAGATGATCAAGGGGGCTAGGGGGATCAACCAGCACTTTCAGATTTTTCAGATCAGTTCCTGTACTAATCTTTATTTTGCAACCAACCGCGACAAATTGTTAACTTTGCGTGAACAATCTTGCAAAATAGTTCAGCATATAGAATGTAGACTCCCCGTGGGATTAGTCGTTGTTGCCGCTTCATAAGGTCTTTCCATGCTTGAACAGGATGTTGTCATTGTTGGTGGTGGTTTAGCCGGATGCCGGGCTGCCCTCGAAATCAAACGCTTAGCCCCCGACACAAAAGTGGCGATCGTGGCCAAAACCCATCCCATTCGCTCCCATTCCGTGGCGGCCCAAGGGGGCATTGCCGCGAGTCTCAAAAATGTGGATGCGGAAGATTCCTGGGAGGCTCATGCTTTTGATACGGTCAAGGGATCGGATTATTTAGCGGATCAAGATGCGGTGGAAATTCTGACCAAGGAAGCCCCGGAGGTGATTATTGAACTAGAACATTTGGGCGTACTGTTTTCCCGCTTGCCGGACGGCAAAATCGCCCAACGGGCCTTTGGGGGTCATTCCCATAATCGGACTTGTTATGCGGCGGACAAAACGGGCCATGCCATTCTGCACGAATTGGTCAATAATCTCCGCCGCAATAAGGTGGAAATTTATGATGAATGGTATGTGATGAAGCTGATCTATGAAGAGGGGTCAGCGAAAGGATTGGTGATGTATGAAATTGCCACGGGACGCATTGAGGTTGTGCGGGCCAAGGTGGTGATGTTTGCCACGGGGGGCTATGGCCGGGTTTATAACACGACATCAAATGATTATGCTTCCACCGGGGATGGGTTGGCCATGTCGGCGATCGCCGGAATTCCCCTGGAAGATATGGAGTTTGTCCAATTTCATCCCACGGGGTTATATCCGGTCGGAGTGTTAATTTCGGAAGCGGTGCGGGGAGAAGGCGCTTATTTGATCAACAGTGAAGGTCGGCGGTTTATGGAGGATTACGCCCCCAGCCGCATGGAGTTAGCCCCCCGTGATATTACTTCGCGGGCCATTACCTTGGAAATTCGTGCCGGGCGGGGCATTCATCCCGATGGTAGTGCTGGGGGTTCCTATGTCTATCTGGATTTGCGTCACCTGGGGCGGGAAAAAATCATGAGTCGCATTCCCTTTTGTTGGGAGGAAGCCCATCGTTTGGTGGGGGTTGATGCGGCAGAAGAACCGATGCCAGTGCGTCCTACGGTGCATTACTGCATGGGCGGCATTCCCGTTAGTACCGATGGGCGAGTACGGCGCAACGGGGAACAGTTAACCGAAGGCTTTTTTGCGGCAGGGGAATGTGCCTGTGTGTCGGTGCATGGGGGCAATCGGTTGGGCAGTAATTCTTTGTTGGAATGTGTGGTCTATGGTCGGCGCACAGGGCGCAGTATTGCGGAATATGTCCAAGGGCGATCGCTCCCAGAAATTGATGAAATGGGCTACAAAACCGAGGCTAAAAACCGCATTGATCAATTACTGAACCAAACAGGAACCACGCGAATTAGTGCTCTACGTCAAGCGTTCCAAGATTGTATGACTAGTCATTGCGGTGTATTTCGATCTGAATCGGTGATGACCGAAGGACTCAGCCAAATTCAAGCACTGAAAGCCCAATATTCTCAAATTTTTCTAGATGACAAACAGCCCCAATGGAACACCGAAATCATTGAAGCGCTGGAGTTGCAGAATATTATGGCAGTGGGGGAATTAATTTTGACCTCGGCTCTAAAACGCCAGGAAAGTCGTGGTTCCCATGCCCGTGAAGATTTTCCCGATCGCCGGGATGATCAGTTTTTATGCCATACCCTAGCCAGTTTTGAAGGGGATCAGGTAACGGTGGATTATATGCCCGTGGTGATTAATCGTTTTGAGCCGAAGGAGCGGAAGTATTAAAGTCTTCCCTAGCGCCCAATTCTAGGGGAAAATTCAAAGTCTTCGGTTGGTCTTTGTAGCAATCAACCGATTGAAGTTTGGGTTTTCCTTAAACGAACTCAGTCTGGCGATCGCCTGCTCTACCCACTAATATTCGGCATTGTGCCGTCGCCTACTAGTTGGTATTTGTTGGCGCATCACTAAGAGTTTAGGGTTTTGTAAAGATTTTTACATGCTTGTTTCTCCATGCCTGACAATTGGTAGTATTCTTAGAAATTAACTTATTGAAGTTTCGGTTTTCCTTGAATGTATTAGTCTGGTAATCGCTCCAATTTGGAGTGATATGTGGAAACTTTCTGGCGATCGCTCTAATTTGGAGTGATATACGGAAGCTTTCCGTAGAATACTTGGGCAGATCAAAAAATCGTAATAGGAATACGCGCTTGATAGACTACGAAGACATGAAGTCAATTGCCCCAAAGGCACCTGTATCGTACCCATCGGCAGAGAATGTCTCAACTGGACTGCCGATAGAGAAAGTCATTCGTGTTAAGACCTTCTCGCCAGCAGAATGGGAATCCTTTACCGAAGAATGGGCAAGTGCCTTAAAAGATCTGTATATCTCTGTTAGACGTTATGGAGGTGCAGGAGATCAAGGTATAGATGTTGCTGGCTATACAACAGACAAGGATTTGGAAGGAGAGTGGGATAATTACCAATGCAAGCATTACGATCATGCACTTACTCCAAGTGACATCCGGAGTGAATTTGGTAAGCTTATCTACTACTCATATAAACAAAACTACTCTGTTCCGCGTAAGTATTATTTCGTTGCACCTTGTGGTATAGGTACAAAACTAACTCGATTATTTCGCAATCCGCTAGAACTTAAGCAAGATATTAAATCAAATTGGGAAAAATATTGCAAAGATAAGATCACGAAAAACAATAGTATTGAACTGGAAAAGGATTTGCTTGATTGGTTTGAAAGCTTTGATTTCTCCATTTTCTCAATGAAATCAGTTGTGGAAATGATAGAACAGCATTCTGAAACACCTTTTCATTCCGTCAGATTTGGTGGGGGATTACCTCCAAGACCAGCAGTTCCAACTCCTCCAGAAGACCATGATGTAACTGAAAGCCGTTATGTTAAGCAACTATTGAATGCTTATGCAAACCATCTAGGTACACCCATCAATAATATTGAAGAACTTTCTACATCTTCAAAACCTGCTCTTAGAAATGATTTTTCGAGACAGCGAGAACGATTCTATCATGCAGAATATTTACGCAATTATGCTCGTGATACTGTGTCCGACGGTACTTTTGAAAGATTGCAACAAGAGATTTATCACGGTGTCGTAGATATCTATGAAAATGATCATGCTGATGGATTGGTTCGCATGAGAGCAACAATTTCTCAAGCTGCACAAATTGCGATAACATCAAATCCTTTATCAACTGTTGTTCAAACACAAGATAGGCAAGGTATTTGCCATCAGCTTGCTAATGAGGATCAATTGATCTGGGTATCGACGGATGAGGGAGGTGGAATATGACATCACCTTTTAATAGTCCGCTTGAAATTGGAATTAGATCTTTGATGATATTGACGGAAGTATATCCTCGTTCGCTTGATCTTCAATTTTTAGTTTTCTTTGACTATTTCACGGTTCATTCTGGAGATGTTGAAGGGCCAGATAGTTTACACGCGCCACTACCACTTCGCTCAGGTGAGTTGACTATCAAACGAGGATTGATTGAGCGTGGACTTTTACTAATGATCAGCCGTGATCTTGTAGAACATTTAGTTTCCTCCAATGGATTTGAATATCGAGCATTAGATAACGCAAGTGCGTTTCTTTCGATGCTTAGTTCTCCCTATATTAACAAGCTTAAAGAACGTGCAGAATGGGTAGCCCAGACGTATGGCAATTCGTCTCTTCATGATTTGAAAGAAATTGAGCAAAACTTCTTTCGGAGTTGGTCTACACAATTCCAACCGATGGAGATCCCAGGGAGGCAAAGACAATGAGCTGGTCTCCTCTCCAACTAGGCGGAATCTCATTCATCAGTCCCCATAAACCTCCAGCTTTATTGGAATTTCAGGAGGGATTAAATGTTGTGCGGGGAGCATCAGACACAGGGAAATCTTTCATGGTGGAAGCAATTAATTTTCTTCTGGGTGCTAGGGTTGATAGAAATAATAATCCTCTAAGAGATATTCCTCAGCGTGATGGTTATGATAGAGCAAGACTTATTTTAAGGGCAAGAGAGAATGAGATTTTTACTCTACAAAGAAGTACAGATGGAGGAAACTTCAATCGGTTTGAAGGAGCCTGCTTAATAAATGAACCTAACATTGAGGCTACAAGTCTCAGAGCAGTACATGAACATGGAAACCATGAAACTCTTTCAACTTATCTCCTATCCTTAATAGGATTAGAGAACAAGTATGTTCAAAAAAACTCACGAGGTACAACACAAAGCCTTAGTTTTCGTAATCTTGTCAGATTAGTTGTGGTTCAAGAGAATGATATAACGAAACAAGAATCTCCAATTCTATCTGGAAGACCTACAGATGCAACAGTAGATTATTCCGTCTTTAAATTACTTCTTACTGGTGTAGATGCTAGTGCTTTAGCTGAACAAGATAGAATACAAAGTGAAATAGCTACAACTCGACAAAATAACAGAGCTAAACTTGAATTTATAGAGGAATTGATTCAAGAGCAGCAAGCTCAATTGGAAGGCATTGAGATTAATCGTACTCAAGCTGAGGAACAAATATCGTCCTTAGAAACACAGTTACGAAGGCAGCAGAATATTCTTGCTCAATTTCGGCAAAATCTAAATAGTCTTATTGAGCATCGTCGTTCAATTTCAGAACAAAAAGAAAGCGTTACTTCGAGGATCAATGAGATTACCAGTCTTTTATCTCGTTTTGAGCTTTTAAAGGAACATTATCATATTGATATTGAACGACTTACTTCAATTGAAGAGTCAGGTTCTCTTTTCGTTTATTTAGAGAGAACTTCATGTCCTTTGTGTGGTGCTTTACCGAATGAGCAGCATCAGGATGAAATGTGTGATGGTGATATTGAAAGTATTGTCAATGCGGCGGCGGCGGAAATGGCCAAGGTGCAACAGCTTTCTAAAGAACTTGATCAAACAATAGAAGATTTAATAACTGAAGCTAAGGAACTGACTAATCAGCGAGAGCAATTTGAACCTGATTTGCAGTTCCTTAACCAAGAAATTCAAGAAATCAACTCTCCTATTAATGACGTACAGAATACTTTTAGTGAACTTGTCAGGCAGTCCAGTGAAGTGCGGCGCATCGTTGATTTGTTCAGCAGGATTGAGCAGATGCAGCAAAAACGTGATTCTCTTCTAGCTGAGATAAATGCGTCTTCTAATACTGTTAATTTACGAGTAGATCTTTCGACATCAGTTCTTGATGATTATGCAAAAACAGTACAAAAGCTGCTCCATGCTTGGAATTTTCCTGGCTGGGAACGTGTCTCATTTGATGAAACAAGAAAAGATTTAGTCATAGGAGGGCAACCTCGCACTAGTAGGGGAAAAGGATTAAGATCGGTTACTCATGCAGCTATGACAATCGGATTGATGGATTTTTGTAAAGAGAGAAATCTATCCCACCCAGGTTTTGTAGTATTAGATTCGCCTTTATTAGCTTACTGGCAGCCAGAAGCGTCTGAAGATAAAGCCCTTTTAGAAGGAGTAGGGCTTAAAGAAAAATTTTATGAATATCTTGCTAATAACTACAACGATAGTCAAATTCTAATAATTGAAAATGAGCGTCCTCCAGATAGCATTGAAGGAATCATTTCTTTGATGAACTTTACTGGAAATCCAAATGAAGGACGTTCTGGTTTTTTTCCTGCCACTGAAAATTGATTGTGGCGATAGTTCATAAAAATCTTTGTAGAGGCAAAATTAAAAGAGGACTGGGGCAGATTACCGTTGTAGCTCCGCGCTACCATGGCTTGATGAATCCGTTCACCCCGACGGATAAAAATCGAGGCAATAATTACGGACAGGGTCTGTCGTTGCTCTCTTGTCGTGTCAGAGCGATCGCCAGGATGATCAGTTTTTATGCCATACTCTAGCCAGTTTTGAAGGGGATGAGGTGACGGTAGATTATATGCCCGTGGTGATCAATCAGTTTGAGCCAAAGGAGCGGAGGTATTAAATCAAACAATCAGGTTGAGACTTTTTAGCAAACTTCAAAGATCTGCCATCCTCAAACAGGACAGTCTGCTCAAGGCACTGGGAAAACTGTTAGGATCGGTGCTCATTGTTCCAGGGCTTTAACCTGTCCCAAACCACCACGTAAAGCCTGAAAGTCGCAACTTTTATTTGTTTCATGATCCATGTTTTATCCACCGAACTGGTTGATTTAATCGCGGCCGGGGAGGTGATTGATTCCCCGATCGCCGTGGTGCGAGAGTTAGTGGAAAATGCGTTGGATGCCGGGGCGACTCGCATCTCGATCCGTCTGAGGTTAAACGAATGGCGGCTAGAGGTTTTGGATAATGGTCAAGGGCTGACGGCAACGGAATTAATGACCTGTGCTTTGCCCCATACCACCAGCAAAATTGAGCATTTGGCAGATCTCCACAGGGTCAAAACGTTGGGATTTCGGGGCGAGGCGCTACACAGTTTGGCCCAAGTGAGTCAATTATCAATTACGAGTCGGGCGGTGGGTAGCGATGATTGTGGTTGGCGAGCCGACTATGATGCCAGCGGCCAGGTATTGTCCTCATCCATCACGGCGATCGCCCCAGGAACCAGAGTAGAAGTCAAGGATTTATTTACCAATTTACCCCAACGTCGTCAAGCGTTAAGCAATCCCCAACCTATCCTCAAAGCGATTCAACACTATTTACAACGCTTAGCCCTGTGTCACCCCCATGTCACTTGGCAACTCTGGCAGGGCGACGGCCGACCGTTGAGCATTAGCCCCGGCCAAACGCCCCAGGCAATTTTGCCCCAATATCTCAAACCCCTGAATTATCACGATTTTAAGACCCTACAACAGGATCTTGATCTGCCGATGGAGGAAGCAAATTCAGGCGAAAAAGCTCGGTTAACATTAACGTTTGGCCTGCCCGACCGCTGCCACCGTCGCCGCCCGGATTGGGTTGTGCTTGCCATTAATGGCCGCCCTGTCCATTGTTCTGAATTAGAACAGAGCTTATTAGGGGGTTTTCATCGCACGTTACCCCGCCATCGCTATCCCATTTGTTTTGCCCATTTTCAGTTACCGCCCCACTGGATTGACTGGAATCGCCAGCCGGCTAAAACAGAACTGTATTTACAATTTTTGCCCCATTGGCAAGCCCAACTAAAATCCGTACTGCACCAAGGTTTACGTTTAACACATGAAACAGCCCAGGTATCCAGGGTTAACCAATTACTGAAAGCGGCGGAACCCACTGGGACTTATCAACTCAATGCGCCGTCAACGTCTTTGACCGAAACCGTTTTACACACCCCTTTGCCCCTCAAGGCGATCGCCCAGATTAACCACACCTATATCATTGTCGAGCATCCCCATGGTGTTTGGTTGGTGGAACAACACGTCGCCCATGAACGGGTTTTATTTGAACAACTCCAACAACATTTGAACTGTATCCCCTTGGCTCAGCCGTTATTAATCGATCGCCTCAGCCCCGATCAGGTGGAACGGTTACAGCACTTAGGCATTGAAATTGATCCCTTTGGGGAAGATCTGTGGGCAGTTCGTACTGTCCCTCAATTAATCAGTGAACAATCTGAGCCCATTGCCCTATTGCGAGAACTGAGCCAAATGGATTCCCTCTCCCTGGTGCAAGCGGTGATCGCCTGTCAGAGTGCGATTAAAAACGGTACATCTTTAGAATTACAAGCAATGAAAACCCTCATTGAACAATGGCAACAGTGCCAACATCCCCAAACCTGTCCCCACGGTCGTCCGATTTATTTAGCATTGGATGAATCTTCCCTCGCTCGTTTTTTCCGGCGTAATTGGTTAATTGGTCAGGGATTTTAGGCAATCCTAGCCACAGTTAAGCGGTGCTCAGGATTAACTCAAACATTCGATTTTTTACTCTAATAATTGCCGCCGTTTTTGTTCAAATTCATATTCCGACAACAACCCATCCACCCGCAATTGCTCCAATTCCCGCATCGCTTCCGCCATACTAATCACCTGGTTAGACGGTTGTAAATTCCCCCCCTGCTGTGTCCAAGCGCCACTATCGCCCTGATTAAATTGTCGATTAAAATCTGCTTCCCCCTGCACAAAGTACCAGACGGCATCAATGGCACAGGCAATGCGCGGGATGGGGGTATTCCACAACAACCAATACACGCCGCCCCAAATCGGTTGCCCCAGATAAAATTTATGCAGTCCGGCGATCGGCCACGGCAACACCGCCGACACCACCGCCAAGGCGATCGCCCAATATCGACGTTTAGGTAAAGACAGCAAAGGACTTAAAAAAGACATTAAGCCTAATCCTCAGGGGTGACTAATTCGGTAAACCGTATTTTACGGACATTGGTCAACCTTTTACAATAAGGGAGACATAACCCTAGTTATACTAAAGATAGCCCCATTAACTATCTTGTTCCCTCCGGTTTAGACCCCATTAATTTCTTTTTAATTCATCAATTCTTAATAAGAGGTAAAAGCAATGAGCTTTTTTGAATCAGACGTTGTTCAACAAGAAGCCAAACAACTCTTTGAAGATTATCAATCCCTTACAAAATTAGGGGGAGATTATGGCAAATTTGACCGTGAAGGAAAAGTATTATTTATCGATCAAATGGAAGCGTTAATGGATCGTTATAAAATTTTCATGAAACGCTTTGAATTATCCGATGATTTTATGGCCAAAATGACCGTTGAGCAGCTAAAAACTCAGTTGGGTCAGTTTGGTATGTCGCCGCAACAAATGTTTGATCAAATGAATATGACTTTAGAAAGAATGAAGGCAGAAATTCATTAAGTTGACATCATCACTGTCCCTAAAGGCAAGGAATTTTTAGACCTCACGGTTTAGGCTTCGGCCGTGAGCTCAGCCGAACGGTTTTTGCTTCATTGCATCTGCCTAGGGTTGCCGACCCCCATGATTTGCTCCAGTAGGGTTTGATGTTGGCGAGTTTGGTGTTGAATTTCCTGTAGTTGCTGGCCGGTTAAGGGTTGACCCCGATGGAAATGTGCCTGCCAAGCCTGGCTAATCTCCGCCACTGTCCAAGGTAAATCGGACATCTCCCAACCCCCTAAGCCCACTTCCGCCATTAAACGACTAACTTTGGGATCATAACTGAGGGCAAAACAGGTATTGCCTTCGGCGGCGGCCATAATTAGGCTGTGCAATCTCATACCGATGGTTAAAGTTACTCCTTGAAATAATCCTTTGCAATCCCTAGGATCTACTCGATAAACCAGTTCGTAATTCCCCGGCAGTTGGTCGGCGATCGCCGTCATGATGGCTAAATCCTGGGATTCTTGGAAAGGAATCAGGCGTAAATAGGTCTGGGTTTGCTGCTGAAAATCTACTAAGGATTCGGTGATTAACTGCAAACGTTCCGGGGTGAGTAACCGATGGGGACGCAAATTTACCGCCACAATGGGTCGATTGGTTTCCTTGAGCGAGGAAGGACGACTTTGCAATAACCAAACGGGATCGGGAGCCAACAATGCTTGTAATCCCCATTGCTGGACTAATTGTGCCGAAGCTTGATCCCGCACACTAATCGCATCACAGCCTTTTAAAACCCGGCCGGTTAACCAGCGGATCGGTGGACGGGTCAACGGCCCAATGCCCTGGCCCCAGGCGATCGTTTTAAGCCCCAATCTTTGAGCCAAAAACATTAACCCCGCATAATACAAAGGGCTGGTCACACTGGTCACATCCTGCATCAAACTGCCCCCGCCCCAGATAAAGCCATCGGCGCAACGCATTAATTGCCAGATTTTGCCCCAATCCCGATTCGGACAAGCCTCAATGCCATAACGAGCCTGGGTAACACGGGGATTCGCTGACAGGGCGATCGCCTCCACGTTAGCTGGTAAGAGTTGCAGTAATGAAACTAATAACGCCTCATCTCCCGCATTATCTTGACCATAATAACCACACAAGATGACGCGCATTTTGCCCCCACCCTTTCCAAGAAAACAAAAAATAAAGGATAGCTTCCCGTTTTAGAGAAACTATCCTTCGATTCAATCATGGATCAGTCAATTGGCGATCGGGGTAATCAAAGCATTGCCCCAATGCTAAATCGACAAAGACTTAAACTTCGGCTTCTTTCTGAACACGAGTAGTTTTGTCACCCACTTTCTGGAATAGACCCCATTCCACTTGTTCTTCCATATCAACTGGAACACCAGCAAATACATCACGGAACAGTGTCCGGGAACCATGCCAGATGTGACCAAAGAAGAAGAGCAACGCAAAAACCGCATGGCCAAAGGTAAACCACCCCCGGGGAGAGGTACGGAATACACCGTCGGAGTTGAAGGTTTCTGTATCAAAGGTAAAGGCTTCACCCAATTGGGCTTTACGGGCAAATTTCTTCACATCAGCCGCATTGGAAAAGGTTTGACCATCCAACGCGCCACCGTAGAAGCTGACCGTAACGCCGGTTTGTTCCACACTAAACTTCGATTCAGAACGACGGAAAGGAATATCGGCACGAACCACACCATCTTCATCGGTCATGATGACGGGGAAGGTTTCAAAGAAGTTAGGCATCCGACGTACTTCTAATACGCGACCTTCTTTATCTTTGAAGATGGGGTGTCCTAACCATTCTTGGGCAATGCCGTCACCGCTATCCATTGCGCCGGTACGGAACAAGCCACCTTTAGCAGGGCTGTTGCCGACATAATCAAAGAAAGCCAATTTTTCAGGAATGGTTTCCCACGCTTCAGCCAAGGAAGCACCAGCGGCGACCTGACTATCAACGCGACGTTGGATTTCCTCTTGGAAATAGCCTTTATCCCATTGGTAACGGGTGGGGCCAAACAATTCGATGGGGGTGGTGGCGTTTCCGTACCACATGGTTCCTGCCACAACAAAAGCGGCAAAGAAAACAGCAGCGATACTGCTAGACAGAACCGTTTCAATGTTCCCCATCCGTAGGGCTTTATACAGCCGCTCTGGCGGGCGCACCGTTAAGTGGAAAAGTCCTGCAATAATGCCGACAATCCCCGCTGCAATGTGGTGAGCGACAACACCGCCGGGATTAAAGGGATTAAATCCGGCTGGCCCCCACTCTGGAGCGACGGGTTGAACATGGCCGGTTAAGCCATAGGGATCGGACACCCACATACCAGGGCCCCAAACGCCAGTCAGGTGGAATGCACCAAAACCGAAGCAGAGAAGACCGGAAAGAAATAGGTGAATACCAAACATTTTGGGCAAATCTAGGGCAGATTCACCAGTACGGGGATCGACGAATAATTCCAAATCCCAGAATACCCAGTGCCAAACGGCCGCGAGGAATAATAAACCAGAAAGCACGATGTGGGCTGCTGCGACCCCTTCAAAAGACCAGAAACCAGGGTCTAAGCCTGTTTCTCCGGTCACGCTCCAACCGCCCCAGGAACTGGTGACGCCTAAGCGGGCCATGAAGGGAAGTACGAACATGCCTTGCCGCCACATGGGGTTGAGGACGGCATCGCTGGGATCAAAGATGGCTAACTCATAGAGGGCCATAGATCCCGCCCAGCCAGCCACGAGGGCGGTGTGCATTAAGTGGACAGAAATAAGTCGTCCCGGATCATTCAGGACAACTGTATGAACTCGATACCAAGGTAGTCCCATTGACGCTCCTTCTAGTAACGGACTGTGTTTTGTCTTAAAGACGTTTAATTTTTATTCTGTATTATTCGGGTAGATGAAACCCTTATCTGTCGGTTGTGTTAACCGTACAAGACGGACAGAGTCAAGTTTTATCTATTATCCCTTAGAAAGTGAGAATATTTTGAAGTAGTGTAACGAGACACTTAGTTTTTCGCAAGTTGCCAAGGGTTGAATGCCGTACAGGTTGAGCTGATGGTGATCCTTTTGACTGGCGATCGCCGACAAAGCCGCGAAAAGCCGCGATGGGATGCACCGTGGAGGATTGGCAATGGTCGTATATCGATAACAGGGCGTCAACAAGGCATCGAGCCAGAGGTGACAAGGTAAAGTGAAAGAAACTGCTACAGCCCCCACCTAACTTTTGCTATGACTGTGACGCTTCCTTCCCGCAAAGCCTGGGCTAAAAATCTAGCCGAGCCGGCCCAAGAATTTGATTCCACACCGTTACCCATTTTGTCTGGACGCATTCCGCCCGCCTTAGGAGGGACTTTATATCGCAACGGGCCAGGGCGATTAAGTCGGGGCGGGGAAAAAGTTGGCCATTGGTTTGATGGGGATGGGGCGATTTTGGCGGTGCATTTTCAAAACGAAGGCGCAACGGGGCTTTATCGTTACGTCAAAACGGCTGGTTATGTTGCTGAAGAAAAGGCCAATCGCTATTTGTTTGGCAATTACGGTATGAAAGATCCCAAGGGTTTATTAAATTATTGGGGCAAGATGATCCGTCAGCAAGATGTGTTTAAAAATGCGGCTAACACGTCAGTGATCGCATTACCCGATCGCCTTTTAGCGTTGTGGGAAGGGGGAGAACCCTATGGGTTAGATTTAGATACATTGGAGACATTCGGACTAGAAAATTTTGAGAGTCAATTAGCCCCAGCCCAACCTTTTTCCGCCCATCCCCTCAAAGATCCGCTGACGGGGGATATTTTTAGTATTGGAGTGGATTTACAATTTAATTTGAATTTATATCGTTTGAATGCTGCTGGAAAATTACTGAAACAAACCAAAATCAAACTGGAAAAAGCACCATTTTGCCATAGTTTTTGTTTGGCGGGTCAGTATTTAATTTTCTTTTTACCACCGATTACCTTGGAAAAGTTGCCGTTATTATTGAACCAAAAAACCTATGCTGATGCGTTAGGTTGGGATCAGTCGGACAGTACAAAAATTTTAGTTATTGATCGAGACAGTTTTGAGATTGTGAGTCAAGGGGAAACGGAGGCTTGGTTTCAATGGCATTACGGCAATGGCTGTGTGCTGCCCGATGGCAATGTACGCCTAGATTTTGTCCATTTTCCTGACTTTATCCAGACCAATGAGTATTTGCGGGAAGTGCCCACTGGAATCACAAAAACAGCGAGTCATGGCCATTTATGGCAGGTAATTCTTAATCCTAAAACGGCTCAAATTTTATCGAAAACCCCCATTGTTGAGCGTACTTGCGAGTTTCCGGTGATTAATCCCCAGTTAACGGGGCAGGATTGGCGCTATACCTATGTGGCGTTGCAACGACAGGGGGTTGAATTGGGAGAGGAATGGTTTGGGGCGATCGCCAGGGTGGATTATCAAACGGATCAGATCATCGAAGCGGATTTGGGTGAAAATAAATACCCCAATGAACCTCTTTATATTGCCCACCCGACTGACCCCGATCAAGGCTGGATTATTACCCTAGTTTACGACGGCGATCGCCATCAAAGTGAGGTTTGGATTTGGGATGAAGCTCGCTTGGATCAAGAACCCATTTGTTGTTTGGGTTTACCAGTGGTGATTCCTTTTGGGTTCCATGGGACTTGGCGATCAGGGAAGGAAAGTTAACTAAATTTGGGGGACATATGCCGCAAGAATAGCGAGTATCCGCTGAAGTGCTCTTTTTCAGTTGAGCAGATTCTAGACAAGGACTTTGATCATGATTAGGAATCAAAATACTTTGATTTACAATAACTTTGCCTGTTTTAAGCGTTTTGCTAACGCCGGAGTCGGTGGATAAGCAACACTGAGTTTATGCAAACGTGCCTCAAATGCTATCTCCTCCCGTTGCAATACCGCCAAATCTCTTAAATCCTGCAATAATTCAACAGCTTTTCCATAGGAATGACCTTTTTTATCCCTCATCACTTCCTCAACTTCTTGCCACAGTCTAGATGCCTGGGGGGTCAATTTTTGCAAGGCTTTAATTCGTTCCGCCTTTGCTTTTTCCTTTGCTAAACGTGCCGCTTTTTCTTGTTCAACTGCCGCCATCTCTAATAACGTTTTCACCGATCGCCGTGGTTGTTCTTGAATGGTGGTTGACTGCTCCTCTAGCAAAGGACGTAACACCTTTTGTAACTTAGCAGTTAGATTGGTTTCCCCCGACGCTAACCGAACTAAAAAACTGTGCTGTTGCTCCGGCGATAACTGGGCGATCGCCCGTTGCCAATTGAGAGAAGTTGACGCGGTTAAGGGATCACTTGCCTGTTGTGCCGCAGTCAGTAATGCCGGATCGATTTCAAAGGTTTGAACAAAAGCGGCCTGGGCGGTGGACAACTTTTGCAGCCCGGGGGGCACAGGGGGTTCAATGTCCTCATCTTCTAGTTCAAAGTCATGATAGGTTTCTTCTAATTTTAGGGTTACAAGCTTGAGCCAAGCTAAATATAATCCTCGATAATCTTGGTTTAAAATTTCCTGCCGTAGGTTAATTAAGTCCGGTAATGTGTTCTGCTCTTCTAGCCAACCAAACCCCTCTTCTGTGCTATATGAAAGTTCTAAAATATACCATTCCTCTTTTGAGATCAGACGAATACATCCCTCAAACAAATAGGGGGCGATCGCCGTTGTATCTAGCAACGCTTTCGGAAAGCGAAAGGCTAACTGTTGAACCCCAAAGTTGGCAATATAGTACATTGCGTCGAAGTACGTCGCCAAGGCGTTCAGTGGATCGCCCCGAAAATCGCCATAACTATAGGTAAACACCGCTCGGTGGCTTGTGGGGTCAACCCGGCTAGATAGCTGGCGGATCTGTTGGCGCTCTTCAGGGGTTAAAGGGCGGTCAACGCTCTGAAATTCATAAATTTGATATTCACTCATTAATTTTTCGGTGGAGAACAGGTGTGACTACGCTTGCAGGGCGTTGCAGGGCATTGCTGATCGCCGTTATCGGGTTGGCCATGGTTGGGGAAAAACCGAGAATACCGGGATCGCGGTGTTCAAAAATCAGGCGTTGGTGTTGATCAAACAAAAACGTGCCGCCCCGTTGGGTAATGTAGCGAGCATCGGGCACATAGGTAGTCCAATTATCCAACACTTCGATCATGTTACGCAGCCGTAGGGTGGCTAACTCAAACGGCCGTTGAAAATTTTTACCCCCGGCCAACGCAAATACTGATCCCGTCACGGTGGGAAAAGGAGCCAGTTTTACCACTTCTTGATCGCCGATTAATTGGGGTGCTTGGCGGTCGCCAGTATAACCCCGTAAAACTTCTTTGAGGGTGCCGGGACTGCCAATGCCTGCACACATTAACAGCAAATTTAGCCAGACCGATTGTTGAGAGGTTAACCCTGGCCAAGTCCGGCTCAAACCTTCATATAAACCCAATTGGCGATGGAGTTGGGCATGGGGATCAATCCATAGCTGATCCGCTGGAAAGCCCGTATAGTCACAAAATTTTTCCCCAGAACGGCGATCGCCAATGCCTATCGCCCGCAATTGGATTTGATTTTCTGCGATGAAAGAGGGCGATCGTTGCAACCACCAGGCATATTCCAAACTGTCAAAGTCTCCCAACTGGGGCCACACAAGCACCAATAGGGGTTTTGATGAATCACAGCCCGTTAAGAGGGGAATTTGAGCACTGCTACTGACCTGGGTTAATTCGGTTTGCGCTAACTGGGAATAGATGTCCATGATTTTTAGAGTTTTTTATATAAAATCCATCAGGACGATCACCTTAACTTATTTTTGTTTTATACCGCAAAGTAATTGGTAGGAGTCAGTGAGCCTGTAGTCATTGTACCAGT
>Ga0315899_10002978_pt1 | contig 18523 bp, 20 predicted proteins | sample LakEriMetagenome_2_FD_203518 | JGI IMG/M metagenome (GOLD analysis project Ga0315899, IMG submission 203518) | Freshwater fungal communities from buoy surface, Lake Erie, Ohio, United States - Buoy 4 MA112 | ecosystem: Environmental > Aquatic > Freshwater > Lake | place: USA: Lake Erie, Ohio... | reverse complement strand
TCGTGCGGTGCTTCGAGCACAACTCCACGGTCTGCTCCCACCACGATTGCGCAAGCCACGGTGCAGAGCCTGTTGGCATCCATCACCGTGCAGAGCGAGTTCACCACTGGCTATGCGCGCACGCTTTTTCCGCATTGGAAAGATCTGGATGGCGACGGTTGCGACACCCGTGAAGAGGTGTTGATTCGCGACAGCATCACTCCTGCACCGGTCGACCCCTTCGGATGCCAGGTGCGTGCCGGCGACTGGCGGTCACCGTACGACGGTGCAACGTGGACGGACCCTGGAGATGTCGACATCGACCACGTTGTTGCGCTGAAAGAGGCGTGGGACTCCGGTGCACATGCGTGGAGCCTCGAGCGTCGCACGCAGTACGCCAACGATCTGTCCGACCCGCGCAGCTTGTTGGCTGTCACCGATTCGGTGAACCAGTCGAAGTCCGCGAATGACCCCGCACAATGGATGCCGCCGCTGGTGTCGTACCACTGCACGTATCTGCAGTACTGGGTGTCGGTGAAGGCACGTTGGGGTCTGTCGATGGACCCTGCCGAATACGCAGCGGTGTCGTCGGGGCTGTCGCGCTGCGCCACCACTGGCAGCTCGACATTGCCCCCGGCCAGTACCGCGGCAACGCTTCCGGCCCCCAGCACCCCCACCGCGAGCCCTGTGACCACGTCCCCTTCGGGGCTTGTCGACGGTTTCGTGACTCCGGGGGCGTTCTGCACCCCTCAGGGGGCTCGAGGTGTGTCGTCAAAGGGCGTGATCTACACCTGCAAGACCTCAGTAACCGACACTCGGGCTCGCTGGCGTCAATAGCGCGGGTGGCGTCAACAGAACCTGCCGATAGCCTCACAGACCTATGTCAAAGAAGACCAAGAAGCGCAAGGCCCGTCTCCGCCGTTCCAAGGCCAATCACGGCAAGCGTCCCAACATGGGCCGCGGCTGATCCGCCGAAAGATCTTGACACCATGACATCCATCGCCGAACTGGTGGTGGGTGGACTCCCCGAACAGTGGGAGTCATTCGGGTTCGCGAAACTCTCGTCCGAGGGTGCGCGAACCCTTTTTTCATTGGGCGACATGGCACTCGTGGTCGATTCTTCCCACGAGCCGGGAATGGTCAGTTGGACGCTTGTCGGATCGCCCGCTCAGCCCGCACTCATTGATGGCGTTGCCACGTCGTACGCCGCAAACACGGCGCCCACGTCCAGCACTGCACGCACCGGCGCGCCAGCGGGTCGGGTGGGTTGTCTCGGGGTCGACCACGTGGTGATCCGCACCAATGATCTCGAGCGCACCTGTGCCGCAATCGCCGATGCCACCGGGGCCGAAGTTCGCCGTGTGCGCGACGCAGGAGGCGGTGTCACCCAGGCCTTTCACAAGTTGGCCGACGTGGTGGTGGAGGTGGTGGCCGGCGGCGAGCATGTCGAAGCCACGCACCTGTGGGGCTTTGTCGTCAACGTGGCCGATCTCGATGCCTTGGCGCAGTGGGCCGGGCCCGATGTGGTTGGCGTGCCAAAGCCGGCCACACAACCCGGACGCCGTATTGCCACGGCTCGCAGCGGTGCGGGTCTGGGTGTTCCGTTCGCCCTGATGGACGTGGCGAACTAGAAACCGTCGGGGTCGTCGGAGTCGCCGTTGACGTATGCGGTGCCCTCGGCACATGACCCAACGATGGGGCACCAACGGCAAGGTGGGCCAGTGCGACGTTGCGGTGCGCGCTTGTCGTGGTCGAGTTCGCACAACAACTGCGCGCCGGCAACCAGGCGATGCACTGCGGCACTGAGTGTGTTGATGGTGACGTCTTCGGTGTCGATGCGCTGTGTCTCGAGTGAAAACGTGGCCGTGAGGCGCGGAGCCTGACGGGCACGCAGCGTCTCGACCAGTGCGTAGAAGCGCAGATCTTCACGGTGCCCGCCCGTGATGCGACCCGTCTTCATGTCGATGATCACTTTGTATCCCGGATGGCCGATCACCAAGTCGGCGCGGGTGCTGAGCACCACGGCACCATTGAACAGCACCACCTTGGCCGGGCTCTCGGTGACGGGACGCCATCTGGATTCGAGTGCGGGAAACGAGTCTTCGTACGTGGTGACGAGGTCGACGACGCTGGCGCGCAGGTCTGCCTGCTCGGCGGGGGAGAGCCCGGCGATGAAGTCGGATGCAGACCCACGTTCGGACTCGACGATGCGGTCGAGTGCATCGTCGACCAACTCTCCCGGAGTGCGTGTTGTGCGCATGTTGAGCAGAAGTTCGATGGCTTTGTGTGCGACTGTGCCGCGCACCGACGCAAGTGACCACGCGAAGGAACCGCGCGTGGCCACGTGGTGAGCCTCGCAACCGTGCACGGTGTTGAGAGCGTGCTTGGTGATCCACAGCGGGTTGTCGGGGCTGTAGCGATCTGCGATGGGTTCAAGAGCATCGTGCAGGTGGCGTTCGACGTCGTTGGCCAGTTCGGGTGAAGTGGGTGTGTAGTCCGGTTTTTTCGACAGCGCGGCCAACACCGACTGCTGAATGGGATTGAGCGCCGGCGTGTCCACGCGCAAAGACTACGAAAGCCGTGTCACACCCGAGGTGCATGATGTCTGCGTGACCGAAGCAGCGCAGTTCCCACACTCGTCTTTCGTGGATGCCGCGCAACTTCTGGGTGCCGTGTCCGGTCGTTACGGGCTGGTGTCGCCGGGCTTTCGCAGTCCTCCGCGTGTTGTCGGAGTTCAGCGCACCATTCGTCGGCGTCCGGGCGGCGGGGTGGTGGCGGTGGTCATCAAGGGACGGCCGCTTGCCGCCGTGCTTGCCGACATGATCGACGGTGTCATTGCTCTCAACAACATGGCACATCCCGAGTCCGACACTGTTCGCGCCGCATTGTGGAACGAAGTCACGCCGCTGCTGCAATCGCACCACTCCGGTGTTGTGGCTCCCGTGCAGCGCGTAGCCTGACGCCGTGCCCGGGTGGCGGAATTGGCAGACGCGGGGGGCTTAAACCCCCCTGATCAGAAATGGTCGTGCGGGTTCGAACCCCGCCCCGGGCACCACCGATCCGGTGTCGGGGGATGTGCTGGGTGACCCGCCAGCGTCAGGCGGGAGTCTTTTTGGCCATGCGACTGATCGAGAGGCCGAACAGAATTTTGCCGAACCAGCCGACAACCGGTGCAAGGAAACGTGGCAGGAACGGAACCATCACGTCTTCGCGCCACTGCACCACGCAATGGTTCGGTGTCGAGGCCGGCGAGACGGCGAACTCTGCCTCGCCGACAAGAACAGGTCCGAGCTTGACCACACGACAAGTTTTCGTGTCGCCCGACGTGTTGGTGTCGGTGACCTGCATGCGGTCTTCGAGTGCGAGTTTGCCGAGGCCCGACCAAGCGGTGAAGCGGCTGGGATCTGCGGGGTCGACTTCCATGCGCGTCATGGGGATCCATTCACCGTGTGTCGGCCAATCGGAAAGACGTGCCCAAGCTCGGTCCGCCGACATGGGGAGGGTCTTGCTCAGTTGGAACGACACCCGCGTGCCTTTTCGTGAAGTGGAGCTCATGGTGTTTTGCCTTCCGTCACGTCAAATAAAAAAACTTGCGATCGCAAACGTCTGTGGGCAAATGGTATCTTCTTGCCTTCCACGCTGCCCGACGCAGCACGAAGTCAACGGAAAGAAACCCATGTACGCAATCGATCCCCAGGCCCAGAACGTGTTGTTTCGCGAGGCCCGCACCGCCAACACCTTCAGCAGCGAGCCTGTCTCCGACGAGCAGATTCAGGCCATCTACGAACTTGCCAAGTGGGGCCCCACCAGCATGAACACACAGCCGTTGCGCGTGGTGTTGGTGCGCAGCGACGCCGCCAAGTCGAAGTTGATGAACCGATTGCTCGAGGGCAACAAGCCGAAGGCGCAGCAGGCCCCGTTGGTGGCCATCATCGCCGCCGACCTGTCGTTTCACGACCGTTTGGAAGAGACGTTTCCCATCTTCCCCGGAGCCAAGGATCTGTACGCGGACGACACGTACCGCACGCAGTTCGCCATCGGTCAGACCTGGCTGCAGGCTGGCTATTTCATCATGGGCATTCGCGCACTCGGTCTTGCGGCGGGCCCGATGCTGGGAATCGATGCTGCAGGTATCGATGCAGATCTCTTGTCGGGAACCAACCTGCGCACCGTGATGGTGGTCAACATCGGCAAGCCCGGCGAGAACGCATGGTTCGATCGTCTGCCGCGACTCTCGTACGAATCGGTCACGACAGTTCTCTGAGCAACCAGTTGCCTGGCAGCGGTTGCTAGGAGAACAGATGCGGTGCGAGGGCCGGAAAGCTGGACTCCGTGAAGGGGCTCACTTCCACCCGGTCCACGCCCGCGCTTTCCAACTTCAACATCGACTCCGCCACCTTTGCGGCTGAGCCATAGAACCCGCCGAGAAACGAGTCGCCGAGCATCTGTTCGATGGCTTTCGTGCGGTCGTCGTTGCCCACTGCGCACAAGATGAACACGCTGAGCGGCGCGTTGGCATTGACGTCGCGAATCTTTGCCACGAGATCGTGGAGATGAGATTCGGGAACCGTGGCCATGGCCGGAAGGTTCACCGAGCCCTCGCGGGTGATGTTGGAAATCAACTTCACCTCGATCCGGTCTGCAATGGGAGCGATGGCTTTGATGGTTCTCGGTCCACCGAGCGACACCACCAGAGGTGGCGCGCCCTCTTTGGGCATCGGCCCGATTTTCGGAACGTCGATGTCGTAGAACTCTCCTGCAAAGGTGCAAGCCCCGGTATCGAAGAACTGTCGTGCAATGTGCGCTGCTTCGATGAACCTTCCAGCGCGCCCAGCGGGATCTGGATAGGGGATTCCCGCCCCGAGTGCCTCGGACTTTTCCCACCCGGCGCCGAGTCCCGCCTCGAAGCGTCCGTGTGACACGTTCTGCATCTGCAGGGATGCCTGCACGAACTCCACCGGCGAACGAAAGAGGTTGTTGGCAAACGATGTGGTGAGTTTCGCGCGTGTGGTGGCCGCGGCCATCGTGGCCAATGTGACCCAAGCATGCGGGTAAGCCTTGTTGGTGCTGAAGAAATGGTCGGCACAGCCCAGTACCTGCCAGCCTTCGCTCTCGCGTGTCCGGGCCCACGCCACGGGGTCTTCCTCGGCGGTCATGAGGTTGGCGATGAATTCCATGTGGTCACCCTATTCTTTGGAGATGCACCCGAATCTCGCCGCAGCGACCGAGGCGTTGAACCACATGGTCGCCCAGATCGGTGAGTTGGTGTCGCTCGAATCGCCATCGCGCGATGCCGAGCGCGCTCGCACCAGCGCACACGCAGTGGCGGCCCTCATCTCGCGTGTGGCAGGCCTTGAGACATCGCTCGTCGAGTCGGTCAACGGGCCTCACGTGGTAGCGCATTCTTCCGGAACACCGCGGGTGCTGCTTCTTGGTCATCACGACACGGTTCATGCGGCGGGCACGGTGGGTACCAGGCCGTTTCTGCACGAAGACGGTGTGCTGCGGGGTCCCGGAGTGTTCGACATGAAAGCCGGGATCGTGCAGGCGATCACTGCGGTGGCGATTCTCCGTCAGCAGGGTGTCGACACATCGGGTATCAGCATGTTGTTCACGTCCGACGAAGAGGTGGGATCGCAAACCAGCCGTGGCCTCATCGAGCAGATGGCGGGTCCGCTCGGAGAATCCGGCGCAGTGTTGGTGCTGGAACCCAGCGCCGATGGTGGTGCACTCAAGATCGCCCGCAAGGGAACAGGCACCTTCCAGGTGGTCATCGAGGGTCGGGCTTCGCACGCAGGGTTGGAACCGGAAAAGGGTGTGAACGCACTTCTGGAGTTGGCGCATCAGGTCCAACACATCGCCACGTTCGGCCGTCCCGAACTGGGCACCACCGTCACCCCAACCGTCGCCACTGCAGGCACCACCGACAACACCGTGCCCGACCGTGCAACCATCGCCGTTGATGCGCGTGTGGTGACACCCGACGAAAAAGAACGTGTCGAGTCCTTGATGTACTCGCTGCAGCCGGTGTTGTCCGAAGCAAAGATCACTGTGACGGGCAGCCTGCATCGTCCTCCGATGCACGAGTCGATGTCGCAGCGTCTCTTTGCAATTGCTCGCGAAGTGGGCCGTGACATCGACGACCGCGAACTAGTGGGTGTCAAGGTTGGTGGAGGTTCCGACGGCAACTTCACTGCGGCAATGGGCATTCCCACGCTCGACGGACTCGGCGCGGTGGGTGGTGGAGCGCACGGTCCCACCGAGCACGTCGTGGTCGAAGAGATTCCGTTCCGTGTTGCGCTGCTGGCCGGCGTGATGCGCCGGGTGATCGAGAACTAGTCAGTCGTTCTCGGCGTTCAACGCCAGCAGGCCACCCGGTGCCAGAGTTCCGGTCCTGCGATACACGTCGAGCTTTTCGCGGCTGTCGTCGATGTCCAGATTGCGCATGGTCAACTGCCCGATGCGGTCGAGCGGACCAAAGGCGGCATCTTCCACACGCTCCATGCTGAGGCGCTCGGGTGCATACGTGAGATTCGGGCCCGAGGTGTCGACGATGGTGTAGTCGTCGCCCCGACGCAGGCGCACCGTCACGGTTCCGGTGACGGCAGTGCCCACCCAACGCATCAAGGGCTCGCGCAGCATCAGTGCCTGCGGGTCGAACCAGCGACCTTCGTAGAGAAGGCGGCCGAGACGACGGCCCATGGTGCGGTAGTTCTCGATGGTGTTCTCGTTGTGGATGCCGGTGACCAGTCGTTCGTAGGCGATGTGCAGCAGCGCAAGGGCGGGTGCTTCGTAGATGCCACGGCTCTTGGCCTCGATGATGCGGTTTTCGATCTGGTCGCTCATGCCCAGACCGTGACGTCCGCCGATGATGTTGGCTTCGTTCACCAGATCGACCTGCGATGCGAACTTCTTGCCGTTGATGGCCACGGGCCAGCCTTCGACAAACTCGATGCTGACGGTTTCCTCGACGATCGCAATCTCGGACTTCCAGTGGGCCACGCCCATGATGGGCTCCACCAGGTCCATGCCGTTATTCAACTCTTCCAAGAGTTTTGCTTCGTGAGTGGCTCCCCAGATGTTGGCGTCGGTGGAGTAGGCCTTTTCCTTGCTGTCGCGATACGGCAGGTTGCGTGACTGAAGAAACTCACTCATCTCGCTTCGTCCACCGAGTTCCGAGACGAACGTGGAATCGAGCCATGGTTTGTAGATGCGCAGGGCGGGGTTGACCATCAATCCGTAGCGGTAGAAGCGTTCGATGTCGTTGCCCTTGTAGGTGCTGCCGTCGCCCCAGATGTCGACACCGTCGGATTGCATTGCGCGCACCAGCAACGTGCCGGTGACTGCGCGGCCGAGTGGGGTGGTGTTGAAGTACGTCTTGCCGGCGGTGGTGATGTGAAAAGCACCGCACTGCAGAGCGATGAGGCCTTCGTGTACCAACTCTTCGCGGCAGTCAACCAGTCGCGCTGCCTCGGCTCCGTATTGCAGCGCACGATCGGGGATCTGGTCGAGTTCCGGCTCGTCGGGCTGGCCGAGATCGGCGGTGTACGCGTAGGGAAGCGCACCCTTGCCGCGCATCCACGCAACAGCGGCAGAGGTGTCGAGTCCACCCGAGAAGGCGATGCCCACTCGCTCGCCCGAGGGGAGCGACGTGAGAACTTTGGAACGGGAGGACTGCGATTCCGACATGGCGCCTACGGTAATCAACCGTTGGCGAATTTCAGGGTTTGTCGATCCACCGACTCAGCAGCGTGTGGAAATGGCGAATCTTCGTTTCTTGGTAGTTGGCCAAGGTGACGCCTGGCTTCGTCATCGTCTTCAAGCCACGTTGCACCTTGGGCAGGTTGTACGTGTCTTGGTTGAACACGCGAGCCAGAAGTCCGAGTTCGGGGGCCATTTCTGCCCAGTCGTCGTCGACTCCGAGCCAGTGAATGGGAACGGCAGGGGGTTTTGGCTTCGACTCGTCGTACGGCTCGAGGAACATGCACTCCATCACCGACATGTCGTGGCGATCTTCGTAGGGGCGGAACCGGTAGCAGATGCGGTTGTACGAGCCCCACGGATGAAAGTTCGGGAAGAGCGTGTAATAGATGCTGTCGCTCAACTCGGCATCTGACAGCTGGTCGGCTGCTTCTTGGCCGATGACCGGCGCCAGGCCCGCGCGTCCTCCGACACCCGCCGTGGAACGTGCGGTCATGCCGTCGGCGAGTTCCACCACCGGTGGCTCGTCGAGGCGGCGGTCCGACATGGCGTCGAACATCTCCTGCTCGGTCGGCGTCCACTTGATGTGGGGGCTCGGCGTGCCGTTGGGGGTGATGGCGCGCGAGTAGTTGTCTTTCCAGTCGTACTGCGAGTTGGCGTCACCGATGCCGGCCAGGAGTTGCGGGTGAGTTGCCACCACATGGAACGCCTCGCTGAACGCATCTTGTACGACTTTCCAGTTGCAGGGGAACAGACGCGCAACGTGCACGCTCTTGTAGCGCTTCTCCAGGGGCCAGCGTTCGAAGTGCCAGCCGAAGTCACCGAGGAATGATTCGAAGGATTCGCAGTTCGGATCCATGTTGACGAACACGAAGCCACCCCACTGGCCCACCTTGACTTCGGGCAGTGCCCATTCGTTCTTGTCAACGTGGGGAAAGTCCCAGTCGCAAGGAACTTGCTTCAGCGAGCCGTCGAGGTTCCAGCAGAATCCGTGAAAGGCGCAACGCAGATCGGCGACGTTGCCGTCGGCCTCGCGCAAGAGTCGCCCGCGGTGAAGACATGCGTTCACATAGGCGCGAATCGACGTGTCTTTGGCGCGCACCACCAGAATCGACATGTCGCAGATGTCGTACACCAGGGTGTCACCGACATTGGGTATGTCTTCTTCGCGGCAGGCCATCTGCCACACGCGCTTCCACATCTTTTCCTTTTCGAGTTCGTGGAACTCGCGGCTGGTGTAGCGCGACACGGGGATGTCGTGGTCGCCCATGAATCCACCGCTCTGCCAACGCAGAACGTCCGGCGCTGTTCGGGTGTCGTGGTCGAGCAGGTCTTGGTACGAAAGTCCAGGAGAGCGGGCCTCTCCTGGTCCGCCAGACGTGTCTGTGGCGTTGATTGGTGTGACGTTGGTTGATGCAATGGTCATTGTTGTGCTCCGTTCGGAACTTGCTTGCCGCCGATCCACAAACAAAGGTGCGGATCGGCCTGCTTGATTTCACCTTGAATCCACACGCCGTCGTGCGTGAACTCACCTGTGGCGCCGTCTTTTTGGACGAGGATGGTTCCTCGATCCGTCAGGTCGTAGACAGCCCCGGACAATGGGTGCTTGATGGTGCGCATCTCGATCCCCCCGAACAGTGATGGCGTGTCAGCGAGATTAGTTGTGATTCTGGCGGCCGGCGAACGCCGCAATGCTGGCGAGCAAACCGGCTCCGGCCAGCGCCAATACCACCAACGCCGAGCCACCGGCCCGACCCAAATCGAGCGCCGCGCTGGCACCGAGCAACACGGCAACGGCAGCGCCGGCGTGTGGCGCACGCCCGTGGCGTGTCATGGCGAGGCGAATCACCGCCACGAAAACCGCGTAGAAGATCACGCTGAACGCCACATTGGCGGCAACCGACCCGTTCAACCACCAGAGAGACTTCCCCGTGCGCGCACTTGCTGTTGCCGTGATGCCGGTGGCCACGGCCACCAGAATCCAGCTGATCGCCAAAAGCCGCGCCCATGTGGCCGAGACACTTGTCTTGCCGTGATCGGCCGGACGGCTGGATGAAGGCATCCCACGACGATATCCCTGAAATCCGTGCAGGACCGGTGGGCAGTAGCCTCCCTCGGCGATGGCCAGTCCACTGAACCCGACGCATTTTTCGAAACTGTCGATCTTCTTTCCCATGTGGAACGAACAGGACTACATCGACCGTGCGCTGTCGGCGGGCCGCGAGCTCTGCGAGGCGTTGATCGCCAACGGCGACATCGAGACCTACGAGTTGTTGATTGTCGACGACGCTTCCACCGACAACACCCCGGCTCTCGCCGACGCTGCAGCGGCTGCGGACCCGCGGGTGAGGGTGGTGCATCATCCGGTCAATCGCAAGTTGGGCGGATCAATGAAGACCGGCTTCGCCAACTGCACCGGCGACCTCGTGCTGTACACCGATGCCGACCTCCCCTTCGACATGCTCGAGGTACGCAAGGCAGTGCGCCTCCTTCGCTATTACGAAGCCGACATCGTGAGTGCGTATCGCTTCGACCGCACCGGCGAGGGGTACGTGCGCACCGTGTACTCGGCTTTCTACAACGGCTTGGTGCGAGTGTTTTTCGGAGTCAAGATGCGCGACATCAACTTCGCCTTCAAACTGTGCCGCGGGACCATCTTCAACAAGATCGAGTTGAAGAGCGAGGGGTCGTTCATCGATGCGGAACTGGTGATCCGTGCCCAGAAGATGGGCATGAACGTGATTCAGTTCGGTGTCGACTATTTCCCGCGTACCAGGGGTGTTTCCACACTCAGTTCGCCTGCTGTGATTCGCAAGATCCTGCGCGAGATGTTCTCTCTTCGCAAGGAACTTCGTAGCCTTCAGGGCTGAAGCACTCCTCCGGAAAGCCGTGACAGCAGTTCCATGAACCCCCACACGACGTCCAGCCCCCTGCATCGGTGGCGCCCGGCGTTGCTGGCGCTCGTGGTGTTGCTGGTGGTCGTATCCGTGGGTTTTGCCGGTGGCGGAAACGACTCTGCCGACACCACCACCACTGCGGCGCCCACCTCGTCGTTGGTTCCGGCTCCGGTGCTCACTCGCACGCTCTCCAACGGAGCGGTGGGCGACGATGTGAAGTTGGTGCAGCAGCGGCTCAAGGATCTCGGCTTCGACCCCAATCTGGTCGACGGTGACTACGGCTACAACACCATCCAGGCAGTTTGGGCGTTCGAGAAGCTTGTGATGAAAACGCCTCGGCCCAAGGCAACCGGCGAAGTCACGCCCGCAATGTGGCAGATGATGCAAGACAACAACCTGATCACGCCCCGTCGGCCCAACGCGCAGACGCCGCGCCACGTGGAGATCTATCTCCCCGAGCAGGTCATGGTGGTCTTTGCCGCGGGCAAGCCCACGCTCGTCACGCACATCTCCACGGGCGACAACAAGCCGTGGTGCGAAGAGGTGACCATCGACCCGGGCGAGCAGGGCAACCCCGGCACCGAGCCCATCAAGAAGGGCATCTGTGGCGAGTCGATCACACCCCCGGGGTTCTTCTACTTCTACAACCGGCGCACCGGAACACGGCAGAGCAAACTGGGCACGATGTGGAATCCGGTGTATTTCAACGAGGGGATTGCGGTCCACGGTGCGGCCCAGGTTCCGCTCGAGCCCGCATCGCACGGTTGCGTGCGCATTCCCATGCACGTGTCGGAATACTTTCCCTCGTTGGTGGAATACGGTGATCGTGTGTACGTGTTCGACGGAGTGAAAGAACCCGAGGAGTACGGCGCACCCGTTCCGCCTGCGGATCGTCCCGACCCGAACTACACCACCACCACTTCCACTCCTTCTACGTCGACAACCGTGTCGCCAGCCGTGACGTCAACGACAACAACGGTGCCGGTCACCACCACGGTGAAACCGAAGAAGAACCAGACCACCACAACTGTTGCTGTGCCCGGCCCGGTTCCGCCGCCCGAGACCACTGCAGTTGCCAACGTCACCACAAGTGTCGGATCGTGAGTGGCCGATCGTGACTGAGAGGGTGGCGTACGACGAGTTCGGCTTGTTCCACGAGAACATCGCCGAATACGAACTGAACGCTCACAATCCTTCGGTGTCGGCTCGGCCGCAGGTCGAACGCATCTCGCACACACTCGGAGACGGCCGAGTCGTGAGCCTCCTCAAGTGGGGCAGTACGGCTCCCGAGTTGGTGTTGGTGCACGGCGGCTCGCAGAACGCCCACACATGGGACACGGTTGCACTTGCGTTGGGGCGGTCGTTGATCGCAATCGATCTGCCGGGCCACGGGCACTCGTCGTGGCGCAACGACGCTGCGTACGCGCCGAAGTCGATGGCTGTGGATCTTGCAGAGGTCGTTGCCACCCATGCAGCCACCGCGCGACTCGTAGTGGGGATGTCTCTCGGTGGCCTCACCAGCCTCGCACTCTGCGGAGTGGCGCCGCATCTGGTGCGGGCTCTCGCGCTGATCGACATCACTCCGGGTGTCACCGGAGCAAAAGCCAAGGCCGTACTCGACTTCGTGAATGGTCCGCAGTCATTTGCGTCGTTCGACGACCTGTTGGCCCGAACGATCGAACACAACCCCACACGAACAGTGTCCTCGCTGCGTCGTGGCATTCTCCACAATGCCAAGCAACTCGAAGATGGTTCGTGGCAGTGGCGTTACGACCGTCGCAGCCACGTGCGTGACGCCGCGGCCACCAGCGAGCCGGTGGAAAGCTCGGCACTCTCCGAGCTGTGGGACATCGTGGGTGGCTTGTCCGACCCGGTGACCCTCGTGCGCGGTGGTGTCTCTCCCGTGGTCGACGATGCCGACGTGGCGGAACTCCAGCGGCGCAACCCCGGGGCCAATGTCGTGGTGATCGACGGAGCCGGCCACAGCGTTCAGGGAGACAAACCGGTGGAATTGACCGTGTTGCTGGCTGACATGCTGGCCGACTTGCCGGCCCAGTAGCGGCCCTTCCTCCGGCCGCGACGCAGTCGCGCCGCCCTCGACCACAGGTCAGCGGGGCGTTTTCTGATAGGAAAGACAGTCATGGCAACTACCAATCGCCCCGACGCTCCGGATCGCGACTCGCTCATCAAGATGTTCGAGATCCAGAACAAGATCAAGATCACCGACGAGCGCTTCCGCTCCATGATGACCAGTGGTCAGATCCAGTTGATCTACTACTCGCCGCGTGGACAGGAGTGCATCAGTGCCGGCTATGCCGTGCACCTGCGCCCCGACGACTACGTGGTCACCATTTACCGTGGCTTGCACGACCACATCGCCAAGGGTGTGCCCATGCGCGAACTGTGGGCCGAGTTCCTCGGTCGCGCCACCGGTACCTGCAAAGGCAAGGGTGGACCCATGCACGTCACGCACCCTGAGTCGGGTCTGGTCGTCACCACCGGAATCGTGGGAGCCGGCATTCCGGTGGCCAACGGTTTCGGACTGGCGGCGCAGCTGTCCGGCACTGATCAGGTCACCGTGGTCAACTTCGGCGACGGTGCCACAAACATCGGTGCGTTCCACGAGGGCCTCAACATGGCGGCCGTCTGGAAGCTTCCGGTCATCTTCGTGTGCCAGAACAACCTCTACGGCGAACACACGCCGATGGCACAGTCCACGGGTGTCGAGTACATCTCCGAGCGCGGCGCGTCGTACGGCATGCCGGCAGTCACGGTGAATGGCAACGATCCGGTGGCCATGTGGAAGGCATCAGCCGAGGCAGTTGCCCGCGCACGCGCCGGTGAAGGACCCACGTTGATCGAAGCCCGTACCTACCGCTTCTGGGGTCACCTCATGGGCGACGCCATGGAGTACATGCCCAAAGAAGAGCGCAAGGCCGCCATGGCCGCAGACCCGGTACCCGCGTTCCGTGCGTGGCTCCTGGAAAACGGTCACGCCACTGAGGCGCAGTTGGTCGAGATCGAAGATCAGATCAAGGCAATGGTCGACGACGCGGTCGAGTTCGCGTTGAACAGCCCCGAGCCGTCACTCGACGAGCTCTACACAGACGTCTACGAAGAAATCATCAAGTGAGGCACTGACGATGAGCACCACAGAACCCCGCATCATGCCCATGGGCATGGCCCTGAACGAGGCAATGGATGTTTCCATGGGCCTCGACGACAAGGTGTTCCTCTTGGGTGAGGACATCGCCGAGCCATCGGGCGGCGTGTACAAGATCACCAAGGGTCTCTCCACCAAGTACGGAACGGATCGTGTTCGCAAGACCCCGATCTCCGAGCAGGCAATCATCGGCGCCGCCGTTGGTGCGGCCATTGCCGGCTACAAGCCTGTTGCCGAAATCATGATCATGGACTTCATCGCGGTGTGTCTCGACCAGATCACCAACCATGCGGCGAAGATTCGTTACATGTCGGGTGGCCAGACCACGGTTCCCATGGTGATTCGTACCAGTGCTGGCGCAGGACGCCAGTTCGGTGCACAGCACTCGGAGTTGCTCGAAGCCTTTGCCATTCACTCGCCCGGCATGAAGGTGGTCATCCCTTCTTCGGCCGCCGATGCCAAGGGACTGCTCATCAGTTCGATCTTCGATCCGGATCCGGTGCTCTTCATCGAACCGATGCTGATGTACTGGGACCCGGCCTACGCCGGCCCCGTGCCCGAGGGCGACTATCGCATTCCGCTCGGCAAGGCCAACACAGTTCGTGAAGGATCCGACGTGTCGTTGATCTCCTACGGGCGTCAGGTGCACGTGTGCAAGGAAGCCGCCGAGCAGCTTGCATCCGAGGGAATTTCAGCCGAGGTCATCGACCTGCGCTCGTTGGTTCCGGTCGACGAGGCCGCCATCTTCGCGTCGGTCACCAAGACCAAGCGCGCTGTCGTGGTGCACGAAGCAGTCACGCGTTGCGGATTCGGTTCGGAACTCTCCAGCCGCATTCACGAAGAGTTGTGGGGAACCCTTGCCGCACCAGTGCAGCGCGTTGGTGGCAAGAACACCCCAGTGCCTTACGCAAAGAATCTCGAGACGGCTTTCCTCCCGCAGGTGGAAGACGTGGTTGCCGCGGTCAAGAAGACCAACAAGTAACAACAGCAACAACCCGAACGCAAAAACTCCTGGTGGTCAGATGGCCGCCAGGAGTTTTTTCATTTCGTTGATCTCACCTTGTTGGGCTTTCAGCATGGAACTGGCCAGTGCGGCTACTTCGTTGTTGGCACCGTGCATGGCCGCATGCTCTGCCATGTGGATGCCACCCTCGTGGTGCGCGATCATCAACTGGGCAAACATCGCATCGGCCTTCGCGCCACGTGCATCACGCAGCGCCGCCAACTGGTTGTCGGTGGCGTAACCGGGCATCTGAGCCAGGGGAGTGGGTTCGTTCATCCAGCCCATCACTTGGTCGGTCTCGTTGGTTTCTGCAGCCCCGAACTGGCGCAGAAGTTGCACCATGCGACCCGACTCGTGGGACTGGCCAACGATGATTTCGCGGGCGATCAAGCGCAATGTGCCACGGGAATCCGAGCCCTCTTCGGTCCCGGATGTCGCGGCGAGGCTGGAGACGTCGAGGTAGATCAGGCTCATGTTCACCGCTTGCTCGTGGTGAATCCGCATGTCCTGGAGGAACCCGATATCGGAGCCGTTGTTCGCACCTTTGCCGCGTTGTTCGCCCACCACGAAACCAACTGCCCCCACGAGAAGCGCCGCACTGATCACCATGAGCACGATGTTGACGGGGTTCATCCACCACGGCAGCGGGGTGTCGAGATCGTCGTCGATCGGACCTGGTGTCGTGCGCGGACTCGTCGGGTTTCCCATGATTCGTAGCCTGCCACCAAAAACCTGTAGAAATATGGTCATGTCAACCCCGATCAGTATCCCCAAACTCGGCGTCTCGATGACCGAGGGAACCCTTGTCGAATGGCTCGTCGAAGACGGCCAGTCGGTTCAGCCCGGCGACGTTCTCTACCGACTCGAGACCGACAAGGTGGAAAACGACATCGAGGCACCCATTGCCGGTGTCGTGCACCTTTCCGGCGAAGAGGGTGAGACCTACGAAGTCGGCACCCAAATCGGTTCGATCGACTGAGTCGCGCGAACCATGGACATCAGGGGGAAGCACGCTCTCGTCACGGGGGCAGGAGCAGGAATCGGTCGGGCCACGGTCGTCGCTTTGGCCAAGAAGGGCGCAAAGGTCGTTGCAGCCGACCTCAACGAGGCCGGTGTGAAAGAGACAGCTGCAATGGTCGTGGCAGAAGTACCGGGTGCCGAAGTGGTGGCGATCGCGGCAGACGTGTCGACTCCCGCCGGAATCCGTGACATGTTCGCCAAGGCGACAGCGGCATTCGGCGGTCTCGACATCGTGCACAACAACGCAGGTTTGATCTGTGGCGAGCCGATCTGGCCCGATGCCTCGCTTGAGAAGATCGCGGCCACCATCAGCGTCAATCTCGGTGGCGTGGCCATGGGAACGCAAGAAGCCATCAAGGCGCTGCGTCAGCGCGGTGGCGGCGCCATCGTCAACACGGCATCTGTTGCCGCACTGCAAGCCATGCCCACGGATCCCGTGTACTCGGCCACCAAGGTGGGCGTGGTGCGGATCGTCGAGAGTTGCACCGGATTCGCCGGCGAGGGAATCCGTGTGAACGCAGTGCTTCCGGGCATGGTCGACACCGACATGACGAACAAGCACACCGGTGACGGCACACGCCCCGCCGCATGGTTGGCCCCGGTCATCGCGGCAACCGTGATGCTCCAGCCCGAAGACATCGCGGCAGGCGTGATCGAACTCATCGAAGACGACACCGCTGTTGGCCAGAGCAAGATTGTCGGCAACACCGGCCGGGAGTACAACCAGTAGTCACGATCTGTGAAACACGAGAAATGAAAAAGGCGGCGGGTGTCTCCACCCGCCGCCTTTTTGTTGTCTGTGTTGCTGGTGCGGCTACTTGCGCGCGGCGCGTTGAGCTTCGCTGAACGCGACATCTTTGTCGACACGCGGCTCGGGCGGAAGACCCAGTACGCGCTCGCCCACGATGTTGCGCTGGATCTCGTCGGATCCACCAGCGATGCGATATCCGGGTGCTCCGAGGATGTGCTCGCTCCACGCATAGGTTCCCCATTCGCCTGTATCGGCAACAACCTTTGCTCCGAGCACTTTCGAGATGACGTCGCTGACGCGTGTCATTCCGGCGGTCCACATCAACTTGCCGAGCGAACCTTCGGGACCGGGGGTTTGGCCAGCGCGCATGTTTGCAGCGGCGCGACGGTTGGTGAACTGCGCCACCTTGGTCTCGATGTAGAGCTTCATCAGCTCCTGGCGGATGATCGGATCGTTGTCGACGCCAGCCCATGCGGCCGCGGCGAGCACTTGCTTGAACGAGCCACCCACGTGACCGCTCGAGGAGCTGCTGGTCTTGTCACGCTCGAAGCCAAGGCACGTGAGGGCCACGCGCCAGCCTTCTCCCACCTCGCCGATGCGCAGGGAGTCGGGGATGCGAGCATCGGTGAAGAAGACCTCGTTGAAGTTGGTTCCGCCACTCATCTGCTTGATGGGCCGGATCTCCACGCCGGGAAGATCGAAAGGCACCATGAAGGCTGTCATGCCCTTGTGCTTCGGCACGTCGAAGTCGTGACGAACAATGGCCAAGCCCCATTCGGAGAAGCGAGCGCCGGAGGTCCACACCTTCTGGCCGTTCAGGATCCATTCGTCGCCGTCACGTGTTGCGCGGGTGGACAACGATGCGAGGTCTGATCCGGCGCTGGGCTCGGAGAACAACTGGCAACCGCAAATGTCCATGCGCATGAGCGGCTGACAGAAGCGATCCTTTTGTTCGGGAGTGCCGAATGCGGCAACGGTTGGTGCGATGAGTCCCATGGATGTGGGCGGCAACTCACCCGCATCCGGAATGCGGAACTTGCGCTCTTCGGCGGCGTATGCGCGCACGTAAGTGGCGGGAAGTCCGCGTCCTCCGAGTTCGACGGGCCAGTTGATCATCGCGTAGCCGGCGTCGAACTTCTTGCGCTGCCAGTCCTTGACGGCATTCAAGCGGGCCAACTCGTGTTCGTCGCTGAAGTTGTGGAAGACAGCCACGTTGTCGGAGCCTTCGCCCCAGACGATTTCGTGGTCCTCTTCGTCGGTTTCGTCGACAACGGGGAGTGGCTCGGCGTTCTGTTCCAGCCAGACGCGGGCCTCTTTGCGGAACTGTTCGATATCGGGAAGGTCGCTCACGAGAGGTCACGCTAGTTGGGCCCCTGCGGCCCATGCCCACTCAGAAGGGAGTTTTGGTCGGGACTCGTCGGGATCGGTCATCTGTCACTACGCTTTGGCGACATTGCCTGACGCCCCGGCAACGGGGTCCGAGAAAGAGGATTTTCGTGAGCTCTGAAGTTCTTGCCCCCCGACAAGGTGTGGTTCTTGTCGATCTTTTGCCGTCTCTGCGCGTGCGCGCATGGGTTCGTGACGCCGCTCTCGTGGTGGGCTTTGCCCTCCTCACCGCCGCTGCCGCGCAGATCAAGATCTCGCTCGGGTTCACGCCGGTGCCCCTCACGGGCCAGACCCTCGCAGTGCTGTTGTCGGGTGCCGCACTCGGCATGCGCCGCGGCGCACTCAGTCAGATCGCCTACTGGGGAATGGGCTTGGTCGGCTTGCCGTTCTACGCCGGTGGCCAAAGCGGTTGGGAGTCGGGAACCGGCACAACTCTTGGCTACTTCTTCGGTTTCATCGTTGCCGCGGCCGTGGTGGGTTCGCTTGCCGAGCGCAAGCACGACCGCCAGATCATGTCGTCGTTGTCGGCCATGGCACTCGGTACGGTTGTCATCTACACCTCGGGTGCTTTGTGGCTCGCCCACGATCTCGGCATCGGTGTAGCCACCGGTGAAACAAACGCC
>Ga0315899_10002977_pt1 | contig 18523 bp, 17 predicted proteins | sample LakEriMetagenome_2_FD_203518 | JGI IMG/M metagenome (GOLD analysis project Ga0315899, IMG submission 203518) | Freshwater fungal communities from buoy surface, Lake Erie, Ohio, United States - Buoy 4 MA112 | ecosystem: Environmental > Aquatic > Freshwater > Lake | place: USA: Lake Erie, Ohio... | reverse complement strand
GCTTAGTGTAGAAGAAATAACAGCCGTACAACAAATTCACCCCCAACAATCCAACAGTGGCTTGCTGTGCTAATGCATCCATTTCGTGCAATCGCATGTGCAAAATGACCATGTTGGGAGCCTTGTCTGGCGCTGTCTGAAACTTCAAGCCCATCCAGCCGTGACCTTGAATGGTCTTTTGGTAGTTGATGGTTGCAACCGTATCGGCAAAGGAAAAAAACTTTTTAGCTGAGTGTTCGCTTCGTTTCAAACGTTCTTCCATGAGGCGATACTCATGGTTTAGCATATTGATAAGACGCGGCTTACAGACGTACCTCCCCTTCTCTTCCTTACCGTATATAGCATCACTAAAATCCTTATCGTAGGCGCTCATCGCCTTAGCAATTGTGCCACTGGCTCCTCCCGCCCGAAAGAAATGGCGCACGACTTCTTGCCCTGCACCTATCTCGGCAAAAGTTCCATAAATCTCCTGATTTAAGTTGACACGCAAAGCCTTTTGGCTTGCAGAAAGTATGACGTGTTCGAGTTCCACCTGTTTCGATTAGGAAGTAGGGCAAAAGTAATTGATGCACCCTATGAATGAACGAAGTATTTCGGAAACTTAACTCATCCATGATGTGCTCGCGTTGCATCGACTGTAGTAATTTCGCCAGCATGATCATCACGTTTTTGGGCACAGGCACATCGCAGGGCGTTCCGCTTATTGCTTGCCCTTGTCCAATATGCACCTCAGAGGACCCGCGCGATGCTCGACTGCGCAGCTCGGTGATGATTTCTATCGATGGTAAAAACTTTGTAATCGATAGTGGTCCCGATTTTCGACAGCAAATGCTGCGCGAGAAAGTCAAGTCAATAGAAGGCATCATTTTTACGCACGAGCATAAAGATCACATAGCCGGTCTCGACGATGTCCGAGCCTACAATTTCATCAACAACTGGCGCGCTCAAGTATATTGCACTGAGCAAGTAGCCGAGGCTCTTAAGCGCGAATTTTCGTATGCGTTTTCAGATAAAAAATACCCGGGCGTGCCTGAAATTGATCTCAATATCATCGACGACAGGGCATTTGAAATAGGTCCTGTAGCTTTCCAGCCTATCCAGGTATACCATCTTCGTTTACCCGTATTCGGATTTCGTATTGGCAATTTTGCCTATATCACAGATGCTAATGTTATACCTGAGGAGGAGTTTGAAAAACTGCATGGTCTGGAAGTATTGGTTCTAAACGCACTTCGACGTGAAAAGCATCCTTCCCATTTTACCTTGGAAGAAGCTATCGATATAGCCGCGCGCATTGGAGCTCGGCAAACGTGGTTCACGCATATTAGCCATCAGCTTGGACTGCATGAAGACGTTACCACGGAATTACCCGCAAACATGTTTTTGGCTTATGATGGTTTAAAGTTGGAGGTTTTGACATGATGTCGGGCATTCTTTATTGGCTCGTATTAAAGCCGATTAGCATGCTTCCTTACAGGGGGCTTTACATACTTTCGGATGTTTTTTATCTGGTATTCTATCATGTGTTGGGCTATCGAAAAAAAGTTGTCCGAGGCAACCTCACACGCTCCTTTCCGGAAAAAACAACAGCGGAAATCATTTCTATTGAAAAAGACTTTTACAGGCACTTCTGCGATTTAGTCTTGGAAAGTCTTAAAAACTTCAGCGCCCATCCCCACCAACTCGCCGCACGATTTGAGCATCATAATACGGAGGTCTTGGACAACCTTCATGCTGAGGGAAGAAGCGCTATACTCGCCGGAGGGCATTACGGCAATTGGGAAATGTGGGCGCTATCTGCTCCCGCTCATTTTCGACATCGGTTAATGGGCATCTACAAGCGTCTATCGAATAGCTACTTCGATGAGAAAATGCGCAGTACACGCGGAAAATTCGGTTTAGAGCTAGTCTCTACCAAAGAAACCGCCGAATGGTTAAAAGCGCATCAGGAAAACCTATTTGTTGCAGTTTTCGCCATTGACCAATCCCCATCTAACCCTCGCAAGGCTCACTGGATATCATTTTTAGGGCAAGAGACAGCCTGTTTGTTTGGTGCAGAAAAGTATGCAAAAGAGTTCAACCTGGCAATCGTGTTCGGACATCTGCGCAAAGTTTCGCGGGGCAAATATGCAATTGACTACGAACTGGTTACCAAAGAGCCTCTTTCGTATGATCATGGAAAACTCACCGAAAAAATGAGCGCCCTTTTGGAGGAAGACATTCGGCGAGAGCCGCGTTATTGGCTTTGGACGCACAAGCGTTGGAAGCACAAAAGGCCTTCCGACTAAAAAAGGAGACTTTTTTTTCATAAGACGCTGTATGATGACAGAAATGTCGTAATATTGCGCCCCGTTTTGGGGATCATTTTAAAGAAAACGCATCATGAACCGCATTAAAGAACTCGAGAAAAAGCTCAACCCGGTAAAGGAAATCCCGGCATTTGCTGCTGGTGACAGCATCACTGTAAGCTACAAAATTGTAGAAGGAAACAAGGAGCGTATCCAGGAGTTTGCCGGCGTTGTTATTCAGCGCAAAGGTTCAGCAGCTACTGCAACATTCACTGTTCGCAAGATCAGTGGCGGTGTGGGTGTTGAGCGTATCTTCCCTGTTTCATCGCCTTTTATTGAGAGCGTGGTTGTTACCAAGCGAGGTAAAGTACGTCGTGCACGTATTTTCTACTTGCGCAGCCTCACCGGTAAGGCTAGCCGTATTCAGGAGAAGAAGCGCTTTATTGCCGAAGCGACGAAGTAATTTCATCAGTATCGATGATTTGTGAAATAAAAAGGCGGGGAATTCCCCGCCTTTTCTTTTGCTGTAGAAACCATTCAACCGAATTTGCTGACTCACCACGATGCTCACCCAATTTTCTTGTTTCAACAGCCTTTTCGACTTTTCTAATAAAACTAACCTTAACTCAAATTGAATATCAACTCAATGCAGCATAATATGCTCTGCTTCTTATTTTGCCCAATTCGCAACTTAGTTTCGCTCTGGCCATGCAGAGCATTGTGTTTCTCCCCATTGGAGGGTATCCGAGATTTTCCAAAGCCACAATAACATGCGACCGATCAAAGTCGTCCTCACATGAGAGATTCACCTTAGTAGCCTTCAAATCGACATGTACCGACAAAACGCCCGGCTGTCGGAGTAACGTTCGGCGAATGCTGTTAGCGCAACCCTCGCAATCGAGGTTCTCAAGTTCGAGTATCATGTGTTTCATGTACTTAGGTTTTAGTGGTTTTGATGTTGCGAACATCAGGGCGTTGATAAAGACGAGTCATGACGATTGTTAGACTTCGCGCTGAGATTTGGCGGTAGGAAGACAACCTACAAGAATAGACGTGTTTGCGTTATTAGCCCCTACATTTGCCAAATGACTGTTGACAAAAACATTGAGCAAGCCCAGTTGCAGGGTGAGATTGGGAAGTACATAGGTCTCGGGCAAAACAGCCTGGTATTTCAGTTTGAAGAAGCTCCGGGAGGTGTTTTACTGCGCCTCATAACCATAAACTCGATGCACAATCAGAGTTTTCTTTTCCATTCTTGCAACGGAGAAACACGCTCAGAAGCTCTCAAGCAAATGCTGGACTATGTTAAGAGTTACAAAGAAGCGGAGAGCAGCTTCACCATTCAATGGAACCTCAAAGGAGAGAATATGCTGCACACCTCGTATTTCCGAGCTAAGAATATTTTGGGCGCTCTCGATAAGCTCTATTACGATCGCGATCCTAATAGTATCACAGTTTTCAGTGTCATGATGAACCCTATTTCCTGATTGTCGACCTACCGCACCATCACATCATCAATAAGCTCTCAGTATCGTGTTCTGGGTAGCCGCCATCTCGGATACGCTTTTCCTGTTCACAATGAAGAGGAAGTAAAAGCGCACATAGACGCGCTTTGGAAAGAACACCACAATGCAACACACGTATGCTATGCTTGGCGTCTGGGTTGGGATTACGGTAAATACCGGATAAACGACGACGGCGAACCATCCGGTACAGCAGGCAAGCCCATTTATGGACAGATTCAATCGGCAGAGCTAACCAATATACTCATTGCTGTAGTTCGCTATTATGGCGGAACCAAGCTTGGCACAGGAGGACTGATAGATGCTTATAAGACCGCCGCTAAGCTATGCATTGAAGGGTCAAGCATAGAAGTGCGTCCTGTTAAAGACAGGTACAGGCTCACTTTCGGTTATGCCGACATGCCCACCATAATGAAAGTGCTGAAAGACCTGGAAATGGAGAAGAACACCATGACCACCGAAGACGTTTGTATGATTGATTTTAACCTGGGAATGACCCGCGCGGAAGAATTGAACAAGGCTTTGGCCGATTGGTCGACCGCCGAACTCGTACATTTAGGGCGTACATAATTCCCATGAAGAAAACCATTCTATTTTTCACAGGAGCCTTGCTCTGGATATCCTGCAAGGAGCAAATGAAGTCGACCGATGCATCTTTGGTTAAAGAAGCCATTCAGCAAGTTATGGATGAGCAGGAGGCAGCCTGGAACCGGGGTGACCTCGAAGGCTTCATGCAGGGCTATTGGAAAAGCGACTCGTTGCGATTCATTGGCAAACGAGGAATAACGTATGGCTGGCAACCCACACTCGATAATTACAAAAAGAGCTACCCAGACTCCGATGCGATGGGGAAACTTCAGTTCACCAATCTGTCCATGGAAATAACAGGCGACTCGTCGACCTATGTCATCGGCAAATGGGAGCTGTTTCGAACTACTGACACACTCGCAGGACATTATAGCCTGCTTTGGAAAAATTTGAACGGCCACTGGCTCATCATTGCCGATCACTCCAGCTAAAAACTAAAAGCATCATGGCTTCTACCCCAATCACATTTATTATACTCGCCGCCACTGTTCTTGTTTCCTGGCGAGCCTTCGAACAATCAGGGTTGTTCGAAAAACTGCTTCACAGTCCTTATAGGGTGAAACATCAGAAACAATATTACCGATTGTTTTCGCACATGCTGGTGCACGCCGATGGTATTCACCTCGCGTTGAACATGTTTGTCTTTTATTCCTTTGGTCGGGTGATGGAAAGTATTTTCACACTGAATTGGGGTAGCACAAAAGGTGGAGTTATGTTCATTGCTCTGTACGTATTAGGCGGCGCTGCTGCTACCCTTCCCTCTATGCGCAAGCACGGAGACAACTACGGCTATAATTCAGTTGGAGCAAGCGGAGCTGTAAGTGCTCTTCTTATGGCTTACATGATTTTGTTTCCGCTCAATGAAATAGCTTTCTTCTTCATTCCCATGCCAGCCTTTATAGGTGTTTTTGTTTTCTTCCTGCTCGAGCATTTCATGAAACGTAATGTTCGATCGAACATAGCACATGACGCTCACATCTGGGGTGCGTTATTCGGAATCGTATTCATCGCAGTGCTTGTTCCGAATAGCATTCCGCGTTTTATCAGCCAGGTTTTAAGTGTGTTTTGATGGGGGTTGGAGACTGGAGACAAGGCCCTCAACCTTCGTCTTTCGCTGGTGCCTTTGTTTAACAACGTCTGACTTTACTTAGCCAAGCAATGCCGATTGAAAAGCAGACCATCAACCTTGTCTGGATGAAGCGCGACCTGCGCACGCAGGATCACGAACCGCTCATGCTGGCAGAAAAGGCGGGGCTGCCCTACTTCATCGTGTTTTGCTTCGAACCTTCCATCCTTGATCACCCCGATACAAGTAAACGCCACTTGCAGTTTCAATATCAAAGCCTTCTGCAGGTGAATGAAAAATTGAATGATGCAGGAAGAAGCGTCCATCTGTTCTACGGAGAAATAGTCGACGTCATTTCCTGGTTATCGGTGCACTTCAGCATCGCCAACCTGTTCAGCTACCGAGAAAGTGGTATCCGATTGACCTGGCAGCGCGATAAAGCGGTGAAGCAATGGTGCACTGAGCAGCAGGTTGCCTGGACCGAATGCAAGCGCGACGGCATACAACGAGGCATTCGCAACCGCGACGGATGGGACAAACAATGGTATGGCTTTATGCATGCGCCTATTATCTGCAATTCATTTAGCAGACAGACGCTAGCACTGCCCGAACATGCATTTTCTATTCCCGATCATGTGCTCAACGAATGGTCTGACTATCCACGGGAATTCCAACCCGCCGGTGAAGATGTGGCCTTTCGCTACCTGCAAAGTTTCGTAGAGTCCCGCGGTGTCAACTATAATAAACACATCTCAAAACCGGCTGAAAGTCGCACCAGCTGCGGACGCATTTCCCCCTACCTAGCCTGGGGAAATATGAGCGTTCGACAGGTGTATCGCTTCGTTATGGAACATCCGCAAGGTGGCTCAGGCAAACGCTGGGTAGATGGCTTCCTCACACGTGTGAAATGGCGTGACCATTTCATCCAGAAGTTTGAAGTGGAATGTGATTACGAAACACGCTGCGTCAATGCCGGATACGAATCACTACTTAAGGCATATAACTCTGCGCACATCGAAGCTTGGGAAAAGGGGCTCACAGGCTTTCCGCTGGTCGATGCCTGCATGCGCTGCCTGCTTGCCACCGGGTGGATCAACTTTCGCATGCGGGCCATGCTGGTTAGTTTCTTTTGTCATCATTTGTATCAAGACTGGCGTGCGGGCACCTATCACCTCGCTCGTCTTTTCCTCGACTACGAACCCGGCATTCACTATCCGCAATTCCAGATGCAGGCCGGTACCACGGGAGTGAATACCGTGCGCATGTACAATCCCGTCAAGCAAAGCCTCGATCACGATCCAGAAGGGTCGTTTATCAAGACGTGGGTGCCCGAATTACGAGCAGTACCCACAGAGCACATACACGAACCGCATCTGATGTCGACCGAAGAGCAAGCAGCCTGCGGCGTGATTATCGGTTCCGACTACCCTGCCCCAATCATTGCCCTTGAATCGGCCGCTCGACACGCTCGCGAAGCCATTTGGGGCCACCGCAAGAAAGACGAGGTGAAGGCAGAAGGCAAACGCATCGTTGAAACGCATGCGCGCAAGAGGGCTTCCATTCGAAAGAAAAAAGGCGGTGAGCAGTTGAGTCTACTTTAGGAGAGAATGGTTGTAGGGTGTGATGCGAAATTTAATAGCTTGAACAATAATCTACATTTCCTTTTCAATTAATTGAATAGAAGTTATTCAGGAAAATCACTTTCCACCAGTCCGTTGGTTTTGCTCAACTTGTTGCTTCAATTCCATAACAACGCTTTCAAGCTCTCTTATTTTCTCGTCCTGCTCTTTCATACCCTGCACTAGAAATGGGATAATTGAAGTATAGTTGATACCCAGAAATTCCATACTTTCATTTGACTGCCCCAATCCATGCATTTTGCTTTCATTTTTGGATGAAGCACCTCCATGCATCGTAGAGTTTAACTTCTGATTTGATACTAAATCAGGCAAAACCTGTTGAAGGTCTTGAGCAATAAAACCGTATTGATGTTTCTGAGATAGATTCAAAAGCTTAATTGATTCATCCTGCTTATAATCGTACTCAACTGGAGTTAGTTGACGAATAATATCTAAGCTACTTTTCATGGGTTTAATATTGGTCTTTAACCTTTCATCAGATGGATTATTCAATGTTCCTGCTACAATTACGTCTCCGTTAAAAAAACCTGCATAATTGTATGCAGCATTAAATGCCTCAGCATAGACACCATAATTAACTCCTGCACTAGAGAGGCATTCGCTTATCCCAACAAGGCCATAATGATCTCCCAAACCGGTAGGTGATTCATCATCATAACAACGCCCATATACTGCCATATTTGAAAAATTAGAGTTCCTTGCAAAGCCGACAAGACCTTCATTGACGTTATTCGGATTGTCATTAAACTCAACCGACTGACCTTCTACTCCTCTGCTATACAAACCTTCGCTCCCAATTCCGAGAACCCCTGTTCGAAAAGCAAGTGAGTTTAGTCCACTTGAATTACCCTCAACGGCTGTAAGATCACCAATTGTCCCTTGTATCGTTGTCCAGTTGGCGACGCTAAGATTATCAGAAGCCCCACCTAATGATGTAATATTTGTTCGAAAAGCAATGTTGTCGGATCCGTTCAATTCCCTGACGATATGAAATTTACTTTGTGGGTTAATAGTACCAATTCCAATATTTCCGCCATTATTGAAAAAGTTGGATGAACCTGTTACCCAAGAAGCCCCATTCCAATATGGTGTATTGCCCGCCGTCGCTCCGGATGTCAACAATCCCGTAGGACCTGGAAGACCCTGGGGACCCTGGAGGCCCTGAGGGCCGGGAATGCTGCTTCCACTTGTCGATGCATAGAGTGCGTAGGGAACACTCAATAATTGCTGTGTAGAGATTATGCTGTAATTATTACCTCCGGTCAAATCAGTTTCCGTCTTTATAAAATATGGACCATTTGACCAATCAATGCTTGAGAAGTTACCGATGACCAAATTTCCGGCGCCTATCTCCAAACTTACCAAACCATTTTCATTTGTAGTAGGGGTTTGTGTCTCGATGAAAACCGGAGTCCCGGAAGCTGAAGTTTGTAAAACACTGATTCGCATTCCAACTGTCTGATTTGCTAAAAGCGCATTGACATTATTGCGAATGACAGCTTGATAACTCATCTTTAAGGGAGCTTGTGCTTCGCATGTAGAAAAACAAAACAAAATGGATAGAATAATTAGAAAGTGTTTCATAGGTTTATGTTTGGTGATTTCATGTACTTGTTAATTCTGCTCTATTATTTGAGAATTTATATCAATTGTCTTTAGTTGAATTTGAAATGAGCGAGCACATAGTTCATCTCCACTCATTCCGCTTACTATTGGCAATCAGATTGGAAATGTAGAGGCCATTGGCTTATGAAAAACACGAAATTATGCCGCCGTTATTTAATTTATTAACCAAAGTGATTCGCCCTATTCATGAATAGCAATCACCTCCAACTAAAGCCGCCGTCTCTCGTTGCCTCTTTTGAGCAATTGCTTCACGCATCCTAAATCAATAAATCTTACATTCTACTATTATTCACCTAAACAAAGTGTACATCCAACACTTAGATTTGTCCTCACCAAATCAAATTCTATGAAAACCATTCTGCGGTCTATAGCTGCTTTATCTTTTGCCGGATTCATCCTTTCCTGCGGCAATGCTCCACAAACGGATGCTGAAGCTAAAGTTATCGGACACTCCGACACCCGCGTTCTCCAACATCCCGACTGGTCGAAAAACGCGACCATCTATGAGGTGAACATTCGTCAGCACACTCCTGAGGGCACGTTCAACGCTTTCAGCAAAGACATTCCACGCTTGAAGTCGATGGGTATCGACATTCTCTGGCTCATGCCTATACACCCCATTGGTGAGGTGAACCGCAAAGGCGGCTTGGGAAGCCATTATAGCGTGAAGGATTATAAAGCCGTGAATCCGAGTTACGGTACCCTTGCCGACTTTAAGAACTTGGTGAAGACTGCGCACGACAATGGCATGAAGGTCATCATCGACTGGGTAGCCAACCATAGCGCCTTCGATAACCACTGGGCGACCGACCATCTCGAATACTACTTGCTCGACACAGCGGGCAAAATTCAACCACCCTTGGGCACAGACTGGTGGGATGTGGCACAACTCAACTACGAAAACAAAGCCCTGTGGACCGGCATGACCGACGCCTTGAAGTTTTGGGTGAAAGAGTGCGATATCGACGGATATCGTTGCGATGTGGCCGAGAAGGTACCAACACCTTTTTGGGATCAGGCGCGTACCGCCCTCGACAGCATCAAGCCTGTGTTCATGTTGGCAGAGGCAGAACGGAAGGAGCATCATTTGAAAGCGTTTGATATGAGCTACGCCTGGGAGTTCATGCACATCACAAATGAAGTGGCGAAAGGCGAAAAGAAACTGAGTGACATTGACGCCTACATGGCGAAGCAAGACACGGCTTTCCCGCGCAGCGCCTACCGCATGTATTTCACCACGAACCACGACGAAAACTCGTGGAACGGAACCGGCTTCGAACGATTAGGCTCTATGCGCCAAACCATGGATGTGCTGGCCATGACCATCGGCGGGATGCCTCTGCTCTACTCCGGACAAGAAGGAGGCGAACAAAAACCGGACGGCGCTGCTCACCGACTCTCTTTCTTTGAGAAAGACACCGTGCAATGGAACAATTACAAGTATCAGGATTTTTACACACGTTTGTTCAAGGTTCACCAGGAAAACCCTGCATTGTGGAATGGTGAATTCGGAGGTTCATTCAAGAAGATAAAGACCAGCAGCGACGATGTGCTGTATTGCTTCTCTCGCACGAAAGACAACAACCAAGTGGTTGTGATGCTCAACTTCAGCGACAAACCACAAAGCGTTGACTTCATTGAAAACATGCCTGAAGGTGAATATCCCAGCATCTTCAATGCACAGTCGCTAACGCTTTACACCAAAGGCCATCAAGAGCTACCTCCTTATGGCTATCAGGTATTCGTTAAGAAGTAACAGAACGAATTCGGTTTCCAATGAATCACCTCATTGCCGATAATAAGGTTGTAACACTGCGCGCCTACCTCACCGAAAAGCTTCAAGGCAACTATGAAGCCCGTGAAGCAGGAAATCTCGTTCAGCAATTGTTCGAGGCGTATAACGGTTGGAGCCGCACTGAGGTGGTAATGAATGCCGAGCAACGCTTGGGCGAATCGGAGCTGTTGCGCTATCATTTTGCGTTGAAGCGACTTTTAAATCACGAGCCCATTCAATACATACTGGGCTATGCATGGTTTCTCGGTGTGCAGTTGGAAGTTGGCCCAAGTGTGTTGATACCCCGCCCTGAAACAGAAGAGTTGGTTCGACTCATTGCCGAAAGAAACACACAATCGAATCCTCGCATATTGGATGTAGGAACAGGCAGTGGGTGCATCGCAATTGCGATTAAAAATCTCATTCCCGGAGCCAATGTAACGGCGCTTGATGTGAGTGATGAAGCATTGATTTTAGCCCGAAGAAACGCTGAAAAAATCGGCGGTGAAATCGATTTTCTGCAGATGGATATTCTGGAAGCTTATCCCCAAAACACATACGACATCATTGTAAGCAACCCGCCCTACATTCCCAAGACGGAGCAAGAAAGCATGGCACGAAGAGTCACGGATCATGAACCACACTTGGCCTTGTTTACGGATGATGCCAATGCGCTCATATTCTATCGGAGGTTGATGGAACTTACACCCGCATTGCTCAACAATGGAGGACAAGTATTCTGTGAAATACATGAGCAAATGGCGACGCCTTTGATGGAACTCGCTTCCCTCCTTTTAATTCAATCACCCGAAATTCACGTTGACATGCAAGGAAAAAACCGCATGATGTCGTGGAACTATCAACCGAACAAATCATGAAAAAAACGATCATTATACTCTCCGCTGTTGTTGCACTTTTTGCGGCCTGTGTAGCGAGCAAAAAGGAAATCAAAACAGCCAATGCCATTCAAGGCTTAGCTTCTCCCGTTCGACTGCAGCTCGACACTACGTGGGTCATGCTCACCGACTACTTCGCAGATGCAGATAAAATCGATAGCGTGCAATGGAATGACAAGACATGGAATACAGACACGACAGGTGTGTTGATGCTCATAGGCGCGGCTCCTTCTCCTGTAAGTAACCTGCATGTGTCCTACGACGGCGCGGCCTATGACATCCCGGTGTTCGCAACGAATAAGATTCGCTACACATTCAACTACACTCCGTCGCGAGCTGACGTGGCTACAGTTGAACTATCGGGATCGATGAACGGATGGAATCGCAAAGCGACGCCGTTGGTGAAAAATGGCGACTCCTGGTCTGTGGAACTCGTGTTGAATCAAGGACTCTATCAATACCGTATCTGGGAAAATGGCGCCGAGATGATGGACGCTTCCAACCCCAACACCATCAGCAACGGCATGGGCGGGCTCAACAATACGTTTCAGGCAGGCGCTTCCACCGACAAACAGCCCATGATGTTCACGGAAGCGTCGACGCAAGGCAGCGTGTCCCTGTTAGATGGTGATGCGTGCAAGCATGTGCTGGCCTATGTCGACAATCAACTCGTGTCGGCCTCTCTGAGGGATGGTAAAATAGCGGTCGATATTCCGGACGCTGTCGGCAAAGAAGAACGCTCACATCTGCGCGTATATGCCGACAATGGCACTCAACGCTACAACGACATTTTGATTCCCTTGAAGAAAGGTAAAGTCGTCACCAATGCCGCCGACTTGACGCGCAGTGATCTGCGTAATACCGTGATGTATTTCGTAATGGTCGACCGATTTGTGGACGGCGAAGCAAGCAACAACAGACCCACATCCGACTCTACCATTCATCCGAAGGCCAATAACCTGGGCGGTGACCTGCAAGGGATTACTCAAAAGATTAAGGATGGCTACTTCGAAAAGTTGGGCATCAACACCATTTGGATTTCCCCCATTACCACCAATGCCGAGGGAGCATGGGGTTTATGGGATAAAGGCGTGAAAAGTACATTCTCGGCATACCACGGATACTGGCCTACCGCATTGCGCAGCATCGACAACCGTTTTGGCAACAAAGCAGCCATGGATGAATTGCTCAAAACAGCACATGCCAACAACATGAATGTTATACTGGATTATGTTGCGCATCACGTGCATCAAGATCACCCGCTCTACAAACAAAAGCCCGAGTGGACAACGCCGCTCTATCTGCCCGATGGCACCATGAATACCGAAAAATGGGATGAACATCGTCTTACTACGTGGTTCGACACTTTTCTTCCGACATGGAAATTTGCGGACCACGCCTTAGTGGAAGCCCTTACCGACACTGCCATGTATTGGGTAGAGAATTACGACCTCGACGGATTCCGCCATGATGCTACGAAGCATATCAATGAAGACTTTTGGCGCACCCTGACCAAAAAGGTGAAGGGCTATCAGGCAGAGCACCCCGAAAGAACACTCTATCAAATCGGAGAAACATACGGAAGTCCAGAGTTGATTTCTTCCTACATCAGCAGCGGTCAGATGGACGCGCAATTCGACTTCAATTTATACGATGCAGCAGTGGATGCCTTTGCCAAGCCGGAAACCAACTTCAGCAACCTGCAGCGCGTGTTGAATGAAAGCATGTCCTATTACGGCAGCCATCACCTCATGGGCAACATCACAGGTAATCAGGATAGAGCGCGCTTCATATCGTATGCCGACGGGTCGGTTCAGTTTTCGGAAGATGCGAAGCTGGCCGGCTGGACGCGCGACATTCAAAACCGTGATACCGCAGGTTACAACAATCTGGAAATGTTGATGACCTTTTTGATGACCACGCCCGGTGTGCCTTGTATTTATTACGGCGATGAAATTGGAATGCCCGGCGGCAACGACCCCGACAACCGTCGCATGATGCACTTTAATGATTGGAATTCACCTCAAGAAAAACTGCAGGCTGCAACGCAAAAGTTGGTTAATCTGCGTCGAACAAACATGGCTCTAACTTATGGCGAGACTGAAATACTGTTCAATGAAAAGGGAGTACTGGTGATAGGCAGAAGGTATTTTGACAGCGTGGCGATGATTGTATTGAATAAAGGCTTGAGCACCGAAACAACTTCTGTAGAATTGCCTAAAAGCTATCAGGCCACAGCAAACTTTTTAAATCAAAACAACATTCGCATCAACGGCAATCAAATCGAAATTCAAGCAGGAGCAATCGGATACAACGTGTTTTACAAGTAAAAAAAACGGATTACGGCACTTGCATCAAGCAATCCGTAATCTGTAATCAGCAAATTGTAATCTCTTACTCCCCCTCTCCCAACTCCTCGACCTTCTTTAGCTCCTCGTCAATCATATCTTCAATCGCCTTGCGTTCTGCTTCGTTCAGCTTTGCGTTAAGCTTGGCTTGGCGCTTCAAGAACCGATACATATCGCGTTTGTGAATTTCATAGGCAATGTAGACTGTATACTTTCCTTCCGCATTGAGGTACTTCTCCTCACCAATCTTGCGTAAGTCAGCAATGGTAGTATTGGTTACTTCACGGATTAAGGACTGGAACTTATCGTTGATCTCGCTGCCGCTTGCCGTTTCATTTTCATGCAAGTACTGGTCGGTCACTACTTTCATGCGGGTTTCCACTTGCTGGGCAAGCTCCTTCTTCGCTTGAAGATCGGCTTTGTTTTTTGCAATGTTCTCGTCGGTGCTATCTCCCTTGCCTTTGGCGCGGAAGTAACGGGCAGAGCTTTCGTATTTATTGCCAGAAAAAGGTTCTTTCACTTTTTCGCCCATCGGTGATGTCGATTTACAGGCTTGCAGTGCCAACAATAGAATCAACCCGGGCACCAGCATAAAATTTTTGAAAGCGTTCATACAATATTGGATTTAATTTGACGCAAACTTGAGAAAAATTATGCCAAGTCTGCCTGTCCGATGATAAAAGATGTACACCCTGTTTTGAGACCCGCCACTGAACATGACCTTTCGGATATCTTGGCTATCTACAACGAAGCCATCGCAAACACAACTGCCATCTATGAATACAATGCGTTCGACGATGGATACATTCAACGCTGGTGGGCACAAAAAAAGGAAGGCGATCATCCCGTTATTATTGCCGATGTGGATGGACAAGTAGCCGCCTTTGCTACCTACGGAGTTTTTCGCGCACGAGCCGCCTACCGCACCACCATGGAGCATTCTGTGTATGTGTACCCATCGTTTCAACAACGTGGAATTGGTCGGCTGTTGTTGAGGGCTATCGAGCAAGAAGCTCGAAACAGAGGCGTCCACGTTCTCATCGGCGGAATAGACGCTGAGAATCATTCGAGCATTCGGCTGCACGAACAGGAGGGGTTCACACGAGCCGCTCACCTACACGAGGTCGCATTCAAATTCGATCGTTGGCTGGACCTAGTGTTGATGGAGAAGAAACTGTAGTGTGTGCGCCTTCGAACCTTAATTTAGCGCCCCATGATTTCCGATAAGAAACCGGTTCAAGACTTCATTCAATTACTGGATCAGCACGGTATTCGGGAAGTCATCATTTGTCCGGGTTCCAGAAACGCTCCTTTCAGCATAAGCCTTGCGAACGATAAGCGATTTCGCGTGCACAGTATTGTAGATGAAAGAAGTGCCGCTTTTGTTGCACTGGGCATGGCTCAGCAACTGAACCATCCGGTGCTTCTCATTTGCACCAGTGGAACAGCCGCTCTCAACTTCGCACCTGCGATTGCAGAAGCCTATTACCAGCGCGTGCCTTTGTTGGTCGTTACAGCTGACAGGCCTTTTGAGTGGATTGACCAAGGCGAGGGACAAAGCATCCGGCAGCGCGATGTGTATCGCAATTACATCAAAGCCTCCTACGAAATCGCTGAAGAAGCATCGGAAGGCGACTTGGTGTGGTTCAACGTGCGCGTCATGGATGAGGCTATGCGCCTTGCCAATGAAGGTGTGCGAGGTCCGGTTCATATCAATTTCCCTTTGCGCGAGCCTCTTTACAATCTAACAGAGACACCGCAACAAACGGCCAAGATGATTACCCGCGCGAATGCGCAGTTGCGTCTTTCGGAAAAGGAATTGGCGACATTGCGCGCGATTATAGAACATGCTCAGCGAGTGATGGTGCTTGCAGGACAAATGCAGGCCGATGAAGTTATGTTGAGAGCCATTGCTGCTTTTGGTAAGCGAAGCAATGTAGCTGTTTTCACAGAAGCACACAGCAATCTGGCTGATGACTCGTTCGTCACAACCATCGACCGCTTTTTAGCCGGACTAAACGATAACGACAAGACTTACCTGCAACCCGACCTTCTCATTACGGTGGGGCATAATCTCATTTCGAGAAAGATAAAAGCCCTTTTACGCAAAGGAAATTTCGAGCACTGGCATGTCGACATCAGCGGAGAAGGGCTCGATACGGTTAAGAAGCTCAGCAAGGTGATACCTCTCACACCAACTGAGTTCTTTGAGAACATGAACGGAGCGAAAGCAACGGCCGCGTCTGACTATCGCGAAACGGTTTTGCAATGGAATAGAACAACCGCTAAAGCAGCACGCGCATTCATGACCAACGCCCCGTGGAGCGACTTGCAAGCGTTTAATCAAATACAACCGGCGCTCCCTTCGGGCAGCGACGTACAAATGGGCAACAGCTCAGCGGTGCGTTATATATTATTGCACGATGCCCGCCCCGACCTGCGTTACTTCGGTAATCGCGGTGTGGCCGGTATCGATGGCTGCACAAGCACTGCCATAGGAGCTACGCATGCATCAGGCAAGCTCACCACCTTGATAAGCGGCGACATTGCTTTCTTTTACGACAGCAATGCCTTTTGGAATAACCTGTCTAAAACGAACCTTCGGATTATTATAGTCAACAACGGCGGTGGTGGCATTTTCCGCATCATCGACGGACCCGACCCTGACTCACAGGCGCTAGAAACCTATTTTGAAACCGCTCATACCCGCAGCGCAGCTGGCCTAGCCGCCATGTATAATATTCCCTTCAAGGCTGCGCAAGATGCCCAATCGCTCACCGACGGCTTGTCGTGGCTATATGCCCAAAGCAACTGCGCTATACTCGAAGTCAATACTCCTCGCCTGGAAAACAGCCCGGTATTGAAGGAGTATTTTGAGTTTATACGACGCGGGGCTCAATGAGTGTGATGTGATAAAGTCAGCCCCTCCGGGGCTGTGGCGCGCTCCCTTCCATCATTAGCTACTGAAAGTTGGCCCCTCCGGGGCCGACAGAGGTGAAAGCATGAAAGTGATTTTGTGCATATGAAAGTTAGTCGGTAATTACGTGAAAGGATATTACAGCTAGTTGTGATTCGTAATTCCCTTATCACAGTCATGTCACCACCTCTAGAGATTGGCATTCGCCCGGCCCCGGAGGGGCCAAACATCCCTAGCCAGGGATGGCAGTGCGCACGTTCCAGCCCCGGAGGGGCGGCACAGCGAACGAATAGACAACGCCTCATTTAATCATGTGTCGCAGAATCGTATCGCCCCTCCGGGGCTGCGACGCGCTCCATTCAATCCATTGCTATGGCGGTTTGGCCCCTCCGGGGCCGTTAAAAGGTCAGGCGCTGCAAGCTTGGGTGCGTTTTTTCTTCGACTCCGCTCCGCTACAAATCAGGAGATTCTGAAAAGAGCAAGCTCACAGGTGCGACTCCTTTTCATTGACCTTTCTCAAGGGCCGACCTTCCACCTACTACATAACCACTAATCCCAATTACCTATTACCTATAACCTATTACCTATTACCTATCCCCTAATACCTAATCCCTATTCCCTAACTATTTTCGCGGCCGATTGTTATTGACCTCAGACAACAAGAATATGAGAACCTGGACCCCCATAAAAGAATACACCGACATTCGGTTTGAATACTTTGAAGGCATCGCGAAGATCACCATCAACCGTCCGCAGGTGTACAACGCATTTCGCCCCGAAACCAATATGGAAATGATTGACGCGATGGACATTGCGCGTGAGCGCAACGACATTGCGGTGATTGTCCTTACCGGTGAAGGCGATAAAGCATTCTGCAGTGGTGGCGACCAGAACGTGAAAGGTGTTGGTGGCTATATCGGGGAAGACGGCGTGCCTCGCCTGAACGTGCTCGATCTGCACAAACGCATCCGCGAAATGCCTAAGCCGGTGATCGCGATGGTCAATGGTTACGCCATTGGCGGCGGTCACGTGCTGCACGTAGTATGCGACATTACAATTGCTTCCGACAATGCACGCTTCGGTCAGACAGGTCCTAAGGTGGGGAGCTTCGATGCCGGCTTCGGATCGAACTACCTGGCACGCCATGTCGGTCAAAAGAAGGCGCGTGAAATCTGGTTCCTCTGCGAACAATACACAGCTGCTGAAGCTGAAGACATGGGTATGGTGAACAAGGTGGTGCCGCTCGCTCAGCTCGAAGACGAGACGGTGCGTTGGTGCAAGACGATGATGAAACGCAGTCCGCTTGCATTGCGCATGATCAAACGCGGCCTCAACGCCGAACTCGATGGTCAGCGCGGTCTCATGGAGTTTGCAGGCGATGCTACCCTACTCTACTACTTGACGGAAGAGGCACAGGAGGGCAAGCGTGCATTCCTCGAAAAGCGCGATCCCGACTTCCAAAAGTTCCCGAAGTTTCCATAACCCATATGAAGAAATGGATACAGGCTATGCGCCTGCGCACATTGCCACTTGCAGCCTCTTGCATTCTTGCGGGAGCGGCGGCCGCTAAAGCGCACGGTGACATGAATGGTTTTGTATTGGCTCTTACACTGGCCACCACGTTTTTGCTGCAAATACTTTCCAATCTGGCCAACGACTACGGCGATTACAGCCACGGCGTCGACAACGAACAACGCGTGGGTCCAACACGAGCTTTGCAAAGTGGCGCTATTAGCCAAGCTCAAATGAAACGAGCGTTGATAATCACTACAGCGATTACCCTTCTGAGCGGTGTGTCTCTGTTGTGGATTGTCTTTTCTCCGAAAGCCCAGTTTTTGCAGGCACTTCTTATGTTGC
>Ga0315899_10002974_pt1 | contig 18542 bp, 8 predicted proteins | sample LakEriMetagenome_2_FD_203518 | JGI IMG/M metagenome (GOLD analysis project Ga0315899, IMG submission 203518) | Freshwater fungal communities from buoy surface, Lake Erie, Ohio, United States - Buoy 4 MA112 | ecosystem: Environmental > Aquatic > Freshwater > Lake | place: USA: Lake Erie, Ohio... | reverse complement strand
GGAAGCAGAGGAGGAGGAAGAGGAGGAGGAAGAGGAAGAGGAAGAGGAGGAGGAGGACGATGAGGAGGAGGAAGAGGATCCCGAGCACACACAGTCGAATCAGCGCAAAGTGATTGAGGAGAACCAGATGATGAAGGTGGAGGAAGAGAAGGCAGAGGACGAGGACGAGGAGGAAGGAGTGGAGGAGGAGGAGGAAGAGGAGGAGGAGGACGAGGAGGAAGAGGATCCCGAGCACACACAGTCGAATCAGCGCAAAGTGATTGAGGAGGACCAGATGATGAAGGTGGAGGAAGAGCAGGCAGAGGACGAGGACGAGGAGGAAGGGGAGGAAGGGGATGGAGTGGTGGACAAAGCAGAGAGCCAAGGAGAACCGAAGAGGGGGGCAAAGATGTTTTCTCCTCGAAGAGAGAGCGAGCATGGAAAAGACGTGGGAAAGCAGCAGCCGCAGCAACAAGAGCAGCGTCTGCATCAGGTTTCACCTTCTATTTGCTTCAACCTCTGATGCTCCACAACTGTATGTATCCTCCTCCTCATATGACATGTATCCTCCTCCTCATATGACATGTATCCTCATGCTCCACAACTGTTCACCTCTGCTCATCGTATGTACCCGTCTCTCCATTTTTTTGTGCTGGCTGAGCGTAAAGGCCTGTCTGCCTGCCATGCTTGTACGCGCATACTTGCGTTAGAAGCGAACCAGCCGCATGCGGGAGTGGAGTGGAGACCCTAGTTGGAGTGCAGTGGCAACGGTTGAAGCGACCGAAAACATACAGGTCAGGCATATGGAGGCGGAAAAGGGTATGCAAGTTGCGCAGAACAGAACAGGAGCACACGGCCCACAACTTCATCTTAAGGTCGAGTCACTCTCACACTTTCCGGAGACGGACGTCGCAGATGGTGGCGTTGAGCAAGAAGGCACAATAGCTCGTCTTGGGACCGCGTCACTAGCGCCAGACGGACACCAGTATGCCCTGAAGGTGCGACGCGAAGGCAGTGAGCGGCAGCTTGAAGATACGCAGGTCAATCCACCTATGGCAGGAGTTGGCACAGGGATGAGACCACTGCACACTACATCTCTTGATTCTGAATCTCTGAGTGCTAGTGGTTCGTGCAAGCAAGATGAGGAGCAGGAGAAAAACAGACAACTTGATGCCATGTCACGCATGCTGCAGAGTAACGAACAGTGGGTATCAACACGAGAACAAGCCTCGGAGGCAACCGCTGCACCCTGTAATGCCCAAGACAGCAGATACGTGCAACTTGACCTCACAGCTCAAGTAGAAGCGTTGCAAAAGCAGCTGCTCCTTGCACGACAAGAAACAGATTCGCTGCAGCTGAAGCTTCACCTCTCTTCACAGCTCCTCCTCGATCGATCCCGCCAGGTACCCCTCCCCCCCCTGCTCTCTCGGTCTCTCTCTCGGTTTCGCTCTCGCTCTCGCTCTCGCTCTCGATCTCGCCATCTCTCTCGCACTCGTTCTCTCTCTCTCTCGCACTCGTTCTCTCTCGCTCGCTCGCTCGCTCGCTCTCTCTCGCGTGCGCTCTCTCTGAGCGTCTGTCTATTTTTTTCCTCTTTGGGCTGTTAGGTGATCCATATCTGTCTGGATGGATATGCACGAAATGATGCATATGCACAAATGCTTGGTGCACGCGTGTGTATAAACATATAGGTCCAAGACCTACAGCAGCAGAATGCTCGCTTGCAGCAGCTGCTCGAGGCCGCTGCATGCCAGAGCCGGCAAGCTGAGGCTGAGATGGGAAAAATGAAAAACAAAGTACTGCGCCAGAGCGAACGTGCGAGAGAGGTTGCGGTTCTATGTCAAATGCAGGTGCCTTTCCTTTTCCACTGCTTCCAACCACTCATCGACACGCACGCTTGCTGAAGCTGCATAAGCTGCCGTTGACACGAAGTACTGCGTGTGCATGCAGCCTTGCATCTCGTCCAGGCATCACGACCCTGATTGGGTTGCTATTTGTCTCGTTTACGCTCGCTATCTTGGCTTTTCGTTTATATGTACGTCTCTCTCCTATACACTATATAGGCGGAACAGCTGGACACGTTGTCCCGCGTTATTATGCCTAGTCTGCCCAACGCGGCAGCCAGCGGCAGCGGTGCAGAGGATAGACGAAGAACTGATGCAGCTCTGCTAGGAGCACGTGGCCAAGGCAACAGAGGGCAAGCTAGCCACGTGCATGCGCAGTGGATTATCTCCAGCCCCTCGCAACCGCTTGCCCATCTTGACGGGCAACTATTTCTCAAAAGTCCTCTGTACAGTGCTGGGCCTTCTAGGACGAAGACAGCTGATGCTACGCGAGTACACGATGAGAGAGGGCAAGTGATTGTGCCAGTCCCAGTGCCAAGCAAAGGAAAGGACGGAATGCAAACCGTGGATTGCTTCGCTGGGCCATTGCCTGAGCAGCATTGGCGCGGCAGAAAAGGCTTACACCATGTGGCCTCCCTCGCCGATTGCCTTGTTTCTTTCACGCTTCCTTTCGAGTCCTCCTCATCTCCTGTCGGTAAGCATATGATGGGGACTAGTGCGGTAGAGGCGGCGCACATGCAAGAGAGACAAGGAGGAGGACGAAAAGCAGCAGGATTAGCCGATGAGAGCGTTACGGGAATGCAGATGGGAGAATGGGCCAGAAGCGAAGTGGAGCTGCTCCAGTTTCTCAAGGCCAAGTGGCACACTCGTTGTATCTGATAGCACATGTATCCTCCTCCTCATATGACGCATGTATCCTCCTCCTCATGCTGCAGTTTCTCAAGGCCGCCAAGTGGCACACTCGTTGTTATACATGAGTACTTTGTTTGTTAAGAAGTGAAGTTTTATTGAGAAGGAAGGCAGAAAGGTCTAGAATACATGGATGGGAGTGATACAGATAGAATCTAGATGCAGTTCAAGTTGAGCTGCGCCACCAAACAGAGCTCGGCACCGGTGTAGTTGTGCTGCATCGCGAGATCCTCATACAAAATGTCAAACACACCCTCTCCTGGATCAAATTTTTCAATGACCGACGTGCTGCTACTCCAGCTGTCCGCGGCCTTGAAGTACTCGTCCGTCCACAGTCTGTTCACAATGGCAGCATTATTGTTGGCCAAGGAGGACCATGTGGTACGCGTACTCTGAGCAAGCGCAGTCACGTTATCCTGCGGCCGCATCTTATAAATGCTGCCGATGCGTATGAGCAGGCCTGCCGCCACCTGGTTTGGGTGCCCGATTTCTGGATTCAGCATGAAAAGAGTGCGCCAATTGGTGTTGAACTTGCGAGCTACCGACCTCACGGTGTCGCCTTGTCTTGCCTTGTAGATACAGAGCGGAACGCGAATGTGCACACATCGTCGCATTTTGCCCATTTGGGTGAGTGCAAAATCTGGCCGCAGCTGGTTGGTCACAACATTTGAGAGCACAAAACAAAGTGTGACTAGTTTGCCGGCATCCCGGGCAAGCGGGGACCATGTGAACTCGGCGCCTAATTCGCTTACTTGTGAAAAGGTGGCACCGGTGGGGTGGCTGTAATGGAATCCAGGGACTTGTAGTACTACAGACGTCTGATCAGTGGGATTGGGGTCTATCGCCGCCGCTCGCAAATGAATGCTGTCACCAAGGTGCACCACGAATTCTGTATTGTTGGAGGGCGTATCAGCTGAAAAGACCGGCGTCCTGTCCGAGGGCGCAGATGAAAGGATCAACAGGGCAGGCCCATAGAGGGTGCCAGCAAAGCGTGCATCTGATGAGGCATCACGAACGACGCGTATCTCATCAGCACATTTACGCCCGAAGGAGGGTTCGTCGAACGGCCAGTAGCCGAGCAGGCCTGGACTCGAGGGGCTGACCGTGTCAAGGAATCCTGTATCTCGCATTTCCACGGCACTTTTCGCGTACGACCATACACGCACATCGTCCAGGGTGCCAGAAAAGTAAGCGTAGGGTGCCGTGGCAACAGTTGGTGCAATTTCGCCCACGAGAAGACGCCCGATATGCCAGCCCATGCGATGGCGCGGCATCGTGATCTGCTGGGGATATGCACCATCGTTGCCCGAGTAGTAGATTTCAAGACTCTTCATCGAACCGTCGAAATCAGTCCATGACACTGTTTTGTTTCCCTGCAATTCGCCGTTGACCGTGACCCGCAACGCACCCGTGCTGTGGTTATACGAGCCTGCAATATGAGTCCAGACACCACGTGGGATGGGTTTGGACGACTCGACCCGATGCGGCGCTGTCCATCCAGGGTTTGGGGGAACAGCTCCGCAGAAGAGAGAGTTTTCGAAAGTGAGCTGTGGGCACAAGCCCAAGAGGGATATCTTAGGATCATTCAAGGTGCCTATCTGTATGCCACAGTAGGTTTGTTGGTCTTCAACTTTGGTCTCGCATATGAGACCATATCCAAAGTGGCCTGCGCCCCTAGAATCAGCCGACTGCTGCGTGTAGCTATACAAATTTCCAGCAATGCCCTGGAAACCAAGTGTAGATGCAGCTGTGGGGTCGAGTTTGATCCACGCCTCCAAGGTGATGCTCTTCGTCTCGAAGTGCCGTCGAGCTACTACGTTTGCTGCTTTGCTCACTTCTACAAACCCCTTCGCGCCACTGGGCAGCTCAACAGCAAAGTCGCTGCGGTCTCCTCGCGCCACCATCACAACAAGGTCCCCACCGTTGGGATCGAAAAGACCCGTCAAGTCATTATACGCATGAACCCTCACTTCATAAGTGGTACCCTGTGATAGGCCAAAAATTGTGTAAGCCTGTGACCTTGATGGGGCCCCTTGGTGGGTCACGCTGGGGCTGAAGACCGTGCTTGGACATACTTGCCAAATTGCTGCCGTGCAGCCATAGGGACGATACGAAATTTGGTACCTCGAAGGCGTCGGGCCCGTGATTGGTGCGTTCCACTGGACCGAAATCTCAGTCTTGTCGTAGTAACAAAGACGTGAACGAGTAACACGACCAACAGGGGACCCCTGAATTGAATTGCTCCCAACTGGCTCTACGTACATTTCACGTACCACCACGTGGACTTGAAACGAGAAGATATCAGCATATGAGAGATTGGTTATAGTAGCGTTATGAGCAACGTCACCGACGTGAGCAACAGAAAGCGATAAAGACTTTTTGCCCTTTGCAGGCACCCACGCCACTGCTCCAGTAACAGCTGAAATTTCTCGAGTAATGGGAGAAGCGACGATGCGGTAGGACACAGGAGCCGACACTGGTTTGACTGCATCCCACTGTAGCGTGACGCTGGTGTTGGTTGAATCAATGGCGCGTAGGTTGGTGACTTGGTTCACGGTCGTCGCAGCGACACATCCGCCATCAGCAGGGATCAAATCCCCTGCAGGCGAGCGAACAAAAAGGCAAAAGTTGTAATCAAGACCTCCGGTGAGGTGTTGCACAACCCAGGCAGAGCTGCCGAAGGGCAAATTCTGCACTTGATTTGAGTAGTGAAGTTCATAATTGGATGGGTTGACCGCGCCTGGCTCCGCTTTCGGGGGCGTCCACTCAACACGTGCAGACGTCTGAGTTACGCTCGTGATCCTCACATGGTTTGGCAATGATAAAGGCGTAGTTTTGATGGGCGTTATTTCGTTGTCGCTGTACGCGCCAGTTCCGGCCTGGGCCAACACGATGAAGCCATACTGAAGGCCATTTGTCAGTCCAGTTACAGTGTATTTCTGTCTGGTCAGGAAGGAGCCCGCGTGCGGAACTTCGTTGACATCGGAGAAAAGCCCTGAGGCTGTTTCAATGTACCGGATCCTGTAAGCAATCGGCAGGACGCCAGTAGCTGGAGAAGTCCATTCCAGCGACACCATTGTCGCGCCGACGGCCGTAATCGTCAGATTAAACGGCTGATCGAGAGGTGTTGCCTCCACCTCGTTCGATCTTAGGGTGCCAAAGAAGAGACCAGATTGGTACTCGGCCTTGATTGAAAAGGAGTACGGACGATTGGTCTTGAGTCCAGTAATTGTGGTGATGTTCTGATAAACAGGAATGTTTTGAGCTTTGCCGGTTGTGCCATCAGAGGTCATGACATAGTCAATTTTGAAACTTTGCGGCTCAAACCCGCTCCCAAGGTTCGGAGGCATTTTCCAGGCGAGCGTTACGTAGTCAACGCCTGTGAAAATGACCCTAAGTCCATATGGGACCAGCAGCGGGACAGCCGACAAATCGCCTGTGCCAGCAGGCTCGTAGTAGCCTGAGCGTGCCTTTGCAAAGACCCGAAGTGTATACTCGCGTTTGACGAGAGGTGTCAGTAGCGCAGACTGTGTTGCACGATTTCCTCCGAGGTGTTGCACATCCGCAATTTTAGTCTGTGTATCTCCAAGCGTGTACTGCAGCTGATAGTGCGACGGTGTGCGTCCGTATTCCGGTGGCAGCCAGTCAACGGTAACCGAATTGTCACTAACGCCGCGGATGGAGAGTTCACGGACTCGTCCAACGGGTTGAATATTTTCGATCACCTCGCTACCCCCCTTTTCAAAGCCGTTGAAATTTCCTGCGAAAATTTTGAATGCATATTCCGAGGAATCCGATAAATCAGTGATGAGAACGCTGTTGGGAGATCCACGAAGCATCTCAATATCCTGCGGGTATGCGAAGTCAGATGACCCATCGACACTGCGCAGGATCTTGTACCGCACAGGAGGTTCAGCATCACCCGCTTTCCATGTGAGCAAGACTGAGCTTTGCGACGTTGTGACAACTTGAAGGTCTTTCGGTGCAGCAGAGAGTCCCGCAGGCACTGCCCTATAGACATTGCTGCCGAAATACTCGAACGGTGTGCGACCCTGTGTTTTCGAGAAGACCTTGAAATTGTAAGGCAGACCTTTCGCCAAACCCTCTACGCGAATAAACGTTTCTTGTGTTTCAGACGAGGCCGCGCGGTACGCCAGCTGTCCGCTTGACATGTACACTCGGTATGTGTCAGCAGCAGGGTCTGGATTCCAGCTGAAAGTGAGAGAGCTCTCCGTCGCCGACACCACTTTGAAATCGGTTGCAGCCGCCGGCAACGTAATGGGGGTGCCAAATTGCTCGTGCATGTTTGTCAAGTCGTCGCCTGCATACACCCGGTAATTGTATTGAATAGTTCCCTGAGAAAAATCGACCGCGTGGTCGAAGAAATTCTCATAGTAGACTCTTCTCTGGGGGCTGACGCGACGAGTGGTGTAAGCCATCGAACCCTCTGGCGTAGGCGGGTCCCAAGTTACTTTGTACGTGCAATTTCCGTTAAAGCCACCTGTGCACAAGCTGGGATCCATCGCATTCCACACAAGTCGGACGTTATTCCGAGATACCGTTGAGATCTTCAAGTCTGTCACTGGCACTGGAAGAGCCGCAGTCCTTAGCCAGAAGGGATCTGATGGCAGCCCGATTCCAGCCGTGCTTCCTGCAAATACGTAGAACTCATACCACGCATCTCGTATCAGGCCTCTGATTTCTGCTCTAGTCGTCCTGTACTCACACGGTCGACCCGCGCTAGCGGCACCCTCGTTGTGGGCACCCTGACACGGTGTCAGACACAAGCGCTTCTGGGGATCACAATACGGGTTCGTAGCACAGCCTTCGTCGGCAGGAGTGCATCCTTTGTACATGGAGATGCCTACAGTTGCTTGACACGTCGCATCGCACGGGGGAGTGTAGTCGCATTTACGATACCGCCACATATTCGTTGAAGCATCCAGTATGGGATTATCAGCAGAATTGGCGAGGCAGAAACCTAAAAAAGTGTTCAGATCGCATTTGTTGCATCCAGACAAATCATAGATCAATTTTGTGCCTATCTGATAGTACTCTGCATCTGCGCCGGCGTTCGGGAGCATCCAATTCAATTCTACCATGCTGTTCTTGTCTGGTACAATAGGGGTGCCGGAGGAAACTTTAACTCGCCCCGGCACCCCATCTGGGACAACGTTGATGACATTGGATTTGGTCGGATCGGCTTCCATGTCCAAGTGAAACCCTTTAAGCCCGTCGTCATTGCCACAGTGAACACGGAAGCGATAATTCGAGCCCTTGTTCAAGAAGCCCACCTCATGGGTAATGGAGCGCTGCGTGGAGTAAATGACCGGATCCAGCTCTTTGTAGCTGCCGTAATCCTGGGATGCGGATACATAATACCTTGTTACAGGTGGATATGCATTCGGACGATCCCAGGACATCTCCACTCCATAATTTGAAATGTTTCCGCTCAATATGACACGTAACATCTGGAAGTTGAGAACAGGGGTGACAGGCAGTCTGAGAGTGGCTTGCGTGCCTATTTTGGTACCAGTCTCTTCAAAGCCGTTCATGTTGCCACCGTAGACCTTGAGGGCGTAGATGGTGCCCAATTCCAATCCTGTAACCAAGGCTTCACAGGTCGCCTTGGTCGAACTGATTAATGAGCACACGTCGTAGTCCATGAAAATTTTGCGTTGTAATGTGCCGTCGACGATCACCATAAAATCTTTCATACTTGCAGCATTTTTACCAACAACGATGTAGAAACGGTCCATTTGTTTCGGATTCAAATCCGTGGTCCATTTTATTTTTATCCGATCATTGTACTCACCAGCAGTAAACGGTAGCAGGGTAGGCTGCAGACTCGGAGGCCCGCCAGTCAGTTTCACATACTGAGAAACACTCCACGGGCTCCACTTGATATTATAGGCAGTTTTGGCCGAGACTTGTATTTCGAAACTGGACATGTCCTCCAGCCCTGTGTACGTAGTGGTTGAAGATGTCGAGAAGAAATAATCGGTGCTAAACGTTGCGTTGTCGACCGGGAAATCGCTTGAGTCATGAGTCTTCCTTTTGCGCAGTCTGTACAGCTCGATGTCGCAATCAATAACAAAGCCCAGATCTCCTATGCATAACTTGACCGGCTCCCACGACAGACTCACCGAGTTGTGCAAAATGAGTCCGGTCCTGGGCATTTGCGGCACCATAGGAGGTCCACGTTGAACTATGGGGCCAATCGTCCTTGTTGCAAAAGAAAAGGGGCGAATTTCATACATGGTAGTGCCGACCACGGGGTTACAGGTGAAGGGAGGATACACGATGATGTTTCGAGAAGGTCCGTCATAACCCACCACCCGTCGCATCTGCTTGTCACACACTCCACCGACCAACTCCATGTAATTATTTGTGTACGCACCTGTCACATCTGAAGAAGACAACCTTCCTAGAGAAACTTGCATACACACAGTGCTGCCAGCAGGGCACGACGTAGATAAATGCCCCTCAGATGCAAGCCCCGATTCGTGGATTTCGACGAGGCTCGTGGCGTCGAGGAGGATTTCCCAGGGCACGTCCACCTGTATGCGGCGTGAGACGCCCAAATACCCGACGATTCGACGCCGTTGTCCGGCTCCTGTGCCGGACCGCACAAATGCATAGAGATTGGTGTATGCATTGTCGCTGGGACTAGCAAGCGGCTGCATGTAGGCGTAATCAGGCGACGGTTCGCAGGCAAGGGTACTGCCAAAAAGGCGGTACTGGCTGCATTCAAACTTTGAGGCGTACTTTGAGCAAATGCAAGAAGTCGCGTTGCCCGTGAACACGATGGCACGCCGGTTGGGAGAGTCGAGATTGAAGGTTTTCAACATCACTTGATGTGAAACGCCTTGTTCCAAATTAGTGAACGTATACTCGTAAAACATACGTCCTTCCGCGGTGTAGTTCAAGACCACAAATGCTCGGCACCCAGGCGGCGGCCCGATGTATGTACCGTCAACCTCCAACACGTTAGTGCACCCTGTCTGATTGATTCCACCTTCAAAGTCCTTGTCGCCCTTCTTTATCAACAGTGAAACTATGTTCCGCGTGTGATTCGCCGGATCTACGCTCATCTGCGAACCAACTGAGAACCGCACCGTGATGTTCGTGGGCGTGAATTCAAACAAACTGAGCTCAATGTCAGAGGCATAGGGTGGTCGAACTAGAGTATAGGCAATGGGAGTAGGCAAGGACTCGGCAGAAAAGAGGCCAAGCGTGTTGCCGTGCCTTGTGCCACCCATGATCTTGAACCTGTATCTCAATCCTGGTGTGAGTCCTGTAATTTTGGCTTCTGTCGTTCGGAAGATTTGGGTCTCGTTCTCATTCGGCCAATCTTTCCAACCCGAAAACCCATTCAAATCTGAAACCCATGGGCCCGCACTCCATGTCGAGTCCGTGGAAACCTGGACCTTGTAGATTTCAGCGCGTGGTAGCGCCTTCCATCGCATGAACGCACTATCCGCTGTCACGTAAAGAACTTGGAGTCCTTGAATACGCGCATCCGGAGGAGCCTTGAGAGTGACATTTATGACGTTGCTGTCGACTCGCGAGTAAGCAATATCGTCCAAGTAGGTCATGTTAGGAATCTGAGAATCCGTCAACCCCAAATGGTTGCTGCAATATGATCTGACCATGAATAGATTACTTGTTATTTCCAGAGGATAATAGATGCCATTCAAAGCAGTACGGGCCCAAGGGAGACCCATGATGGTCAGTTCCACCTTACCCACGCCGTTAGTGTACTCTGTGTGCTTTATCCAGAGAGAGTGCGGTTGTGTCAAGTTTAACAGCTCCCAGGGATCATCACTCTTGACCCGCGCAAGTATCTGATACATGCGCTCTCCGCAAAACTTGGCACCTCCGGGGTCTGTCCACTGGACGCGGGTTGCATTAGCGCCCATCAAATACAGGAACGAAAGATCCTCTACTCCATTCGGCTTTGACACTGTGAAGCCTGTTGTAATTGGACTGCCGACGGTTTCAAAGTTTTGCTCGTTCATGCTGCCAGCATACACTTTGAATTGATATGCTGTATCGGCTTTCAAGTTAGCGATATAAGCTACTACCGTCTGCGAGGAAATTGGACAACAAAGCCCGCCGAGTTGCTTTTGTGAAAACACATTATAGGTAGCCGAAGCGAACTCAGCCGAGTAGGCATCGATAGCCGCGTCACCAAACAATGTCTTATTCAAAATGAAGACATTTGGCGGAATCGGTGACGTTGACTGACGCAAATTTCTTCTTTCCCCTTTGCTATATCCTTCTGTTATCAATAGAACAGCGCCTCCAAAATGGGGCACACAATAGTCCATGCCGCACGTATCCTCTCCCTCTGACGTGCCATACGTTACACCAACAGCCTTCAAGCACTTGTCGTTTGTGTCAAGTTCAACAGCACCTGTTATTGAGCAGCGTGGGCAGCGCTGGGAGATGGACACACAGTTCCCAAAAACTCCGCGCACAAGCATGCGCGACGCGACGCTCCACTCACTTGTTCCCATCTCACGCTGCTGAATATCGTACATGATGGCTGCATTACCAAGCTGCCCAGGTCGTTGCCACTCTAGACGTAGGATATTTTCGTGAGTCTGCGTCACTTTGATTCCAGTCACTGGGGATACCAGCCCACCGGGAATGACAGAATAATTAAGCTTTGTGCCCTGAGGGTTACAACCTTCATCACCCGTCAAGATCCCGTCACCATTGGCGTCAAAATAGTTGCATGCATAAATGGTTATATTGTAGGGTACATCAGTGACGAGAAGATTGCCGGCAAATCTGTCGAGCATGGCTTCAAACCCCAAATCTTTAGAACCGTAAAATCTGGTGGCTTGGGACTGGTTCACGTTGTTGGGATACAAGGTGTTCCCTGAGCAGTTTCCAGCCATCGCTGGGCACAATCTCGCGACAAAAAAGTAGGGCTTGGGGTCAGACATAGTATGATTCCAGTTAACCGTGATGCTGGTGGAGGTCTTGCTCTTGAGTCGCAGGGTGTGCACGGGAGACGGGGTTTGCCTGCTTACTGCCACAGTGACCAGTGACCCGACGTCTTCAAATGGCCCATTCGGCCCAAAACTAGACACCACCTTGTATTCGAATTCAACGTTTTCCTGAATATCGGGGTAGTGGATATTATCAAACGCGAACGTAGTGACATTTGGACCCAGTATCGTGGCCTTGGACACATAGGGCGCAGCAGCAACAGCTGGCAGCCCCACGTAGGCCGCCGTCGAACCCCTCTGACGAGCAAGCACCTTGAAGTAAAACCCATGTTCCCGCGGCGTCCAAGAGAGCCTGACTGACATGTACATGCAACCAGGAAACTGTTGGCCGTTGGAGGACAATGCGCAGCAGTTATCACCCGCAGCCGTAATTTTGCTGCAGTCCAACACTGATCGCACAGAATCGACCCTAACGTGGGTGCACGGCGTCACTAGTCGAAAACTGAGTGCTGGATGCCGAAAACCAGCCAAGTTCCCCGATAAGATGCTAAAGTCGTATGCATAGCCACGCTCGAGCCCTGTCACTTCAAACCCCGCGTCTTGATCTGTCAGCAAAGTATAATCTTTGAAAGGCGACCACGGAGCAGAGGCGTCGTTCGTTACCTTGCGGTGGCTGACCCTATACACAGACGTCGGAGCGGTGGAGACCACGGGCGTGGACCACGTGAATAGCACTGTTTCTCCAGTTTGGGATAAAATTCGTGGGGTGGTGGCGGTCTCGCTCGGCGGCGAAACTGGTGTTATTTGTAGAGCCTGTGTTTGCAAGCCCCAATCCAGGTGCAAGTTACCAGCACTTATTGTCACATCATATGAGACTCCATTCACCAAGCCTGTCATTGCATAGCACCGTGTCGCCAAAAGCCCCAGCGCTGGGTTAGAAGACCCATTGTTGGGCAAGGCCCGCACGCAAGCGCCAGAAAGTTCAAACGGCTCTGTTAGCACTGCCCATGTGCTGTAAGCTTCGTGAGCTCCGCTGCGCCGAATTGAAATCCTGTACTTGGTAGCGCCTGGGATGTGGGTCCATGTAATCGTTGCCCTGTCGGATCCCAACGCGTACCGGGAGACCTCATATCTATCACCCACAGTAGGCGTCCTGGCCAACGGTGATGCCAGCGTTGCATTTCTTGAAGTGCCATTGTATGCCACAATCAGTGCATTTTCATGCATGGCACCGCCACTTGCAATCCGTAGCAGTGCCCCGACCAAAACATCATGCTGGCCTGGCGCACCGACATCGAGTTGCACAGAGCGTTGGTCGCTCGCCCTGAGCTCACACACCTTCGACATGCACGCCAGCATATCAAGCCAGGGCGGTGATATTAGCCTGAAATCAGGAGCAGGGGCTAAACGACCTAATGGAACGGCTAATACAAGATCACTTGGCCCAGAGTATCCCAAGTAGCTGCTAGCGGAAATAGGAACAATTGCAACATGTTCGTTAAAGGCTTTGATGCGAAACTCGTAGCGGCGTCCGGTCGTGAGTTCCGTCACGGCTCCACTAGTGCCCGTGAAACGTCGCGCAACGCCCGTAGTAGACTCGACATCCATCCAAAACTGCAGCGATTCGTACGCCTCGTCCAACGTTTTGTACTGAATCACATAGTAGTTGGCGCGTGCAACGGCATTCCAGCTGAGATGCACTTCTGTGTCGCGGACGCCAGTTACCACGAGGCCCGTCGGCTTGTCTGTCAACTCCATCACGGGCATGGCAGACACGATGTTACTGGCATACTGGTCCTGCTCGTAGCCCTGCACGTCGCCAGCCCACTTTGGCTGCCCCCCACCGACAGTTTCTTCAAAAAGGTCGCGAGCAAGGACTCGGAATTCGTACGTTTTATCCCTCGTCAGACCTTCCACAACGTACTCGGTGCCAGTGGTCAGGAGCTGCGGTTGAGTCGATGTGGGTTGCCATGCTGCAGTCTCGGCAGGCACTCGAAATTGCACCCGGTAGTGCGTGGCCCCTGCTGCCGCATCCCAAGACAAGAGCACAGCGGTCCGCGTTACACCATTGACTAGCAGATTCGTGGGAGCTGAATCGTAGGCACCACGGGGCGTGAGCCGAGCCGGCAGGCTGCCCCCGTAGTCATAACCGTTGATGTTGCGGTTTCGTGCTTCTACGACCATGAAGTAGGTGTATCCCTGCTTCAAATTTGCAATGATGGCGGGCTTGCTCGTGAACTCGACGATAGCGCCGCTGTCATCCTTGTAGTATGCGTAGTCCCCGCAGCGCACAGTGCGATCGGACAGACAAGGCCTTCCTTCCACGCACGGTGCCTGCCAGATCCTCTTCACGCACTCGCTGACCTTGACTCGCCAGTGAGTGGGCGCGGGGCCGGCAGCATCGTTCCAGGTCAGCGACATGGAGGTTTCAGTGAACGCGTACTCCCTCACGTTCAAGGGGGGTTCTGGCGGATTGGTTGTCCTCGTGTTCGGGTTGCCCAGCAGCTGCGCTGCTGCTGACCACCCATCCGCATTGCCTGCATACACCCTCAAGTCGTAGGCTGTGTCCTCCTGCAGGTCGCCCAGCCTCATACTGGTCTCGTCGAACACAGCGCCTGGCCCGTAGGATATGTAGGGCCCCGCGGTTGCCGTCTTTCGGTACTCGAGTCTGTACATGGTTGCACCTGCTGGCGCCGTCCATGCCACCGCAATTTCGAACCGCGTCACAAAGGGGACGTGCAACCCGGTCGGCGGCCCAGGCGCGGCTCCCTCTACTCGCGGCACGCCGGCCGCCGCGATCAGCAGCACCAAGCCTGCTGCTGCTCGGCGCGGCGACGGAGCGCGCCGGTATGCTGCAAACACAGGCCGCCGGGTGGCACCGTCTTCGCCAGCCGCCCGGGCCATCCTGTGGGCGCTCCCGGCACTCCTGGGTGCTCGGCGCGCAGGACGCCTCGGAAATCGCGCTTGCGTGAAAGAATAAGCGATAGCAGAGCAGGGACACGGCGGTGGCCCACACGCTGCGCGAGAAGCTCCGCCGGGACCGGCACTTCACCTAACCAGCTATAATCGCCAGCCTGGCCTTTTTGCGCCGTGTGGCATCATCCGGTTGAGGATTGCCAGGCAAACGGCGATGATTCGTGAAAGGATTCGTGAGTGTTATTAATAATATTTATTATATAATAATATTGGTTTTCACCTTCCTCCCTGGAAGCGAAGGGAGCCCGGCTGGGCAGAGTGCGCCGGAGACGCACCGCCATGAAGAACCTGATCATGCTGTTGAACCGCGTCCTGGACGGCCTGCAAAGCTCGCAGCAAGGCCGCCGGTCGCCGTCGCCCTGCAGCCCGCGCTGCATTGCGACAGCTCCTGGGGGATCGCGCGGCGGGGCAGGGCTGGGCTGGGAGCGCTGGGGCGCGGGGACGCGGTGGGAGGCAAATGAAAGACTGACGGCGTGGCCACGGGTGGCGCCAAGGCGTGTGTCTGGCGCGGGGCGGCGCCGGCTAATCAGCGCGCGTTGCGAAGCGCTCTTTGCGTGCTGTGTTGTCTGCCCGCCGCGCAAACTGATGAGCGCGGCTGTGTGTGCGCGCGCGGGCGTGCGGGCGGATGTTCGTGCGTGCGTGGCTCGGATCAGACTGCTGGGGTTTTTCTTGTTTGCGCTGGCTGTCCTCTACTGGCTGACGCGACGATCGTCGCGCTCGGGAAGGCGTCCTACGCCGGGGCGCATAGGCAGCGACGTGGTCAGTGCGCAAACCCCGACGGTGGCTCTCAAACCGGGGTTTCACCGCATGCCAGTCCAGCACAGGGTGTCAATCATCAGCAACGACAGCCTTTTTGACAGCACAGAGCTCAGCTCCATCGATGGCGAAGCCAACTCGGCTGCTGCTGTGTCCTCTGTACCTCGCGCCCTCCGCATATTGCCCTCAGGTCTCACTCGCAGCACCTGCCTGCCGTTGGGCATCGGAGTGTCACACTGCCAATGCCGGCGTTCGTGCGCGCTGAAGCGCGCGCGGCCCTCAATGTATGCATGGCGATGGGAGTGCGGTACGGGATGGCCCGAGTTGCAGATTGTGGCCAGAGGGGTCTCAACGAGTCTGTGGCTTTGCAGGTCACAGAGGGACATGTGCAAAAAACGATTGTTTCGTGCATCACTGTGCTGCAGGACGAGAGCGTGCTGCCTGAATCCCAAGTCCTAAACTGTGTTGCAGGACTGGCGAGCGTGTTGGAGCTGGCGCGGACGTGCGACCTGTATGTCATCACGCAATGCTCGTCAGACGCAACTCAAGACGCGGTGCACCGCGCCCTCTGCGACAATGGCGTCGTGGATGCAGGCCTTAATCCCCACGTACGGGCCCTCCCCCTCTGCGCTCGCTGCTTGTTCTTGAAGCGCGTGTGCGCTTTTGTAACCTCTTTGCGTGTGCAGAAAATCTTGTTTTGTGAAACAGCGACGGGGCGAGGAGCCATGGCACGGCAGCTGGAACCGGCGCTGCACATAGACTCTTGCGGCACGACATTGCACGCGCTGGCTCCGTTTGTGCCCGCCATGGCTGCTGTCCGAACGCCGCACAACGTTGAGGCGCTGGACCGCCTCGCGGTGGCGTCGCATGTTACTGCAATTGATGATCTTTCCCAGTACTTCATGCTCCCCTCCCACGCATTTGCGGCCCACTCGGCGTGATGAGGGCACAGCAGAGGCGGAATCCGCGGGAGGGTGGCCACTTTCGACTGGAGATGTTTTTACTACAACACTGTGCCGCGACCTTGAAAATAAACAATCAACACACACCTTTCCGGGGTAACGAATACAAACTTCTCTGCGACTCTCCTTTCACTTGCCCATTTTCGTAGTCTCGGTTGTTGGACGCAACACCTCTGCTTTTCCACCTCTCAAGTGATCCACCGCCCTCCCTCCGACCTCCCTCCCTCTTGTCCCTCTCTTCCTTGCAACCCTCTGACCGGCTATCATCTCCACGCACCTCCCTCGCGTGGCGGTGTGCGTGCTGTGGGCAGTGGCTTGGACATATCACTCAGACCATATCAAAAGACATTTCAGTCTTTCGCTCGATGAGGCTGTCCACCACACGGTCGAGGGATCCTAGGTGCTTTTCCAACAGCAGTACCAGCTCCCACTCCGTCACACCGTCAGCCGGATCATCAAGGCCCATCGCGCGCAAGGTCTGAAGCTGCTCTTGCCACTTGAAATACGGTGCCGTAAGCCCACAGTCCATGTCAGCGTCTTGGCCGGCCTTAGTGCCAGTAGCGCCCTGTGCGCGCTCCGTCGCCTGGCCGAGCAGCGCTTCGAGCTCGTGTTTCTCCACACAGTTTCTCAGGATTTCGTCGGCCACGCCCATCTGCCTCAGGCGAGCCTTCATCTCGCGCACGCTGTGCGTGCAGTCGGGAGAGGGCTCGGCATCGGCGCCGCAGTTGGAATCTTCGCCATCTCCGCAGTCGAAGGCTTCGGGCGGCGGCGGGCACTGATCAGCGTTGGCGCTTGCTGCCGCTACCTTCCCCCAGTTCGCACAGGGGTGCATCGGTGCCGACTTCTCGTTGAGGCTCGCTGATATAGCAGCCGAGGCCTCTTGGCCAAGGGCTGTCTGGGCGCAAGGGAGGGCGGCAAACACAGCCGCAAGCTTCCTAAGGCAGGCCTCCGGATCCTGACCCATTCTCTCACAGGCTTGGCGCACGTTGCTTTCTGCCTCGGCTCTCGCATCCGCCTGCTCAGATTCGGGGGCATCCAAGTCCACGTCGATGTGCACAGTCTGGACAGGGGCAGGCGTGACTTTGACACCAACGCGCCCCAGGAGTGCTGAAAGCGCAACAAGCTTGGTCTCGCGCTCGTTCATCCTCACCTGGAAGCGTCCTTTTTGGTCGCGCACCATGCCCGTCTGCATGTAGAGGCAGCGCATAGTGAGCTGGCATAAACAGACTAGTGATGCCGGCAGCCATCAGCAGCTTGACAATCGACATCAAGGCAAGAAAGCCGACAAAGACGCACCTCAAGATCCACCTGTATGTACTTGACGTCGTCAAGCTCGAGCGCGCCGTTCACGAACTCCTGCACGCGCGAACCGTCCGCGCTCAGCTTGAATACCATGGTATCACCTGCCACAAGCAAACGTGTCAGCAGAGACAGGGTTTAGGGTTCAGGATTTACGCCAAGCAAGCACATACGAAACCTGCGGCACACACACAAGACCGCCCAGCGCCAACGTTTGCGTTGTTGCGACGTACCATCGGTGTCAGTGATTGCCACCTCGTCGGGCAAGAGCGCGGCACCAGCCTCGGCAGAAGCGGCGGGTGGCAAGCGCTGCGCAACCTTAGCAACAAGGGCGTCCCGAGTGGCCTGACAGAAGACCCCAGGCTGCATGTCCTCAGACACAACGTGCGTGTCCTGAAAGCGCCAGACGGCTTCGGCAGTCTTGTGGTCGTAGCGTCCGCGCCTCTTTTCCGCGAACTTGGGTCCACAATGAAGGAAGCCGATCGAAGCCAGGTTGGCCTGAAGTTTGGCCACAGCTTCACCCGTCGCCCCCAGATTCAGGCCTGCTTCAGGCACCGGGGGCACGTCCTCGTTCGAAGCTGCGCCGGCACGGCCTCTCGCCTCTCTCCTCTCATGACGCCTCGTCCTGTGAGGATGAGCGTGAGAGTTCAGGTGGCTCTTGACTTTCTTGGCGATGACGCTCAGGAAATCAGCAGCGGGGTGGCTTGGCGGACGACCATCAATCCTGAACCCCTGCGGCGCCGTGCGCGGCTCCTGCGCCACTGCCCACTCCATGGCAGCAGACGCAGTAGATGCGGCAGCGACCAGCGCGGCATCTACGTCCTCAGGGCTGAAGCTCCGGCGAAGGTCCGAGGACG
>Ga0315899_10002971_pt1 | contig 18553 bp, 18 predicted proteins | sample LakEriMetagenome_2_FD_203518 | JGI IMG/M metagenome (GOLD analysis project Ga0315899, IMG submission 203518) | Freshwater fungal communities from buoy surface, Lake Erie, Ohio, United States - Buoy 4 MA112 | ecosystem: Environmental > Aquatic > Freshwater > Lake | place: USA: Lake Erie, Ohio... | reverse complement strand
GGTGACATGGGTGCAGACGTTATAAAGGTCGAGGCGCCACAAGGGGACGTTGTGCGTCAGATTGGGCCTGCTCGCCATGAAGACATGGGGCCCATATTCCTTAACACCAACCGCAATAAACGATCGCTCTCGCTGGACCTAAAGCGTCCCGACGGCATCGCGGTGCTTCACCGACTAATCGCTGATGCGGACGTGCTGGTCTACAACGTGCGCCCGCAAGCAATGGCGCGTCTCTGCCTGGATTACGAGGCCGTGGAAAAGATCAATCCGCGCATTGTCTACGCTGGCCTCTTTGGCTTCGGCCAAGATGGCCCCTATGCCGCGCGGCCCGCCTACGACGACCTGATACAGGGCGCGTCCACGCTCTCGTATCTGATTGCCCGCGCCAGCGACGGCACGCCCCGCTTTGTGCCCACGGCGGTGGCGGATCGCATCGTTGGTATCACGGCGGTGGGCGGCATCCTTGCCAGCCTGATCGCCCGTGGCCGCACTGGCCGTGGGCAGCGCGTGGACATCCCGATGTTCGAGACCATGGTGGGCTTCGTGCTCGGCGACCACCTCGGCGGCCTTACGTACGAGCCTCCGCTTGATGGTGGTGGCTATGCGCGGCAGCTTTCGCCGTATCGGCGACCATACCGTACAAAGGATAGCTACATCTGCGCCCTTGTCTACAACGACAAACAGTGGGAGGGTTTTCTGCGCGCCATCGGCCGCGAGTCCCTCCAAAGGGAAGACGCGCGCTTTGCTACGTTCGCGAACCGTTCGCGCAACATCGACTTCGTCTACGAGTGGCTCTCTGACATCTTCGGGGAGCGCACGACGGCCGAATGGATGCGTGTGCTAGAAGAGGCCGACATCCCTATGATGCCGATGCACGATTTCGATAGCGTGCTCGAAGATCCGCACCTCACCGCCACCCGATTTTTTACTACGGTGGAGCACCCTACCGAGGGCACCATCCGCTCTATGCGCGCCCCTGTCAGCTTCTTCGGCACGCCGATCGGCCCCAACAAGCATGCGCCCAGCCAGGGTGAGCATAGCGTTGAGATCCTGCGCCAGGCAGGCTTCAGCGCCGAGGAAATTGATTCGTTTCTTGCCAGCGGCGCCGTCACGGCGCCACCGGCTCCCATTTCCAAGGAAAACACAGCGTGAATTTCGAACTTAGCGAACAACAGGAAAGCATCCGTGAGGCCATCGAGCGCATCTGTGCGCAATTCGATGACCAGTACTGGTTTGACCGCGACCATGACGGGCGCTTCCCCGAAGAGCTCTACCGGGCGCTTGCCGACGATGGCTGGCTTGGCATGTGTATCAGCGAGGAGTACGGCGGGGCTGGGCTGGGCGTGACCGAGGCGGCCATCATGATGCAAGCCATCGCCCAGTCGGGCGGCGGCATGTCGGCCGCGTCGGCCGTGCACATAAACCTGTTTGGCCTGAACCCGGTGGCCGTCTTCGGCAACGAGGAGCAGCGGCGCCGCATGCTGCCGCCGGTTGCAAGGGGCGAGGCTAAGAGCTGCTTCGCCGTGACCGAACCAAACACGGGCCTGAACACCACGCAGCTGAAACTGCGTGCGGTCAAGAAGGGCGACCTTTATGTCGTCAATGGTCAGAAGGTCTGGATCTCGACCGCCAAGGTGGCCGACAACATCCTGTTGCTGGCGCGAACCACGCCGCTGGAAGAGGTCAACAAGCCCACGCTCGGCCTGAGCCTCTTTTACACGCCGTTCGACCGTAGCCGGATCACGGTGCACGAGATCGAGAAGATGGGACGCAAGTGCGTCGATTCAAACGAGCTCTTCTTCGAGGACTTCGAAATCCCTGCGGAGAACCTGATCGGCGAGGAAGGTCGTGGGTTCGAATACATCCTGCACGGGATGAACCCAGAGCGCGTGCTGATCGCAGCTGAGGCCGTGGGGCTAGGCCGTGTGGCTCTTCAGCGCGCAACGGCCTACGCCAAAGATCGTAACGTCTTTAACCGCCCAATTGGTATGAATCAGGGCATCCAGCACCCGCTCGCGCAGAACTGGATGGAATTGGAGGCGGCCAACCTCATGGTGATGAGAGCGGCGTGGGAGTACGACAGCGGCAAGGACTGCGGCGCAAGCGCCAATGCGGCGAAGTTCCTAGCAGGCGAGGCTGGCTTTAATGCCTGCCAGCAGGCAGTGATGACGCACGGTGGCTTCGGCTATGCGAAGCAATACCACGTCGAGCGCTACCTGCGCGAATCGCTGATCCCGCGTATCGCGCCGATCAGCCCGCAGTTGGTGCTTTGTTATATCGCCGAGCGAGTTCTCGGCTTGCCGAAGTCGTACTGACCTCATGACAGTCTGCACGCACGACCTTGCGCGAAGCGGCCCCTTGGCCGGGCTGCGCGTCGTCGAGTTCGTGGGCATCGGCCCGGCGCCGTTCTGCGGCATGTTACTGGCGGACCTCGGGGCGCAGGTGCTGCGCCTGGACCGCACCGAGCCCAGCAGCCTGGGTATTCCGCGTCCTCCGCAGTTCGACCTGCTGCAACGCGGCAAGCGGTCTATGCGCATCGACTTAAAGGGTGGGGCTGGCCGAGCTCTGGCTCGCAGCATTGTGGCGCGGGCAGATGCGCTCATTGAAGGATTCCGTCCCCAGACGATGGAGCGGCTCGGCCTCGGTCCTGATGTATGCCTGGCCGACAATCCGAAACTCATCTACGGCCGCATGACCGGCTTCGGCCAAGAAGGCCCACTCGCGCACGCCGCAGGCCATGATCTCAACTACTTGGCGCTCACCGGCGCGCTGCATGCGATCGGCCGCGAAGGTAGCCCGCCGACGCCGCCGTTGAATCTGGTCGCCGACTACGGCGGTGGCGGCCTGATGCTGGCCTTCGGCATGATGAGCGCCGTGCTCCATGCCCGCGCCACTGGGCAAGGGCAGGTAGTCGACGCGGCGATGGTTGATGGTGTGGGGGCGCTGATGACGCCGTTGCATGGGCTGACTGCTGCAGGGCTTGAAACGGGCCCACGCGGCACCAATCTACTGGACTCTGGCGCGCCCTTTTACGACGTGTATCGCTGCGCCGACGGTGAGTATGTCAGCCTGGCGCCCATCGAGGCCAAGTTTCAGCAGGTGTTTATCGAAAAGCTCGCGGAGGCCGGAGTCAACACGCTGGACCTGCCCGCTTTCGACGACAAGGCTAACTGGCCGCGCTTGCGCGGGAGCCTGGCGGCGATCTTCGAAAAACGAACCCGCGCGCAGTGGTGCGAAATGCTCGAAGGCAGCGACAGCTGCTTTGCGCCCGTGCTCTCGCCGACTGAAGCATCCCGACATCCGCACAACGCCGCACGCCGCAACTTCATCGAGATTGCAGGTGTCGTCCAGCCGGCGCCGGCGCCGCGTTTCAGCGCCACCGCGGCTGACGTCCCCGAGCCACCCGGGCAAGGCGGTGGCGAGGAATGGGCCGCGGCCTGGGGCGTCCTAAGGGGCGAACTTACGGCCTGTGGGTATGAACTTAAAACATAGGAAACGACATCATGGCAGGATTGCATTTTGAGGAATTTTCCGAGGGCCAGGAATTCATACACGATTGGTCGCGCACCGTCACAGAAATGGATAACACGATGTTCAGCCTCTTAACGATGAATCCGCAACCACTGCACCTGGACGCTCATTTTTCTGCTGGCACCGAATGGGGTCAGCGCCTTTTTAACAGCCTGTACACATTGGGTATCCTGGTTGGCATGACCGTGAACGACACGACCATGGGCACGACGGTAGCCAACCTGGGAATGACCGACGTGCGATTTCCCAAGCCTGTGTTCCATGGCGATACGCTAAAGGCCCGCACCCGCGTGGTATCGGTGCGTGCGAGCAAGTCGCGCCCCGACACCGGCCTGGTCGAGTTCGAGCACACGGGCCTGAATCAGCGCGGTGAGATCGTGGCCGTCTGCCGGCGCACAGCCATGATGCTTCGTAAGGTAGTAACTGCATGAGCGCGCCGGGAAGCAGTGAAGCGATCAATCCGAGCCTGCTTTACGAGCAGCACGGGTCCGTGGTCGTAATCCGAATCAACCGGCCTGACCAGCTCAACGCGATTAGCGGCGAAGTTCGCTCCGGCCTCTTTACTGCATTCGAGCGCTTCGAGCAGGACGACTCAGCGCTCGTCGCCATTCTGACCTCAACTGGGGACAAGGCCTTCTGCGCCGGCATGGACCTGAAGGAAGCCGCCGAATCTGGTCTAGCGGTTCCGCCATTGGGCTTCCTGCCGATCATCGGCGACAGCATCCGTGTGACCAAGCCCACCATCGCCGCTGTTAACGGACTGGCCTTCGCGGGCGGCTGGCTGCTCGCCCAGATGTGTGACCTGTGCATCGCCGCCGAACACGCGACCTTCGGCATCACCGAGGCCCGTGTCGGTCGCGGCATGCCTTGGGCCGCTTCGCTCGTGACCATGGTGCAGCAGCGGGCTGTGATGGAACTGCTGCTGACGGCCGAGCCGATCACAGCCCAGCGCGCGTACGAAATCGGTTTCGTGAATCACGTAGTGCCGGGGCCGGAAGTCCTGCCGCGCGCCATGGCGATGGCCGCAAAGATCGTCGCCAACGCGCCGCTGACGGTTTGGGCAGCGCGCGAACTGGTTTATCTATCGACTGAAATGGGGCGTTCCGCAGCGCAGCGAGCGGCGACACACCTTTTTGAGAAGGTGTACCTGAGCGAGGACGCGCAAGAGGGTCCCCGCGCATTTCGAGAAAAACGACAACCTGTCTGGAAAGGTCGCTGAACCATGAACTTCAACGGATACCAAACGCTGCGGCGGATTCTCGACGCGATCGACAACGTCGTGATGTTCGTCGGCTGCGCGATGCTTTTTGCGCTGATGTGCGTCGTCGTGGGCGACGTCGCATTGCGCTACATCTTCAACGCGCCCATCCACTGGGCCTATGAAGCGGTCTCCAGTTACATGATGCCGGGGATCTTCTTTTTTGCAGTGTCGCACACCCTCAAGGCCCACGCGCACGTTTCGGTCGACGTCCTGCACAACTACGTCAACCGCCGGGTGCGTTATGTCTTCGAGGCGTTTGCCACGCTAGTCTCGATCCCCGCGTTTGCGATCTGTACCTGGGTCTCGGCCCGCAATACGATGCTCGACTTCACGACTGCCGCCGTATCGTCGAGCGGCCTAGCGGTGCCGACCTGGACGATCAGCATCATGTTGCCAATTGGCTTCGGCCTGCTCACAATCCGGTTGATCCTCAATGCCATCGGCTACCTCGGCACGCTCGCCAGCGGCCGCGAGTTGCAGACCCTGCCCCCGATCGCCGGCACCGAGGAGTTTGCGCAATGATGGCCGCTGGAATCACCCTGCTGCTGTTCGTGATGCTGGCGCTTGGCACACCAGTCGCGTTCTCGCTGGCGATAGCCGGCAGCCTTGGCCTGTTCATGATTGGCGGGCTGGATGTGCTGGCGGGTGTCATCATGACGACGCCCCTATCGACCGCGGGCAGCTACGAATTGATCTCGATACCCATGTTCATCCTGATGGCAGAGTTCGTCATCATGAGCGGTGTGGCTGACGGCCTCTTCACTGCCGCCAAGACCTGGGTGGGCCGGGTCCCGGGCGGCCTAGGCATGGCCACCGCGCTCGCCGGGGCCGGCTTCGGTGCGATTTCTGGCTCGAGCACTGCCTCCGCGGCAACCCTATCGGCTACCACGATGCCGGCCATGCTAAAGCAAGGTTACGACCCCAAGCTCGCTGGCGGCGTGGTCGCCATCTCGGGAACGCTGGCAATGCTCATTCCACCCAGCATCGCCCTGGTGCTGTACGGTATTATTGCCGATGTCAATATCGGCCAGCTCCTAATCGGTGGCGTGATTCCGGGCATTCTCGTAACGCTCACGATCATGGCCACCGTCTATGTGCTTGTCCTCATCGATCCGTCCGCGGCGCCTCCCGGTCAGGCCTATACGATGACGGAGAAGATCCGCTCGCTGAAGGTCGTCGGCCCGATGCTGCTGCTCTTCATGGCTGTGACCGGGGTTATTTACAGCGGCATCGCCACGCCGACAGAGGCCTCGGGAATTGGGGCCTTCGGGGCCTTCCTTCTGGCGATCAAGGCGGGAACGGTCAACCGCAAGAGCTTTATGAAGGCGCTCACGCACGCGGCACACGCCAGTTGCATGATCATTATGATCATAGTCTGCGCCAAGATCTTTGGCTACTTTCTGACAATGACCCAGAGCACACAGATGATCGTGGCCTGGGTCGGATCACTCGGTGTTTCTCCCTGGGTCGTACTGGTGTTCATCCTTTTCGGCTACCTCTTGCTGGGGTGCCTAATGGACCAGGTCGCGATCTTGATCCTGACGGTGCCTGTCGTACTGCCGCTGATCAAGGCGCTGGGCTTCGATCCCGTGTGGTTCGGTGTCATTGTCATTGTCGTCGCCGAGGTCGGGCTCGTCACGCCGCCAGTGGGGCTGAACGTATTTGTTGTCGCCCGCTACGCGAAACGCCCCCTGCAAGAGATCTTCGCGGGCGTCTGGCCGCACGTCTTCAGCCACCTGATGCTGCTATCCGTGCTCGTCGCATTCCCTTCCATCGTCCTTTGGCTGCCGAAACAGATGGCGCCCTGAAGCCGGATCCGATTTCTACCTCAACCATAACGAAAGGTTTACACCATGACCAAACTGATTCACAAGATGCCCTTGGCCATCGCAACTGCGGCGCTCCTGGCCGCCGCCGGGGCCAGCGCTCAGAGCATCAAGATTAAGATCGCCGACTCGTTTCCCGTCGGCCACTACCTGCCCAAGTATTTCACGCTGCCGATGATTGAGCGGCTGAAGGCTAACCCGGCCGCCAAGGGCTTAGACTTCGAGTACTACCCGGCCGAACAGCTGGGCAAGGCCAAGGACCTCCTGGCGCTCACGCAGTCGGGAGTGGTCGACATTGCTTATGTAGCCCCGGGCTTCGTGTCGGACAAGATGCCCCTGTCCGTCGTCGCCGAATTGCCCCTGCAGTTCACCGGCTCGTGCATGCCGACCATGGCTTACTGGAACCTGGCCAAGCCGGGCGGTGCGCTGTCCAAGAAGGAGTTCGAGCCTAACGGCGTACGACTGTTGTTCACGATAGTGCTGCCCCCTTACCAGGTGGTCACGCGGAAGCCCTTCACGACGCTGAAGGAAGTGGAGGGCATGAAGATCCGTGCTTCGGGCTCAGCAAAGGAACTGCTGCTCAAGAAGATGAAGGCCGTGCCGGTGTTGATGCCCACGCCCGAAGTGTATGAGTCGCTCTCGCGCGGCACCATAGACGGCGTCCTGTTTCCCTTTAACAGCCTGCTACCCTATGACATCGAAAAACTGTCTAAGTCTGGCACTATTGGTGAGAATTTTGGCACGTTCGTTGCAAACTGGGTAATCAGCGAGAAGCGCTTTCAGTCACTGCCCCCGGCCATCCAGCAGGAACTCACCGCGATGGGCGAGCAGTTAACCAAGAGCGCCTGCCTGCAGGTAGAAAAGGACGAAGCGGGCGACATTGAGAAGGTCAAGGCAGCTGGCGTGAAGCTTACGCCGATGTCCGCCGCCGACAAGGCGACGCTGTCGACGCTTTCGCAGGAAGTGATTAAGGAATGGGCAGAAACGCTCGACAAGCGCGGCAGGTCGGGCACCGAGACCGTGAATGCCTTTCGCGCCGGGTTGAGGTAAGGCGTGGTCGAGACCTTGTCCCTGCAGCCCTTGCCGCTGCAGGCGGAAGCCCTCCGCTCCGATGTCCGCAACTTTCTCGAAGAGAAGCTGCGCGGCGTGCCCCCTGAGCAGCGGGCGCGCTCTTGGCTCGGCTTCGACGCGGACTTCAGCCGCGCCCTGGGGGAGCGCGGATGGATCGGCACGGCATTGCCTCGGGAATACGGTGGAGGCGGGCGCGATGCGTTCGCGCGTTTCGTGCTCGTCGAGGAGTTGCTGGCGTGCGGTGCACCCGTTTCTGCCCACTGGATCGCGGAGCGCCAGAGCGCGCCGATGGTCCTGCGCTTCGGCACCGAGGCGCAAAAGCACTTTTTCGTGCCGCGCGTCTGCAGGGGCGAGCTCTTCTTCTGCATCGGGATGAGCGAGCCGCAGTCCGGATCGGACCTGGCCAGCGTGCGCACGAGGGCGACGCCAACGCCGGACGGCTGGCGCCTGAAGGGCCAGAAGATCTGGACAACCAACGCCGACCATTCTCACTGGATGATCGCGCTAGTACGCACCTCAGGCACGCCTGAGGACCGGCAGGCGGGCCTGTCCCAGCTTCTGATCGACATGAAGGCGCCCGGTGTCACCGTGCGCCCGATCGAGGACCTGACCGGCGACCGCCACTTCAGCGAGGTGTTCTTTGACGATGTGGAGTTGCCGCACGACGCCCTGATCGGCGAGGAAGGCACCGGCTGGAAGCAGGTTAATACCGAACTCGCGCTTGAGCGCAGCGGCCCGGAGCGCCTTTACTCCAGCATGGTGCTGCTAGACACCTGGATCGATCACCTGCGCGAAATGCAGGCGCCGAAAGAGCAGGCGCTGGCCCTTGCTGGCCGTCTGGTAAGCCACTTGGCGATGCTGCGCTCCATGTCCGTGGCCGTGACCGCTAGGGTCAGTGCGGGCGGCAGCCCGATGACCGAGGCATCGCTGGTGAAGGACTTGGGCACCGAACTCGAACAGACCATCCCGCTTGCGATCGCCGACGCGATCGCGAGCGACACGGACCACGTTGCCTCGCCGGAGCTGATGCGCACGCTTGCCTACGTTACGCAGTTCGCGCCGACTTTTTCACTGCGCGGCGGCACGCGCGAAGTCTTGCGTGGGCTTATTGCACGCGGTCTGGGGTTGCGATGAACGATCTGGCAGCGCCTTTCGAGATTCTTCTCGCCGATGCATTCCCCTTGCCGGCGGTGCGCGCCATCGAGGCCGGCGGGAACGTGGACGCATTGTGGAAGAGGCTCGAGGAGTCTGGCTTCCTAGAGGCCATGGTGCCCGAAGCGGCAGGCGGTGCAGGACTCTCGCTGGCCCAGGCCTTTGAGCTGTTCGTGGCGGCGGGTGCCTTAGTGCTGCCCGTGCCCGTTGCTGCGACGCTACTAGTGCGGGCCTTACTCGCGCAGGAGGGCGCCAGCACGCCCCGAGGGCCAATCGCGATCGCGGCGCGTGTCGAAACCCTTGCGCAAGGTGGTGTGCGTGCCCACCAGGTGCCTTGCGGGATGACGGCGCAATGGGTTGCGCTGTCGCAGGGCGATGGCTGGCTGTTGTTGCCCGTGGCTGCGGCGCGGCGTGAGCCGAGCGGTATCCATGGCAGCCTGCGCGCGGATTTCCAATGGGACGCATTGCCCGCTGAGATCATCCGCGCCGGCTCCAGCGTCGACTGGATGGCGGCCGGGGCGGCCATCACCGCGGCGCAGCTCGCCGGTGCGATGGAACGCGTACTAGCGATGACGATCGCATTCGCGAACGACAGGGTGCAGTTCGGCAAGCCCATTGGCAAGTTCCAGGCGATCCAGCACCAGCTCGCCGTCGTGGCCGAAAACGTGGCTGCGACCCGGATGGCAGCGGAGATCGGCTGCACGGCTGCGGGCTGCCTGCCCGTGCTCCTGCGCGCCGCGGCAGGCAAGGCACGCGCAAGCGAGGCCGCGTCGCTGGTGGCGCCGCTGGCGCACGCGATCCATGGCGCCATCGGCGTGACCGCCGAACTCGACCTGCAACTCTTCACCCGGCGCATCCACGAGTGGCGCGCCGATTTCGGCTCCGAGCTGCACTGGAACCGCGAGCTTGGGCATGCTTTCATTGCCGACGGCCGCGGCGCGCTAGAATTCATACGCACCAGCCTGATTCCCGCCAACAAGGAGATCTCCGCGTGACTGCCTTCCTTCTTTACGAACAATCCGGCCCCGTAGTCACTTTGACGATGAACTCGCCGGATACGCGCAACGCGCTCACCGGAAACAACGCTCCCCAGGAGTTCGTCGATGCTTGCGAGCGCATCACCCGAGATGCTTCGGTGCGCGTTGTTATCCTGACGGCCGCCGGCACGGTTTTCTCGTCGGGCGGCAACCTCAAGCACATGCAGGAGCTGTTTGACGCGTCGCCCCAGGCGCTGAGAACTTGGTACCGAGAGGGCATCCAGCGCGTGGCCACCGCACTCTACAACCTGGAAGTGCCAACCATCGCCGCCGTGAACGGCCCGGCGATCGGCGCCGGCTGCGATCTCACCTGCATGTGCGATATACGCATCGCTTCAGATTCGGCTTCCTTTGCGGAAAGTTTTGTCAAGGTGGGCCTCATCCCAGGTGACGGCGGTGCATGGCTGCTGCCGCGAGTCGTCGGGATGTCGAAGGCAGCGGAGATGACCTTCACGGGCGACGCGGTCAGCGCGGCGGAAGCGCTAGCATGCGGGCTGGTGTCGCTCGTAGTTCCGGCAGATCGGCTGATGGACGAGGCTCGCTCGCTCGCCAGCCGCATCGTCGCGAACTCAGGCGGCGCGCTGCGCCTGAGCAAGCGGCTGCTGCGCGAGGGCCAGCACATGCGGCTTGAAAGCCTGCTGGAGTTGTCGGCGGGTTTCCAGGCGCTGGCACACAAGACCCCGCAGCACGTCGAGGCCGTGAATGCCTTCGTCGAAAGGCGCAAGCCGGTGTTCGGCGACGAATAGGGCCTGTTGCAAGCCCCCGGTCGGCCTTCAGGTTCCGTAAAGCTCGCGCGCTTCGCGAGCCAGCGCCTCCCGGTAGTCGGGTGCAGCTAGGTCGATCATCGCGCGCACCCGCTGCTGCAGGTTCAGGCCGCGGAGCCTCACAGCGCCGTTCTCGGTGGCGATGATGTCCACATCGGCGCGCGCCGTCGTGACCGGGCCGCTCAGCCTGGCAACAATTCGCGGCACCCTGCCGCCCTTGGCGGCGCTTGGGAACGCTATGATCGACGCACCGCCCAGTGACTGCCCAGCGGCCCGCACGTAGTCGACCTGTCCGCCGACCGCGCCCACATAGTCGCCTCCAGCCAGTTCGGAGTTCACCTGGCCCGTCAGGTCCACCTCGACGGCAGAGTTGACGGAAATAAAGCGCGATAGCTGCGAAAGTACGGCCGCGCCATGCGTATAGGGAATGGGCTTGAGGCGCAGCGCCGGGTTGCGGTGCGCGAAGCGGTAGAGCTTGTCGCGCGTTCCGAAGAGGACGCCGCTCACCGTGAGCCCGCGGTCGATCTCCTTGAATGCGTTGGTGACGACGCCGGATTCCATTAGGTCCACGACCGAGTCGCCCACCATGCCGGAATGTATACCTAGGTCCTTGCGGCTGGACAGCATCGCGATGATGGCTTCGGGAATAGCGCCGATCCCCACCTGCAGCGTCGCCCGGTCGGGAATGAAACGGTCCACATGGACAGCGATCTGACGTTCGAGGTCGCCAATAGCGGCCGACGGCAGTTCCAAGAGCGGTCGGTCCGTCTCGACCAGCACGTCGATGTCGGCTTCGGTCAGGGCGCCGTCGCAAAGCGACTGCGGCACCTGCCGGTTCATTTCGGCGATAACGATCCTGGCCTTGTCCACGGCGATGCGTGTGTAGTCCGCCGCCAGGCCGAGGCTGTACCGACCGTTTTCGTCAGGTGGGCTGACTTGCACGAACGCCACGTCACAGCCGATTGAACCGCTTTCGATGAACGCGGGGATCTGCGAGACATGCGCCGGGATGACGCGCATCCTGCTGGCCTTAATCAGACGGCGGTTGGTGCCGACACCACCGATGCCGCGCAAACCAAGGCCGTCCACCGCATCGGACTGGAAGGTCTCGGAGAACATTGCGCCGAGGAAGGTGTTTACGCCACCTAGCTCAGCGCGCTGTTCGACGAGCTTTTCGGTCAGCGTCTGCGGCTCGGCTGTTCCTTGCGCAACGAGGATGTGGTCGCCCTTGCGTATCCATTTGCGCAGGTCGAGGTGGGAGGGGTCTATGCGGATCATTTCTTTCCCCGCGCGGCCAGCACGTCGGCGAACCCGACTATGCGCTGTGCGCGTTTCAGGAGCGGGCCGTCGACCATCTTGCCTTCGAAATCGATAGTGCCGATGCCGCGGGCCATCGCTTCCTCATATCGTGCGATTAGGCGGCGCGCGTGCTCGAGTTCGACCTCGCTGGGGCTGAAAACCCGGTTGGCCACGTCGAGCTGGCGCGGTAGCAGGCAGATCTTACCGTCGTAGCCCATGTCGCGGCCCATGGTGGCGTCACCCTCGAAATGGTTGTCGTCTCGGATTTCCAGCACGGCTTGGTCGAGCGCAAGGATGCGGGCTGCCTTCGCATGCAGTAGTACGCGTGAGCGAGCATAGGCTACTTCCGCCGAACTGGCGGTGCGGCGAGCGCCGAGGTCGCTCGCAAGGTCTTCAGCGCCGAAGTAGACTGCGGCGATAGCCGGATGCGCGGCGCACAGCGCTGCCGAATTGGTCACGCCGGCGATCGACTCGACGCCAACCACGATGAACCGCGGCACCGCTAGTGGGGTGTCCCGGTCGAGTCGGCGCATGAGGTGTAGCGCTGGATAGAGCTGCTCTACCTTTTCCAGCTTGGGTATAACGATCCCATCGACATCGGCGCGCAGTGCGGCGTTCAGGTCCTCTAGATACTGGTCCGACTCGGGCTCGTTCACCCGCACGGTCAGTAACCCGCCCACCAGCTGCTTGCGCGCTGCCGCCACCAGTGCGGCCAGCCCGGCGCGCGCGCGTTCTTTCTCGGCCAGCGGCGTCCCGTCCTCAAGGTCCACGACATAGCAGTCGGCCGTGAAGCGCGGGAACTTGGCGACGAGGTCGGCCCGGTTGGCGGGCGCGAAGAAGAGGCTTCGGATCATCATCATGTGTTTTCGCCTTTCAGCCGAGCAAGCCATCTAGCCGCTCCTTGGATTCGGACAATTCGAGCAGCATGTCTTGGATGACGTTGCGCACGGACGTTTCTTCGGTCATGTCGCCCACAATCTGGCCGACAGGGTAGGTGAGGAATTCCTTTGCACGAACACGCTCAACGCGCGTACGGCCTTGGCCCCACCACAGCAGGGCCTGCAAGGGGGCTGACAACGTTTCAGGCGCGCCGGGTCGTTCCCACGCGTCGGTGAACCTGCTGCGAAGCGTGCGGCAGGGCTTGCCGGTGACGCTGCGGGTGAGCACGGCATCCTCGGATCCAGCTTCGAACATCTTCTGCTTGATCTCGGGCGTCACTTCGCTCTCGCGCGTCTTCAACCAGACCGAGCCGCACCAGACGCCCTCGCAGCCGAGCGACAATGCGGCCGCCATCTGCCGGCCCCGGCCGACGCCGCCCGCGCCGAGCACAGGCATGGGCGCCACCGCGTCGACAACGCGCGGCCACAGCACCATCGAGGTTGTGCTGCCTGTGTGTCCTCCGGCCTCGGTGCCGACGGCGATCACAAAATCGCAGCCCGCTTCCTTGTGGCGCAGCGCGTGCTTAGGGGCGCCCGCCATCGCCGCGATCTTCACGCCCTTCGCGTGGGCCCGCTCGACTAGCTCCTTTGAGGGCGAGCCGAGCGCGTTTACTATCAGCTTGATCGGATGCCGAAAGGCGATGTCGAGCATCTTCGCACTCTCGGCGGGCGTGAAGGTAAACTCACCGACCATAGCCTTCATGATGCGGTCGGCATCGTTGGGAGGCAGGGGTGGGATGCCGGCATCGTCAAGCATGTTGCGAACGAAATCGCGGTGCTCCTGAGGAAGCAGGCGCTCGGGATCGAACTTGCGGTCGCCGAAGTCCTCGTAGCTTGCGGGGTTAAGGATGTCGACGCCGTAGGGCTTGCCGCCGATGTGGTCATCAATCCACGTTAGCTCCTCGTGGACACGCTCAGCGCTCATGCGCGCCATGCCGAGGACCCCTAGGCCGCCGGCCTTGGACACTTCGACCACCACGTTGCGGCAGTGGGAGAAGGCGAAGATCGGCGCTTCGATGCCGAACATCTCGCAGAGACGGTTCTTCATGACTTGTTTCCTGTTGTGGTAGAAGTGAGGCGGCGTAGGAAGCCGCGCCGGGGCGCAACTACTAGTGCCGCGCCGGTGAGTAGCTGCAGCTGTTCAGCGGCTGCCATTTGGTCTTCGTCATCGCAGATGACGGTGGTCAACGGTCCCGCCAGCGCGGCGATGACCGCATCGAGGTGGGCTGGGGCTGCGCTTGCCGGCGCGACGACCACGCATTCTTCCATGCCGACGATATAGGTGTTACCGCCGTTGGTAGCCATCACCCGGCACAGCGTCGGCGAAAGCCGGACCGGAACGTCGACGCGCGGCTCACACCAGGCGATGCCCTGGCCTTCGGGATCGAGTAGGCCGACTTCTTCCCACGCCGCCTCATACGGCAGGACGGGACGCGGCCCGGACGCGCCGGTGGCAAGGCGCGGCAGCACGCGCTTGACTTCGCGCGGTGACCGCGCCCATTCGACGAGCGCTGCTGTGTCTGAGAACCGCGTAAGCAGTTCCAGCACGGCACGCGTCGGCGTCATCAGTCGCAGGGTGTTTTCGGGTGCCAGAGCTGCGGATGGACGAATCCAGATGTGGTCCAACGTTTCCTTGCAGTCGTGTGCGCTCTCCTCTCCCTGAGGCACGACGGCCACGAAGAATCGGGTGTCGAAGCGCTTCGAACGCCCCACTGGGGTCAACCAGTGCGCGACATAAAACAGCTGGTCCGCAGCGAGGCGCAACTGCAGCTCGCGGCAGGCTTGAGCCATCGAGTCGGTACCGGACTGAAGCGCAGAGCGCAGGTCGAGCAGGCGCGCTCCGACTTCACCCTCCAAGCGCACGGGTTGGCCCATGCGGTCCGTGGCGAAGAGTAGGCCAGCTTCCTCCAGGCATTCGCGGATCGCGGCTACGTAAAACGCGACCCCACCTTGATCCACAGCGAGAGTGACGTTTGCACGTTCATCAGAGAGGTTGCTGACAGGCACATCGGAGTCCGCGGTATCGACCAGCCCTCCGGGGAACACCCAGGCGCCGCTGTTATGGTCGCCTCGCTCGGCGCGCTGAAGGAGGAGCGTTTCGAGGCCGGTGGGGCCGTTGCGAGTCACAGCAACCGTAGCTGAATTGCGGGGTATAGTTTTGTCCATAATTGTGGACAAATGGTGCTTGTATGTGATCAAAAAGTCAATTAAGGTTTTCTCCCGCCCCAGCTTTGATCCAAAAAATGTCCGTGCAATTTGCCTTTAGCCTTTGTGTTTTTTAGGGAAGATACTATTGCGCTCTCATTCATATATTTGCACATTTAAATTCTCACATGTGAACAAATGAGGGAAATCATGATTGTCACTGGGTCGGCAAAGCATGGGCAAAGCAGGCGGCGCAAGCTGAGGCTGGAAGACGGATTCGAGTATTTCAAGGGTGAATGGTTGGAGGCGGGCCAGGATCCGCACCTGTCGCCCACCATGTTCCTGATCGAGCAGTGCCCTCATTCCAAGCTGGCCACCCACTTCCATCGCCAGAACGAGTTTCAGGTGGTGGTTGAGGGGGGCGGCACGTTCGGCGCCCACTACGTTCAAGCCATCACCGTGCACTACGCTGGCGCATACACCGGCTACGGGCCGATCGTAGCGGGGGAGAACGGCCTTTCCTATTTCACGATCCGCTCGGTGTTCGAGCAAGGCGCCTTCATGCTGCCGCAGGACCGCGACAAGATGGTCCGCGGACCCAAGAAGCAGATGCACAGCCAGACATATCCGGCTTCGGAGACCGCGGCACTGGCTGCACGCACCGGCGACGAAACCATCGAACTCTTCCCGGCGCAACACGACGGGGTCGCGGCAACGCGCCTGCTGTTGCCGCCGGACGGCGAGGTCACTGCACCCGCGGGTGCTGGCTCCTCCGGTCAATACATCATGCCCGTTGCGGGCAGCCTGATGCATGGCGGGCGCGAGTTCACGCGGTGGGAGCCGATCTTCGTTTCGGCCGACGAGCCGCCGCTACCGCTTCGCGCAGGCGCGGGCGGGGCCGACGTTCTCTATCTCAGGCTTGCCACCCGCCCGGCCGAATACGCGTCCGCGTAGAGCCGTCCCATTGACACGACCAGGAAAAATTCGATGAACGCATTTTCGCGCGCTACGCGCTGGGCAAATCTAGGCGTGCTTTGCTCGCTCGCACTTGCAGGTTTAGTAGCACCGAATGCCGCCTTAGCGCAGCATTATCCCAGCAAGCCGATCCGGCTGTTGATTGGCTTCGCTCCAGGATCGGCCACCGATTCGGTCGCGCGTATCCTGGCCGAGCCGCTCGGCGCAGCGCTGGGCCAGCAGGTCGTGGTCGACAACAAGCCCGGTGCGGCTTCAACGCTGGCCACGAGCATGGTTGCGAAGGCAGCGGCCGACGGCTACACGCTGACGCTAGGGACCAACTCTGCGATGGCGACGGGCCCCGCCGGCGTGATGCGCAACATCGATTACGACCCCGTGAAGGACTTCACGCCGATCGGTAAGGTCGCGACCGTGAACTTCATGCTGGTCGGCAACACCAAGGTGCCCGCGCAGACCCTTACGGAGCTGATGGCTTACTCTAAGCGCAACGCTGACAAGGTGAACTGCGCTTCCGGCAACACCAACGGAGTCGTTTTCTGCGAGTTGTTTAAACAGCGCGTCGGCGCCAACCTGATGGGCGTGCCATACAAGTCGACTCCGCAGGCCTTGACAGACGTCATCGGTGGACAGGTCCAGCTGATGTTCGTTGATGTGCCGTCCGGCGGGCCGCGGGTGAAGGCGGGGCAGCTGCAGGCGTACGCCGTTACGAGCCTAAAGCGCAGCGCCGTGCTACCCGATGTTCCGACGATGGGTGAAGCCGGCGTGCAGAACTTTCCAGACAACTCCGGCTGGTGGGGCCTATATGGTCCGGCGGGACTGCCTGCGCCAATCGCTGCGAAAATCACCGCCGCACTAGACCAGGTGCTGCAGCGCGAGGACGTGAAGCAGCGGTTGAACAACTTAGGCGTCGAGATCTCGCCCGCATCGCCGCAGGAGCTCGACCGGTTCCTGAAGTCGCAGCTGCAGGACTGGCGCAAGTTCCTAAAGGACTTCAACATCCAGCCTGAAAACTGACGAACCGGATTTGCAAAGATGACATGACTGCACGCGACACGAATTTACCCCGGCTGGGGCAGGGCTTTTACTGGCAAGACCTCGTGGTCGGGCAACGCTTCCGCACTTTCCGCAGGACGATTACGGAAACCGACCTGGTGAACTTTATCGGTGTAACCGGCATGCTCGAGGCTATCTTCATCGATGCGCAATACGAGGAGGGTGTGATCCCGGGACGGCCCGTGCCCGCGGTTCTGACGTACTCGCTCATCGAAGGTCTGCTGCTGCAATCGATGATCCAGGGCACCGGGCTCGCCTCGCTCGAAGTGCACAAGAAGGTGCTTAAGCCCGTGATGGTCGGCGATACGGTGTTCGCCGAAGTGGAGATCACTGGACTACGGCTTACGTCTAAAGGCAACCGCGCCATCGTCACCTCACAGGTCGACATTTACAACCAGCGCGACGAGCATGTGATCACGTACACGGTGACACGGATGCTTGCGGGCCGGCCCGGCGCGCAATGAAGGAGCACAACGTTATGCGGTCCTTCAGGCACCTCTCTCCGCCACTGCGCATCTTTCATGGGGCGGACGGCTTGGAGTGGCTGGGCCGTGAACTCGAACGCGTCAAGAGCCAGCGCGTGGTAATTTTTTGCGGCGCCTCACTGGCGCGCGCGAGTCGAGTGTTTATCCAGCAGTGTTTCACAATGTCCCAGCCGGCGCGGGTCGTGGGTACGCCAGCATAGTTTGACAGATGGATGAACATCTCCTCTATGGCCTTCGGTTCGATCCCGGTATTTAGAGCGCCTTTGACGTGGAATTTGAATTCCTGTTCTCGCGCTCCCTGCACGATCAACGCTGCCAACGTAATGAGCGACCGTTCCCGCAAGGTGAGCCCTTCACGCGTCCAAATCTCTCCGAACAAGTGCGAAATCAGCAGATCGGCTGACGCATCCAACTGCTCGCGAGGTATGTCCCATTTCCCCAGATACTCCTGCAGAAGTGATCGTCCGCGCGCAAAGTTTTCGTTGTTGAATGGCATCCAAAACTGAGCCACTTTGAAGAGAATTTGCATCCAAATTTGAGCCCTCCTACACTAGGCCTGACCTCATCCCACCAAAGGTCGTCGCCCATGGGCTGCGACCGCATCAGGCTGCTGCCCGTATGGGCCAACAAGCTAGCAGATAAAGGCGAGTGCCAAGCCCCTGGTTGGTGAGTTTGTTTCTTAGGTTCTTTGTGAGCGCAATTCACTCTGCGCCATTGAATCGGAAAACCCTCATTTTGCAAGGAAACTTTATCGATATGATGTTTGCAAATAATTTATCAGATCCAAAAGGGGAAAACATGCTTGCTATTTACCGAAGCTGCATCAAAATTTGTTTAACTGGCTTTCTATCCAGTTTGGCACTCACATCCACGGCTTGGGCTCAACCTACCAAGCCATTGAAATTAATAGTTCCATTTCCAGCAGGCGGAACTGCCGATGTTTTACCCCGCTTGCTGGCAGAGAAAATGCGCGCTCAATTTCCTGCAGGCGTTTTAGTTGAAAATAAGGCGGGTGC
>Ga0315899_10002970_pt1 | contig 18555 bp, 9 predicted proteins | sample LakEriMetagenome_2_FD_203518 | JGI IMG/M metagenome (GOLD analysis project Ga0315899, IMG submission 203518) | Freshwater fungal communities from buoy surface, Lake Erie, Ohio, United States - Buoy 4 MA112 | ecosystem: Environmental > Aquatic > Freshwater > Lake | place: USA: Lake Erie, Ohio... | reverse complement strand
CACGCCTGTGCAATTTGTGTTGGGCGCACGTTTTTACAAAGCCGGTTGGCATGCATTGAAGGCCCTCACGGGCAACATGGATTTGTTGGTGTCCTTGGGCACCACCGCAGGCTGGGCCTTGTCGGTGTGGTTGTGGCTCACGGCGCACGAAGGGCACGCGCCGCACCTGTACTTTGAAGGCTCGGCCGTGGTCATCACTTTGGTGATGCTGGGCAAATGGTTAGAGATGCGTGCCAAGCGCCAAACCACCGAGGCGATTCGCGCCTTACACGCCTTGCGCCCGGACAAAGCCCATTGGTTGGGTGAAGATGGCGAAGTCGATGTGCCTGTGGACGAAATCCTGGTGGGCGACCTGATCGTGGTGCGGCCCGGTGAGCGTTTTCCGCTGGATGGCGAACTGGTCGAAGGCCAAACCCAGGTGGACGAATCCATGCTGACCGGTGAGCCCTTGCCCGTGGACAAGGCATTGGGTACTGCCTTGACAGGCGGGTCGATCAATAGCGAAGGACGTGTGCTCATGCGCGTGACGGCCGTGGGCCACGAAACGGTGCTCTCGCACATCATCCGATTGGTCGAAGACGCACAAGTTGCCAAAGCGCCCATTCAGCGGCTGGTGGACAAAGTGGCCGAAGTGTTTGTGCCCGTGGTGCTGGTGATCGCCCTGATCACCTTGGGTGCGTGGATGGCGGTGGGCTCAGATTTTGAAACGGCCCTCATCCATGCGGTGGCTGTGCTGGTCATTGCCTGCCCTTGCGCCCTGGGCCTCGCCACGCCTGTGGCCATCATGGCGGGCACGGGTGTGGCGGCCAAACACGGCATCTTGATCAAAGACGTGCAGGCGCTGGAGTTGGCGCACCACGTTCAAACCGTGGCCTTTGACAAAACCGGCACGCTCACCGTGGGACAACCGCGCTTGCTGGCCCATGTGCCTGCGCCCGGCAACGATGCAACAACCGCTTTGGCCTTGGCTGCACGCGTGCAAAGCGGCAGCGAACACCCTTTGGCTCGTGCGGTGGTGAGTGCAGCACAACAGCAGGGCCTGACAGGCGCCACCGCGCAAGACCTGCAGGCCGTGCCCGGCAAAGGCGTGTTGGCCAAGGTAGATGGACGGCAGCTGTTGCTGGGCAGTTTGCGCTGGCTTCAAGAAGAAGGTCTGGACATCGGCATGTGGCAGCCAGACATCAACGCCTTGCAGGCGCAAGGCGCGAGCTTGTCGGCTTTGGCAGAGCGCACCGATGCAGGTTTGCACGCCCTGCTGCTCATGGGTTTTGGCGATGAACCCAAAGCGGGTGCCGCACAAGCATTGACCGCGCTGCGCGATCGTGGCTTGAAGCTGGTGATGATTTCGGGTGACAACCAAGCCGCTGCCGAAGCCATGGCCCGCCGCCTGGGCTTGCGCCCCGAAGCGGGAGAAGTGCTGGCCAATGTGCTGCCCGGCGACAAATCGGCGCAGGCGCAAAAACTGCGTGCGGGTGGCAAGGTGGTCGCCATGGTGGGCGACGGGGTGAACGACGCGCCCGCCTTGGCCGCCGCCGACGTGGGCTTGGCCATGGGCAACGGCACCGATGTGGCCATGCATGCGGCGGGCATTACCCTCATGCGCGGCGATGTAGCTTTGGTGGGCGCGGCGCTCGATATCTCGGCCCGCACTGTGGCCAAGATTCGGCAGAACCTGTTCTGGGCCTTTGCCTACAACGTGGCGGGCATCCCTATGGCTGCCTTGGGTTACCTCAACCCCATGATGGCGGGCGCAGCCATGGCGCTCAGCTCGGTGAGTGTCATGGCCAATGCCCTGCTGCTCAAGCGCTGGAAGCCCTGAGCGCTGGTTGGCCTCAAGCCTGTGGCAAAAACGGGTAGTCGATGTACCCCGCATCGCCACCACCGTAAAAAGTGGCGCGGTCGGGCGTGTTGAAAGGGCCGCCTTGGCGCAGGCGTGCACCCAAATCGGGGTTGGCAATGAAGGGGCGGCCAAAGGCAATCAGGTCAGCACCACTGGCCAGAGACTGATCGGCCAAGCTCAGGTCGTAGCCGTTGTTCAGCATCCATGCGGCGCGGCCACCCGCTTGGGTGTAGGCCTGGCGCAAAGCGGCGTAGTCAAAGGGCTTGTCGCCTTGCTGGTGGTCGCGTGCCGCGCCCGTCGAGCCTTCGATCACGTGCACAAAAGCCAAATCCATAGGGGCCAACAAACGCGCCACATGCTCAAACAAGGGCTGAGGCTGTTCGTCGATCACGCCATTGGCGGGTGTGACGGGCGAGATGCGGATGCCCGTGCGCGGGCCACCAATCTCGGCCACGATGGCTTGCATCACTTCTTGCAAAAAGCGGGCGCGGTTCTCGATGGAGCCGCCATACGCATCAGTGCGGTGGTTGCTGCTGCTGCGCAAAAACTGGTCGATCAAATAACCATTGGCCGCGTGCACCTCCACGCCGTCAAACCCGGCTGCAATCGCGTTGGCCGCCGCGCGGCGGTAGTCTTGCACGATGCCTGGCAGCTCGGCCGCGTCGAGCGCACGCGGCGCGGACACGGGCTCAAACTTGGGCTGGCCGTCGACCAGCAGCACGGTTTTGGTTTGGGCCGTCAGGGCCGATGGCGCAACGGGTGCCGCGCCACCGGGCTGCAAGCTGGTGTGAGAGACACGGCCCACATGCCACAGCTGCATCACGATCTTGCCGCCTTCGGCGTGCACCGCATCAGTCACTTGCTTCCACGAGGCGACTTGTTCTGCGCTCCAGATGCCAGGCACATCGGCGTAGCCCTGGCCTTGGTGGCAGATGGCCGTGGCCTCGGTGACGATCAGGCCCGCCCCCGTGGCCGGGTTGGCGCGTTGGCGGTAATAGGTGGCCATGCGGGCGTTGGCCAGCGAGCCGGGTGCGCGGTTGCGTGTGAGCGGGGCCATCACGATGCGTGAGGCCAACGCGATGCTGCCGACTTGGCAGGGTTCAAACAAAGAGCGCATGGTGTCCTTAATGGGTGTAATCGGAGCTTTCGCGTTGCAGCTTGCGCAGCAGCGAAGGCCAAACAAACGCGCCGCCCAAACCACCGGTTTGCACGCGCATGGCATTGGCCACGCCGTTCAAAATTTGCGGGTCCACAGCCGTCAGGTCCTTGGGGCCCGTTTGGCCTGCCAACGCATCGACTTGGATGCGGCAGGTGTTCTCAAAGGTGTACATCGACAAGAACGCGTCGGCAATGGTTTTGCCCACGGTGAGCAATCCGTGGTTGCGCAGCATCAGGTAATTGGCGGCGCCCAAGTCGGCCTGCAGTCGCAGCTTTTCTTCGTCGTGAATGGCCACGCCCTCGTAGCCATGGTAGGCCAGCGAGGCCAGCACAAACGTGCTTTGCTGGCTGATAGGCAGCACGCCGTGCGCCTGAGCGCTCACGGCCACGCCCGCCCGGGTGTGGGTGTGCAACACACAACCGGCATCGGGCCGCGCCTCGTGTACCGCGCTGTGGATTACAAAGCCCGCCGGGTTCACCGGAAAGGGGCTGTCGTGCAGCTTGTTGCACTGCATGTCCACCTTGACCAGGCTGGAAGCGGTAATCTCGTCAAACATCAGGCCGTAGGGGTTGATCAAAAACTGATGGTCCTGACCTGCCACCGACTCGGGCAACTTGGCGCTGATGTGGGTGAACACCAGATCGCTCCAACCGTACAGCGCCACCAGCCGGTAACACGCGGCCAAGTCCAGCCGCAGCTGCCATTCGTCGGGGTGAACGCTGTCTTTCAAAGAAGGAATCTCAAACGCCATGGCCGTGCTCCGGATGGTCAACAAAAGGAATTCAGCTTAGCGGCAAGCGGGGCGGGGGGATGACTTGTTGGTGACTTGTTATCACCCCGGCCGCGTCAACTCCTCCAACCGCATCAGCCAAGCCCGGGCGTGCACCCCGCCATCTTCTACAGCCCCACACATCTCCACCGACGCTTGCAGTTGCCCACACACCGCAGGCCGTTCGGACTGACCAAAAATTTTGCAGCGCAGTTGCTCGTCCAGTTGCACGCAAGGCATGCCCGCCGGTTTGCCTTGCGGCATGCCGGGGATGGGCGAGGAGATGGAGGGTGCGGTGCAGCAAGCGGCGCAGCCGGGGCGGCAGGTCAAAGTCATCCGGTCTAAGGTGTCCGGGTCAGCGTGGCCACAGGGCCCACAGTTGCAGGGGTTGCTTCAGGCGCCCGGCCAGCTCGCCCGCTGCCGGGCCGGAGCCTGCGTAATAGTCGGCCCGCACGGCGCCAACGATGGCGGTGCCGGTGTCTTGCGCCAGCACCAAGCGGTCAAAAGACGTTTGGGGACCGGTGGACTTCATCCACACCGGAGTGCCGTAGGGGATGCTGCGGCGATCCACCGCAATCGAGCGCTCGGCCGTGAGTGGCACGCCTTGTGCGCCTTTGGGGCCGGGTGGTGTGATGCCCACGGGCAGCGCTTCTTCGCGGAAGAACACCACACGCGGGTTTTGCCACAGCAGCTCGTTCACCCGCGAGGGGTTGCGGTCGATCCACGCCTTGATGCCGGGCCAGTTGGCGTCGGTGATGAGTTTGCGGTCCAGCAGCCAGCGGCCAATGCTTTTGTAGGGCTGGTCGTTGGTGGCGGCGAAGGCCATGCGCACCCATCGCTGGCGGCCGTCGGGCTCGGTCACATTCACCAGGCCCGAGCCTTGGATGTGCAGCACCATGGCGTCCACCGGGTCGGCCAAATACAGCAGCTCTTTGCCACGCAGGGCAGCGCGGGCGGCGGGCAGGGTTTCCATTTCTTGTCGGCTGAACCAGGGCTTGCGCTGGCCCAACTGGGCGGGCGGCGCGTAAAGCGGCACCTTGAATGCGCCTTGTGCCTGGCGCGATCCCGTCAGGGCGGGTTCGTAATACCCTGTTAGCAGACCCTGTGTACGTTGGTCCAGTGTCTCGATGCGGTAGGGCTGGAGTTTTTCACGCATCCAGCGGCGCTGTTCGTTGGCGCTGGCGTTAGCCAGTTGGGCGATCTCGGGGCACAGCGCCCGCCAGTCGGGGATCGGGCGTTGGCAGCTTTGTAGCCAGGCAGGCCAGGCTTCGTTGACGGCGTCGGTGTCCATGCCGGGCAACTCAGCCCAGCGCACGGGCACCCAGCGGCTTTGCTCGCGCACCAGGGCGGGCGGCAGGGGGCGGGTGTCATCCATGCTGGGCACGGGCACGGGCGATGGGCTTGAGGTGGGCGGGGTTTGCACCACGGGGGCGATCGAGCAGGCGGCCAGCATGCCTACAATCGCGGCCATCAAGAAGCCGACCCGCAACGGGCGGCGGGTCAAGAAACGGGGTTTTTGCATGGGTCTGATTTTGCTGGAAGCTTTGCTGGCCTTGTGTATCTTCATTGTGATTGTCTGGTGGACCATGTTTTCCGGCCGCAGCAAAGGTGAATTGCACCAGGCCCCGGCAGCGCCTGAACAAGCCCCCAACGAAGCCAGCCCGCATGCCCCGGGCGCTGCATTGAGCGAGGCGGCGCCAACATCAGTGCCAACATCAGCGTTAACAGCCGATCCAACAAACCAAGCTACACCTGACGACAGCCGCCGCTGAAGCGCTCAGTCCAGCAGGGTGTGTGCGCCTTCAAAGCGCTGCGCGTAATAGGTGCTGCTGAGTGCGTCGATGCGCACCCCGGTGCGCGGGTTGCTGGCATGCACAAAACGGCCGTCGCCCACATACACACCCACATGCGAGTGGCGTGCGCCCAGCGTGTTGAAAAACACCAGATCGCCCGGCTGTAAGTCGGCCCGGTCGATGGGCCGGGACAGGCGGCCCAGGTCGGCCGCCGAGCCTTTCACCCGCAAGCCGCCCCCTTCGCGCATCACATGGGCCACCAAGCCCGAACAGTCAAAGCCCGTGGCTGGGCCACGTCCGCCCCAGGCATAGGGTGTGTCGAGCAAAGACAGCGCGACCATGGTCACATCGTTGCGCACGCTGTTGTAGGGGCCGGGTGGCCGCGGGCGTGATGCAGCAGGGTTGGCAGGCACACCACTTGGGGGCGCAGGGCGTTTGGCCGGGGGCGATGAGCAGCCCGCCAGCAAGAGGGCAGCACCCAGACCGCTGAGCAAGCAGCTGCGGCGCAGGTTGGTTTGCCCGGGTGTGTTCATGCCAGTTGCCGCATCAGGTTGGCCAGTTCTACCGCCGACTTCACTTCCATCTTGTCGAACACACGGGCGCGGTGCACCTCCACCGTGCGCACGCTGATGTCGAGCTGGTCGGCGATCAGTTTGTTGGGCAGGCCTTCCACCACCAGGCGCATCACATCGCGTTCGCGCCCGGTCAGCTCCAGCAGGCGCGATTGCAGGCGCTGCTGGGTTTGGCGGGCCACCAAACGCTCTTGTGACAAGGCCAGAGCTTGCTCCACCCGGTCGACCAGGGCGTTGTCCGAAAAAGGCTTTTCGCAAAAATCAAAAGCCCCGCGTTTGACACTGTCCACCGCGGTGGGCACATCGGCGTGGCCGGTCAAAAAAATCACGGGCCAGGCTTGCGCCAAGCCTTTAGTCAGCAGTTGCTCAAACAAGGCCAGGCCACTCATGCCGGGCATGCGCACGTCCAGCAAAATGCAGGCCGATTGCTGCAACAGGGCCGGGTCGGGTTGCCAAGCGGCGCCGTCACCTGCACTGTGGCCCTGCACCATGGCCAAGAAAGCTTCGGCGCTGTCAAAAGACTCACTCAGCAAGCGCCGCGTGCGCAGCAACCAGGCCATGCCCTCGCGCACGCTGGCGTCGTCATCCACAATGAAAACGGTGGGCGTGTCGGTGAAATTCATGCGGTGATCTTATCCAAAAGCACAGCGGGCAAGGTGAAGCGAAAGACCGTGCCCCGGGTCGTCAGGGGCTCAAAACTCAGGTGACCGCCGTGCTGCTCGACCACCGTGCGGCACAGGCTCAGGCCCAGGCCCATGCCTTCGGCCTTGGTGGTGAAAAACGGCGTGAACAGCTGCCCGGCCACGTCTTCGCCAATGCCTACACCCACATCACTCACCGAAAACTCCACCCAGCCGTGTTCGGCGTTCGATGCAGCACGCCGCACCTGCAGCACCAGCACCCGCTCGGTGCTGCCGGGTTGGTCCATGGCCTGCATGCCGTTGCGGGCCAGGTTCAGCAGCACCTGCTCGACCATGGTGCGGTCGCACAGGACCGGGGGCAGTTTGGGTTCGATGCGGGTGTGCACCTTGACTTGCAGTTTGCGAGCTTGCAGGTTGACCAGCGGGGCAATGGCGTCGAGCAGGGCCACAGGCGTCACCGCTTCGCGGGCCTGGTCGCGGCGGCGCACAAAGTCGTGCACGCTGTTGATGACTTTGCCCGCCCGACCGGCCTGCTCGGCAATGCGGCGCAGGGCCATGTGCACATCGTCCAGGGTTTGGGGCACGGCGGCGGGGTCTTTGAGCAGGTTGAGCGAGCCATTGGCATAACTGGCGATGGCAGCGAGGGGCTGGTTCAGCTCGTGGCTGAGCAAGGAGGCCATCTCGCCCACGGTGGCCAGGCGGGCGGTGGCTTGCAGGCGCTCTTGGCTGGCCCGCGAGAGTTCTTCGATGCGCCGCTGTTCGCTGATGTCGATGACCGCGCCCATCCAGCCAGTTTGTTGGCCTTGGCCACTGATGAGCGGTGCTTCGATGATGAGCACCTCAAACCGCGTGCCATCGGCCCGCATGAAGACCGACTCGAAGCCTTCGCGCGGCGGGGCGTTGCCCGCCAGCCGGATGGCTTGGCGCTGTTTGTATTCGTCCACCATTTCTGGGGGCCAATAGGGCATGGGGGCCAGCTTGCCCGTGAGTTGTTCCGACGTCAGCCCCACCATTTGGCAAAAGGCCGGGTTCACGTAGGTGATGCGCCCTTCCAGGTCGCGGGCACGCAAACCGGTCACCAGCGAGTCTTCCATGGCCTTGCGAAAGGCCAGCGCTTCGGCCAGGTCGTTTTCGGCTTTCAAGCGTCGGCGCGAGTCTTTGGCCAGCAAGACCATCACCGTGACCAAGGCAATCGACATGCCGGTCACCAAGGCGGTCAGCACGTTGGGGAACAGGTCGGGTTCTCCCCGGCGGCCGTCCATGCGCAGGACCAAGGTGTTGCCCGGCAAGTCCACCAGCTGCTGGGCTGTGAACACGCGTAAGCCCCGGCTTTGGGTGCCCGAGATGGCCAAGCGGGTGCCGTCGGGTTCGGTGAAAGAGATTTCGTTGCGGCGGCCAAAGCTCTCGCCCAGGCGGGCGCCAAGGAGCTCTTGCAAGCCATACGTCACCACTGTGTAGCCCAGCAGCACGCCGCCTTGGGTGTTGGGCAAACACATGTCCATCACCTCGATGCCCAAACCATCGGTTTGTGGCAGGTAATAAGAGCGGGAATAGTTGGGCCCACTGCTGCGTTGTGCACGCTGACAGGCTTGCTGGGTTTCGCTCAGGGTTTCGGTGCGGCGCACGCGTTCAAACACCGGCCTGCGCAAGGTGGAGTCGGCGGATTGCTTCAGGTTCAGTGCGGTGTCGCGCCACTCGATGCGTAGCATGTCGCGGTTCTCGCGCAAAAGGGCTTGCGCTTCCAGCGACCAAAAGGCTTCGGACGGCAGGCTCGATTGCAGGCCCTGCAGCGCTTGAACATGGCGCGAGAGTTGGGTGCGCAAATCACTGACCGCGTTGGCGGTGTCGCGTTCCAATTCGGCCTGCAATTGGCTGGCTTCGTAACGCCCAGCCAGCCAGACCAAGGTCACCAGCACCGCCATGACCAGCGCGATCAATGCAACCCACAGGCTGCGGCGGCCGCGCCCACCAGGCATGGCGTTTTCCACCGCCAGCCACCAGGCCAGTGTGCGTGCTTTGAATGTGGGGATCAGGCGCTGTAGCGCTGGGGCTGTCATGCCCGCATTGTCCTGCACCTTGGGGCCAGTGGCTGGGGGCCGGGTGGGGCTGGCCGGATGGGGTGGTGCCGATCAAGGCGGGTTGATGGGCGCGGGGGTCTGGGCCGGGCGTTGGTCAACGCGTGTGACTTGTGGATTGGCCCAGCTGCCGTCCACCAAAAACTCCTGGGCCGAAGCGCGTGCAAGCGGGTTTTGCAGCAGCCATTGGGCGATGAAGGTGGTCAGGCCAACCAGCGGGTTGACGGCGATGGCCGCCACCAAAGAAGCGGTGCCTGTGTCGACAATGGGCAGGATGTGTACACGCAGTTTTTGAGTCTCGCGGGCCAGGTCGGCCGAGCCGTCAAGTTGCACCAGCGCGTTGACGCCTTTGATCTGCAGGTTGCGGGTGTTGGCCATGCCGTGCACGATGGTCACGTCGCCCTGGACCGAGTCAAACGCAAAGCCCTGTGCAAACACATCCCTGAAATCGAGCAGCAAGCGCCTGGGCAAGGCCTGCAAACTCAGCACGCCCAGCAGCTTGGCAACCCCGGGGTCGGCTTTGAGGAATTGACCTCGCCCCATGCGCACATCCAGGTGGCCGTTCAGGCTGGGGTAATGCAAGTTGAGCGGTGAGCCCTGCCAACTGACCACGCCTTCGAGCTGGCCCGTGCCGCCACGCAAAGCGTCGGGTGTGCCCAGCCGGGTCAACAGGGCACCGGCATCGCGCACGTCGAGCACGAAGTTCATCTCGGTCTTGCGCCAAGGACTGCCTTCGCGGGCGGCCAGCCAGCGGCCTGTGCTGCGCAGCGTGCCTTCGGGCAGATCGATGTTGAATTTTTTCAGCTGCCACTCACGCGCAGCCGGGGTTTGGGCCAGCCCCTTGTCGGTGTTGACGGCTTCGATCTCGACACGCCCCATGGGTTTGCCGCGCAGCACCAACGAATCCACCACGATGTCCAGCGCGGGCAGGCTGGTGGGTGGCGCTTCGAGCAGGCTTTCCACCTCGCGTGCGTTCGAGGGCTGCAAATTCAGGCGGCTCAGGCGTGCAAACAACTGACCGGCCTGGTCGCTCAGGCCGGGCTTGGCGGGCTCAAAGACCACATGGCCGCTGAGCTCGTCCGCGTCGATGTTGACGCGCCAACGCCCATCTTCGTAGGTGCCACCCGCTTGCACTTGGCGCAGGTGCCGGTCCTTGGCGATCAGGCTGTTGGCTTTGAGGCCCATGCGTGTGGGCAGGTAGCTCTGCCAGACGGAGAGCTGTGGTGCTGAACCGGGTGTTGTCACCGCTGCGGTTTGTGGCGGTGTTGGTGCTGGCGGTGTATTTGCAGCTGGATTGGCGGGTGGGGGCAACAAAGCCAGCCATTCGTCGACCACCAGCCGGTCCAAAGCAACGTGGGCCGTGACCCCGGTTGTGGGCAGTGCGGGCAGGTTTTCGGGCAACACGCCCAGGCCCAAGCGGCCGCGCAGCACCTGCGGGGTGTCGGTGCTCAAATCGCGCTCGTAGACCATGTGTACTTTGTCGCCCAAAGCGAGCTTGATCTCGTCTTGAGCCCCGTTGGGGGTTTGTTGGGAGCGGATCTGCAGGGCCAGGGGTTTTTCGGCTGCAGTGGTTTTGCCCAAGGGCGCGGGCAGTTGCAAGCCCAGGCCGCCGAGTTGGCTGCGCACCGTCAGCTCGGGCAGGCCTTGGGGCCATGCCAGGCGGGCGTGGTAGTCGGTGGCGCCGCTGGCGTGCTGGGCCAGCAGGTTCAGCGGGGCCACATCGTTGGCCGCCTGCAGGCCCGCCGCGCTCACGCGGCCTCGGGCTTCAAACACCGTCTGGGGGGCCTTGGGGGTTGTTTGGCCTGCAACCGGGTTGGGGGTGTGCATGCCGCCGTCGATCAGGGCGGGCCCGCCCAGCAGCGTTGCCTGCAGCTGGCGCACCTCAAAACCGCGCTCGTGGAACTGCAGCGTGCCGTACAGCTTGTTCAGCCAAGGCGTGCCGGGCAGCATGCGCAGGTCGTTGCCATTGAACTGCACACTGCCTTGCACACGGGTGTTGTTCAGGTCCAGCAGGGGCAGCTGCAAGGCAAAGCGGGTGAGCACCGGGCCGCTGGCCTGGGCGGGCTGCAGCGCCCCCGAGAGCAGCTCGTTCAGCGGGGACTGCCGCACCACGCCCAGCACCAAGGGCGCATCGGCCTGGCTTTGGGCCTGCACACGCAGCACCGGTTGGTGGGCCATGTCGGCAATGTCCACCGAGGCGGCTTTCAGTTCGATGGCCTGTGCACCAACGCCCACCCGGGCACTGGCCTCGCGCAGCTGCATGCCCAGGCGGTCAAAAGTCAGTCGGCCTTGCAAAGCACGCAGGCGCGGCCAGGGGACGTCACCCGGGTCCATCAGAGATGGGGGCACCATGTCCAGTTCGCCGTCTTTCAACTCCCCTGTGAACAGGAAGGTGCCGTCTTCGGGCCGCGCAAAGGGCATTTTGTCCAGATCGCCCTGGATCTGGACCCGCACATTTTCATAACGGCCCTGCACCAGTGCATCGCGCAGGTAATGCCGCACTTCGGTCGGCAGGTTCAGGGGCAGGTAGCGGTGCACGGCCGCCGCTTGCGCCCGCTGAACGCGCCCTTTCAAGCTCAGGATGCCAGGGCCTTGACCTTGGGGGGCGGGTTGCCACTGCCCTTGCCATTGGCCTTGCAAATCGGCATTCGCCAGGCGCAGCGACCAGTGCGGCACATGCCAGCTGGCGTTGTTGCCTGTTTGGCGTGCCCAGCTCAGGCTCGCTTGCATCTGTTGCAGGGGCACTTCGGAGGGCTCCAGCAAACCCGGCAACCAGAGGGCGCTGCCCGCGCCGGTTTGCAAATCCAGTCGGCCCCCATTGGCGGTCACGGCCAAGGTCAACTGTCCGCCGCGCAGGCCGGGCACGTCGGCGCCGGGGAGCGTGCCCCAGGCGGCCACCACCGCGGAGCCGGGTTGCCAGCTCAGGCCCTCGACCTTGGCCTGTGCCTCCTGAATCTCGGGGCTGTTCCAGTCGCCTTGCCAGCGCAGGTTCAACGACGTGACCCGGCCCCGCACTTCACGCGCCTGCAAAGCGCTGCGCAGTCGGGGCGACACGGTTTCGTCGATGGGCATGCGCAAGGCCAAAGCTTGCAGGGCCTGCAAATCCAGCTGCGCTGCCTTCAAGTGGCCCTTGGCTGGGCGCGTGCCCTGGGCGTGTGTGTAGTCCAGCGTCAACTGGCCCCCAGGCCAGCTCAGGCCCTCTTCGCCAATGACACGCAGTTCCTGAGATTCGGCCACAAAGCCTTCGGCATGCACTTGCAGGCCCAGCCGACCCGATAGGCTTTGTAAAGTCAGCGGCGGCTGGTTGGGGCTGAGCCGAACCTGCAAGTTTTTCAGGTCTACATCGGCCAGGCCGCCACGCCACTGGCCCCGCTGCACATCGGCCCAAAGGCGCAAATGCCCTTGCCCTTGCATGGGCCCGGCTTCAGGCTGCAGGCTGGCGGGCATGGGCAAACCCTGGGCTGACCAGGGGGCCATGTCCAGTTGCGGAAAGTGGGCAAAGGCCTGGCCCGACCAATCGCTCAGTCGCCCCGGGTGCAAAGACAGCAGGTTGCGCTTGAACTGGCCCATCAGCACAAAGCGCTCGCCCCAGGCTTGGGGTGGGGTGGCGTCCAGGCGCAGCGCGTGTTGCCGGGCCGAGTTGCGGATCACCAGGTCCACGTCGCGCAGCGTCAAAGGCTCAGGGCTTGTGCTGGGCTGAACGGGCGTGGCGTTGGGGCCTTGGCCTGGACTGTGCCAGTGCAGCTGTGCGCCCCGCACCACCACTTCGCGCTGGCGAAGCAGCCAGTCAGCGGCGGGCGAATCTTGGCCGGAAGTGGGGCGCCAATCGATACCGGCGATTTGCCAATGGCCATCGGCCAACAGGCGCAGTGTCAGCTCGGGCGCATCCAGCACCAGTTGGTCCAGCTTGCCCTGCACCACCGATTGCAGGCTCAGCGCCACATGCACTTTGGGCAAGTGCAGCGCGGGGCGGCCCTGCGGGTCGTGCAGTTCGATATCGCTCAGCTCAAAAGACGGCACCCAACCCGTGCTTTGGGCCGACACACCGCCAATGCGAACGGGAACACCCAGGGATTGCCGGGCAAGGCTTTCGATGGCAGGGCGAAATTCAGCGATTCGCGGCACAATCCAAAAATGCAGCGTTGCCCAGGCCAGGCCCAACACCAGCCCGGCGACCAGCAAGCCCCATAAGACAAGCCGAACAGCCCGCGCCAGCCAAGGGCGCAGCGGGGCTTCGGTAGGGGGCCAGGTGGGTGAAGACGACACAAACGTATGAATTAGAAAGTCAGCAGGAATTATGACCCGCAGCCAGTCTTCGGACGACCGTTTTGACCCTTCCGCCGCGATTGTTTTGCCGCCCGGTGTGCCCGGCCTTCAAGATTTGCCCGTTGAGCTGAACTTGTATTCCCGCTTTGTGCAGCGCCTGCACCGCCGCTACGCCGATGAACTGCCGCTGTTGCCGCCCGGCCCCCCCATACGCGACACCCTGAACGCAGCTTATGCCGCCTTGCAGGCCAAAGGCCTGGACACCAGCGCAGCCTTGCGCGTGCTGCGCCAACTCACGCTGGAGCGCTTGGCCCAGCTCGACTGCAGCCGCCAGGCCGATTTGACGGCGGTCACACACGGCATGACCTGGCTGGCCGAGGTCACCCTCGACATCGCCTGGCAGCAAGTCATGGCCGACCTGGACGCCCTGCACGGCGCCCCGACCAAGGCCGACGGCCAGCGTGCCGAGATGTGGATTGTGGGCATGGGCAAGCTGGGTGCCCGTGAGCTGAACGTGTCGAGCGACATCGACCTGATTTATGTCTACGACGAAGACGGCCAGACCTTGGGCAACAGCGAAGGCCGCAACAAGGTCTCGTGCCAGGAGTACTTCACCCGCGCGGTCAAGCGCATGTACGCCCTCATCGGCGACACCACCGAGCACGGCTTTGTATTCCGGGTGGACTTGGCCCTGCGCCCCAACGGGAACTCCGGCCCCAGCGTGGTCTCGCTTGATGCGTTGGAAGAGTATTTGTTGGTGCAAGGCCGCGAGTGGGAGCGTTTTGCTTGGATGAAAAGCCGTGTGGTTGCTCCCCGCAGTGCCATGCTCAATGGCTCGGCCCAGGCGCTGCGTGGCGTGGTGCTGCCTTTTGTGTTCCGCCGTTACCTCGACTACAACGTGTTCGAGTCGTTGCGCACCTTGCACCAGCAAATCCGCGACCACGCTTCCAAGCGCAGCGCAGGCCACCCCGAACGCGCCAACGATGTGAAGCTCTCACGCGGTGGTATCCGCGAGATCGAGTTCACGGTGCAGCTTTTGCAGGTGGTGCGTGGCGGGCAGTTTCCCGAATTGCGCACCCGCCCCACACTGGACGCCCTGCAGCGCGTGGCCAAGGCGGGCCTCATGCCCCAGGCCACAGCCGACGCTTTGGGCGCGGCTTATGTATTTTTGCGCCAGGTGGAGCATCGCATTCAGTACCTGGACGACCAGCAAACCCATGTGCTGCCTACTCGCGACGACGACCTGGCGTGGATGGCGCAGACCCTGGGCCATCCGAATGCCTGTGCTTTTTTGAGCGAACTCGACGCCCACCGCGAGGTGGTGGCGCAGGAGTTCGACACCTTGCTCGGCGGTGACCGCGAATGCAAAACCTGCAATGGCAAGAACGGCAAAAACAACCGCGAGCACGCCGAGCTGGACGCGGTGCTGGTCGATTTCACTGGCCCGGTGCGCGAGCGCTTGGCGCAGTGGGTCGACAACCCGCGTGTGCAGTCTCTGCGCGACGATGCCCGGGGCCGTTTGATGCGTTTGCTGCAGCGCACCGCCCAGTGGCTGGACGCAGGCCGCGTGAGCGAAGAAGCCGTGCTGCGCATGGTCGACTGGATCGAGCCGCTGCTGCGCCGCGAGAGCTATTTGGCCCTCATGCTCGAGCGCCCCTCGGTGCACGAACGCTTGCTGCGCCTGCTGGGCGCGGCCAAGTGGCCCGCCCACTACCTGCTGCAACACCCGGGCGTGATCGACGAGCTGGCCGGGGGCAACCTGTTTGACAGCCGCTTTGACGCTGCCGAATTCGAGGGCGAGTTGCAGGCCCGTTTGGTGGCGCTGCAGCGCACGGGCGAAGACGACGAGGAAAGCCTGCTCAATTTGCTGCGCCGCGCCCACCATGCCGAGCAGTTCCGCACGCTCGCGCGTGATGTGGAAGGTGTGCTCACGGTGGAGCAAGTGGCCGACGACCTGAGTGCCTTGGCCGATGCCGTGCTGCGCGTGACCGCCCGCTGGTGCTGGAGCCGCCTGAAAACCCGCCACCGCGAGGTGCCAGCGATTGCCATCGTTGGCTACGGCAAGCTGGGCGGCAAAGAGCTGGGTTATGGCAGCGACCTGGACATCGTGTTTGTGTACGAAGACGAGGACGAACGCGCCCAGGAAATTTACGCCGCCTATGTGCGCAAACTCATCAACTGGATGACGGTGAAAACGGCCGACGGCGATCTGTACGAAATCGACACCGCCCTCAGGCCCAACGGCAACTCGGGCTTGTTGGTCACGCGCTTTCAAGCGTTTGCCGACTACCAGCAGCAGCGCGGCAGCAACACCGCCTGGACCTGGGAACACCAGGCCATGACCCGCGCCCGCTTTGTCATGGGCCTGCCAAGCTTGGCCCCGCGCTTCGATGGGGTGCGCCATGCCGTCATCAGCGCCCCGCGCGACGCGGCCAGCCTCAAGGCTGAAATCGTGGCCATGCGCGACAAAGTGCGCTTGGGTCACCTGGTCAAGGCCGACCGCTTTGATGTGAAACACAGCCCTGGCGGCATGGTGGACGTGGAGTTTGCCGTGCAATACATGGTGCTGCTGCACACCGCGGCCTACCTCGAGCTGGCCGACAACGTGGGCAACATTGCGCTGCTGATCCGCGCCGAGTCTGTGGGCTTGCTGCCGCCGGGCATGGGGCAAGCCGCCGCCAACGCTTACCGGGAACTGCGCCGCGTGCAACACCGCGCCCGCCTGAACGAAGAGCCCACCGACGTGCCGATGGCCCTGCTGGCCAGCGAGCGCGAGGCGGTGTTGGCGCTGTGGCGCGTGGCGATGGACTGAGTGGTGGTCTTCAACCCCCAAACGGTTAAAACTGTCTATTTTTAGACACTAAAGTTTTATTTATGACAAAATTCAAAGCTTCAACGCGCACCTGCGCCATGGGAGCTGGTCATGAAAAAAACCTTGTCACCGATTCAACTGAAAACCATTGTGTTGTGTCTGGGCGCGGCGTGTGCCAAGTCCCCGGCTTGGGCGCAAACCGGCGACCCTGCGCCCAAGACCTACCCGCCGGTTGAGGTGGTCGATAAGCCGCTGGAATACCGTCAGTTTGAGAAGGTAGAAATCACAGGTTCGTCCATTGTTCGCAAGGAACAAGCCCATCCTTTGCCTGTCCAAATCATCACGCGCGATGACATCCGCCGCTCGGGTGCGAGCAGCATGGTCGATGTGCTGCACAACTTGCCCGCAATGTCCATGTGGGTCAACAGCACGGCCATGTCAACCACCATCGGCGGTTACACCACCGCCTCTTTGCGCGGTCTGCCCGCAGGGACTTTGCTCTTGCTCAATGGCAAACGCTTGGCATCGTATGGGCGGCAAACCGTCATTGGTGTGGACCGGCCCAGTGTGGACATCAACACCGTGCCTGTGTCGGCCATTGAAAAAATCGAGATCCTCTCGGACGGGGCTTCATCGCTCTACGGATCGGACGCCATCGCGGGGGTGATCAACATCATCACGCGCACCGAGCAAAAAGGCTTTGAAATCATGGCCGAGAAACTGGGCACCTCGCAGGGCGGTGGCCAAGGGTATCAACTCAGCTTGAACGCGGGCAAGGGCAATTTGAGAAAAGATGGTTACAGCCTGCGCTTGACGGCCGAGCTGTTCCACCGTGATGCCCTGCAGGGCAGCGACCGGCCCCATTACGCCCAAGGGCGCTACGAGGTAGAGCGCGATGGGCAGCGTTACGCCATCGATGGAAGCCGCGTGACCTCTTACGCCACACCAGGTACATTTTTTGAGCCTGCCAACGCGGCCACGGGAGCGCAACGAAAGGTGTTCAGTTTGTTGCACCAGGACGGGCAGTGCCCAGCCGGATACGTGCCCTTTTTGGGGCAACCCTCGTGCCAGTACAACACCTACTCGGCATTGACCATTTACCCCCAACAAGACAGCCGCAAGCTCTTGCTCAGCGGGGAAAAATGGTTGGGTGGAAACACCACCGCCTATGCCGAAATCTTGCACTCACGACTCGAGGACAGTGAGATGGCGGCTCAAGGCTGGAGGCAGTTGATCTACACCTTGGGAAAGTCGCCCGATTCGGTGGGTTACCAAGAGGCGCTGCGTGCGGGTCTGGACCCGGCCAGGACCCAGTTTTTGTGGTCACCGAGTTTGATGCACGGCCTCTTGCGGGCTTATGAGCAAAACAATTGGCGTGTGGCCACGGGCCTCAAAGGCGAGTGGCAAGGCTGGGACTACAAAGCCGAGCTGTACAAGGCCCAAGCGCATGTGGTGCGCAGACTGGAGGTCACAGATTTTGTGGGTCAAGGACTGGTCAGCGGCCGGGTCTTGACCGACCCCAACATGCTCAAACCCCTGACACCAGACAACCCCTTGACCGCCAGCCTCAACGGTTTGCGCAATATGTTTAATACCTGGGACGACAGCAAGACCCACACCACAGTGGGGCACGTCAGGGCATCACGGCCATTGATGGAAATTCAGGGCAAGGACGTGATGTTGGGCACCGGCCTGGAATGGCGGCGCGAGGGCACGGACTACCAATATGTGTCGAATACAGAGCAGCAGCCGAGTTTTCAGGCCGAGCGGGACATTCAGGCCGCTTATCTGGAGCTGCAGTTGCCGGTCACACCCCAATGGGACGTGACCGCGTCCACGCGCTGGGATCGGTACAGCGATTTGGGGACCACACACAACAACAAACTGGCCTCGCGTTATGACTTTGAAAACGGCTGGTCAGCCAGGGCGTCCTGGGGCACGGGTTTTCGGGCACCCTCAGTGGCGCAACTGCAGAACCTGACCGATCTTTATGTCATCGGTGGCACGAGTTTCGCCAATGAATGTGGCCCGGATATCTTGAAGGTTCTCTCCAACCTCAATGCCAGCCAAAACCGAAATGTGGCTTGCGAAAGAGCCACCTTGCAAGTTTATGGCACAGGCAATCCTGATTTGAAACCCGAATTGTCAACACAAAAGTCACTGGGTTTGGCATACCGGCCTACCCGCAATTTTTCGGTGACCGCTGACTGGTGGTCGGTCCACATGCATGATGTGATCTCCACCTTGGACAGTGAGATCGTTTATGCGGACCCGGTCAAATACTCGCAGTTTTATTTGCTCGATAAAAACAACAAGTTGGCCATGCAATTGCCCAACTACAACATTGGCCAGCGCGAAAAGTCGGGCATTGATTTTGACGTGCGCTGGCGTGCTCCGGTCGACATGGGGCAGTGGAACTTGTTTGTGCAGGGAACCTACAACCTCAGGTCCAAGGACCAGTCAGTCCCGGGCGGGGCTTACACCTCGGATCTGGCACGGTACAACAGCATCACCGACACCATCACACCGCGCCTGCGTTTGCGCTGGATTGCGGGGCTAACCACACCCACCTGGAGCCTGCACGGGGTGCTGAATTACACCTCGGGTTATGACGACAGAGACCGCTCG
>Ga0315899_10002968_pt1 | contig 18563 bp, 13 predicted proteins | sample LakEriMetagenome_2_FD_203518 | JGI IMG/M metagenome (GOLD analysis project Ga0315899, IMG submission 203518) | Freshwater fungal communities from buoy surface, Lake Erie, Ohio, United States - Buoy 4 MA112 | ecosystem: Environmental > Aquatic > Freshwater > Lake | place: USA: Lake Erie, Ohio... | reverse complement strand
CGATTTGATTCTTCCAACGAATGTCAACATATCGTGGATGACCTTGTCTGGTTGCCGCATGCAACATATAGAGTCGAAGTTTCTCCAACTTTCTGTCAATATTATCAGCAGAACCAAACATGATTTCTGTTTCACCATCTGTTGTGATGAATGTAAATTCTTTCTTTATGCTATTCACATCAATTTCAGAAAGTAATTCCTGCAATCCTATGTCTTTCATCTTTGCAGTTTCTATTATTTCTGAAATATTCTTCAAAATGATTTTATTGATTTTTTTTCCATCATAAATACCATGAATGATTGGTACATCGGAATTATGTGAAAACTTGTCATAGGGTAAGATGATACCACTTGAATCCACATAATCAATTCTTCCCATTGTCGATGGGAATGCGATATATGGCTCTCTTTCCATCACTTGAATCTTGATTCCTCTGATTCCATTACTCTCAACAATGGCATTTTTAATATATGGATGCTTCAGAATATTCATTCGAATATGCGCCAAGCGAGTGGAAGATGCAGATTCTGTAGTGTCTGCCAAAGTCAATGATGCCATAGCCATGACCTCTTCAGGACGAATCGCTTTTGCTCCTTCGATGACTATAGATTGTACATTCTGGGTGGATTTCCACCGCAATGCGAGTATCAAAATGGCAATAATCACAAGGCCAATGACAATCAATTGACTGATTGCACCTGCCCTTGCCTCAGGATTAAAATCCGTTGGATCATATGTTTGTGAAAAAAGACGAAATGACATCAAAGATTCCAAATTACAATAACCCATCACCTATCAATGAAGGGGATGACCTTGTGACTCGTGGAAATATGCTTTTGAAAATTAGGTGACTGATTCTATGCTGCTGAATCAATCCGCACAAACATACAAGAGTGTGTCTTGAATGTCAAGAAAAAAATCCCTTAAATCTTAGGATTTATGCCAATGTAAAATGGGAAACACAAAAGAAAATGTATTTTGAGAGTGATAATCTTGACTTTTGGAACAATTTATAATGTCCTCACAATCACGCTTTGCCTGGTATATGTACGATTGGGCAAGTTCGGCATTCACAACGACTGTCATTACTGTCTTTCTCGGACCATACCTTACTTCCATTGCCCAAACAGAAGTAGCGACTTTCGGAGCATTGTATCTTTTCGGCATACCGATAGCTCCTCAATCATTGTTTCCTTATGCAGTTTCAAGTTCTGTATTCCTTCAATTTTTATTACTTCCTATCATAGGCTATGCCTCCGATGGTCCGCTCGGAAAAAGAGCTGTCATTTTGATGTGTACTGCAATAGGTGCTTTGGCAACGATTGGCATGTATTGGATTGAATCGGGAAATGCAATGCTTGGAGCATTACTTTTTATCATAGCCAATGGAGCTTATGGGTCTTCAATCGTTGCATATAATGCCATGCTGAATGATATTGCAGATGAGGAATCAAGAGATCAAGTCTCCGCACGGGGCTTTGCGATTGGGTATGCGGGAGGAGGATTGTTATTGCTATTGAATCTTGGATTGTATCTGATGAAAGATTCCATTGGAATCAGTGGTGGTCAAGCAGTCAGAATATCGCTTGCATCAGCCGGTGTCTGGTGGGGAATATTTACATTTATTCCATTTTTGAGAACCCCAAAAACTCAACCCAAAAAGACCAATGAAGGTATATTAATTTCCATTTCTGGAATGAAGGAAATACTCCATCAACCAAGAATTCTACTGTTCTTGATTGCATTTCTACTCTTCAATGATGGTATTCAAACTGTGATTTCGATGGCAGCACAATTCGGAAGCGAAGAATTGAAATTGCCACTTGAAACTCTTCAAGTATCGATTCTACTGGTTCAAATCATTGCAATCTTTGGTGCTTTGATGTTTGGCAAACTTGCACAATCATCTTCTGCATTGAATATGTTGATGCTGAGTTTGTTTCTATGGATGAGCATCATCATCTATGCTTATGCTTTTCTTCCACCGGGTTCTTCCATTCATTTTTATGTATTGAGTGCTGTGATTGCTCTTGTTCTTGGCGGAAGTCAATCATTAGCAAGATCGATTTACTCAAAGATTATTCCTGCGGGAAGCGAATCACGATATTTTGGGATATATGAATTGACCGATCGAGGGAGTAGTTGGCTTGGTCCACTATTATTTGGAATTAGTTTACAATTGAGTGGATCATATCGCTCCGCATTGTTTGCCTTGATTATCTTCTTTCTTCTTGGAATATTGTTTCTCGGATTATTTGCCAGAAGAACAAGACAAGAGACATGATTAAGACTTCATTGCTTTTTGAATGAGATAGAATAGAGAAACATATTCTTTTCCTGTCCCAATCTTCATACCCAATTCACATGTTGGATTGAGAGAATAATATCCAATGACATTCTTCTGCTGCATAATTTCTTTTTTCATGTCAGCACATGCATGTTTGCTTAATCCGGGATCCTTAAATCCATGATCACCCGCCATTCCGCAACATCCGATTGATTCGGGAATGAATACTTTAGAGGCTAATGTAGATGTAATCGCTTTCATTCTTTCTGTTGCTAGACTCATCTGCACAGAGCAAGGTGGATGGAGAATTGCCATTCCATCGAGCTTTTGGATTGGAAGTCTATCAATAAGCATTTCGGCAAATGAAAGAAGATCCATCATTTGCATGCTTTCTCGAACATGTGAATAACAAGAATAGGAATCTGTAAGAACAATTGAATCTTTGGGAATTTGATCTGACCAGTTATGAAATGCTATGTCAGCAGATGATTTAGAACCTTTGGATGAATATGCAAGTCCGCAGCAACGATTTGCAATGTCATTTGGTATTGACAAATTCAAGCCGGCTCTTTGGGATAGTGAAAGAATCAAGTCCGGCAATGCTGGTGAATCGGTATTTGGCTTTGCAAATAATCGAGCTGTGCAAGAAGGTAGATAGATAATCTTGGAAGTATTATTATTTTCAAGATTGTTTTGCTTCCAAGAAGTAGGAAGTCCTGATATCCATTGAGGTGTATCGAAAAGGGATGATCCAATCACAGATATTTTTTGTAATGCATTGTCTCCAATGATTCTAGATGCGATATGTCCTGCCTTCATTTTTCTTCGTATTGATTTGTCTCTTTCTTGAATTAAATGAGCTTCTTTATCATATCTGTTTTTTGAATCAATATCAAGTGATATAGATCTTTTCTCAAGCATATATTGTCCAGTATGTATCTGTACCGGACATGCAAGTGAACATAGACCATCTGTGGCACAAGAATCAATTTGGGCATAAATCGCAAAATCAGATAACTCTTTTCGTATGATTGGATCATGTTCTAGCGCTATTTCTCTATCCAGAATGATGCGTTGCCTTGGTGATAGGGTATAGTGATGTGTGGGACAATGCGATTCACAATAACCACATTCAATGCAAGAATCGATGATATCATGCACAATGGGAAATGGTTTTACATGCTTTATATGACATGCAGGATCTTCAGATATGATGACTCCCGGATTCATTATTCCATGCGGATCGAATAATTGCTTGATTCGCTTCATTAATGCATATGCTTCATTACCCCATTCATGAGAAACAAATGGAGCGATATTTCTTCCGGTTCCATGCTCAGCTTTCAGCGAACCTTGATATTTGTCTATGATTACATTTGCCAAATCTTGCATGAAATCACCGAATGCCTTGATATCTTGTTCTGAATCAAATGCATGTGCAATCACAAAATGAAGATTCCCTTCTTTGGCATGACCAAAGATGATTGCTTCGTGGAAGTGATACTTTGCAAATAAAAGTCGCAAATCTTTGACTGCATCTGCAAGTGATTCAATGGGAACTGCAATGTCTTCATTGATGATTCCGGTTCCTTTCGCGCGCGATGCCCCAACAGATGGAAACATGCCTTTGCGAATCTTCCAATATTGATTACGTAAAGTGATATCATCAGTGAATATAGGATTTTCAATTAAATGGAGATTTCCTTGGATATCAGAAAATTCCATCAGCATTTTTAATAGAGATTCGTGAGTATCTGATTGATATTCAATAAGAATTCCTGTGCCGTCTTCTCCCAATGATTGTATAATGTCGGGAGCACCCTCTTGTGATTCAATGGATCGAAGCGCAGCTCTATCCATGATTTCCATGGCGGCAGGTGATGTTTTTACGAGTACAGGGATTGCTTTGCAGGCATCATCAATCGTATTGAAAAAGAGTATTGCAGTTGAAGCATGGGGGAGTATTGGAATTGTATGAAGTCCTGCCTTTGCAATGAAACCAAGTGTTCCCTCAGAACCAATGAAAAGTTTTTTCAAGATATGGACAGGTTCTGTTTCATCGAGAAATGCATTCAAACAATATCCGACGGTATTTTTCAATCGATATTTACTTCGAATATGTTCTATGAGTATTGGTGATTGAATGATCTCATTTCGTATTCGCAAGATTTCATCATGTATTTCAGGAGCATTGATCTGTAATTCTTGAGAAGAATTTGTATCTGTAGTGTCAACAATATATCCATTGGGTAAAACGCATTTGATGGAAGCAATCGTATGATAGGAGTTAAGTTCAATTCCACAACACATTCCACTTGCATTATTGGAAAGTATCCCACCCATCATGCAGGCATTGATGGAGGCCGGATCAGGACCAATCTTGCGGTGATGAGTTTTTAGATATCTATTGACATGTCCACCGATAATTCCGGGTTCAACGTTTACTATTTGGTGAGCTGAATCATAAGAAATATCTTTCCAATACTTAGAACAATCTACAATCAAACCCTCGCCGATTGCCTGACCTGAGAGGGAAGTGCCGGCTGATCTGAAGGTTAACGGAATATGATATTCGTGTGCCCAAGAATATAAGAATTGAATATCTGTGGCAATTTTCGGAAAAACAATACCTAATGGAATGATCCGATAAGCGCTTGCATCGTGGGCATACAGAAGTCTATGAGCTAATTCAGTATATATATCCTCATTCGGGAAATATTGTCTCAATGATTGTAATGCTGACTTCGACAATGTTGCATATTTATTCGTTTTCATGCACGAAGTCCGTGTATAGTCCAACCAATTCACTCACACACATTGCCGTTGCACCCCATAAATGATTGTTGGGATGAATGGGCCAACATGGAGCGAGAACCTCAATGTCTTGTGCTCTCATTTTGGGTAAATGAATGATTTCATGTTGAAAAGCCAATGCATGCAATGATACAGAAAATACTTCTTCAACTTCTTGAAGACTTGGTTGAAAAACAGGAGTTTGATTCAATTCGCCTACGATCACATGCATATGAGAATGCGAAGGAGGTACATAGAGAGATGATAATTTGCCAATCACATTGATGCTGGATTGTTCAATACCCAATTCTTCATGTGTTTCTCTAAGTGCGGTTTCAATGATTGTTTCATGTGTTTCAGCTCTCCCACCTGGAAAACTGATTTGTCCTTTATGATGCGATACAAATTGACTTCGTATCGTGAATATCAATTCACTGCCAAATTCCCCAGGAAACAATAATGCCGCAACTCCGGTTTGATGTGCATCTTGAGGAATATTGCGCGGTTCATTAGTTCTATTTCCTGCAATGATCGGACTCATCCTTTGCTGATACTCCCAACCGGGAAGTGGTTGAGTTAATCGATCGTGTAAATAGCCTATGAATGCATCATGATTCATTTTTTAATCCTATTCGGATTTTCCTGAATGAACTGGGACCATGACTTAGCGCTTTGTTTTGGTGTGCTACGCTTCATGCCATGACATAAAGCAACTGCAAGCGCATCGGTAGAATCAAAAAATGTATGGTCATCATCAATATGCAAAAGTGATTTCACCATGAATCCCACTTGTTCCTTGCTTGCATTTCCATTGCCGGTCACAGCTCGCTTCACCTCTTTTGCTGAATATTCAATAACCGGTACACTTCTTTGATTTCCTGCAAGCATGGCTACTCCTCGCGCATGCGAGAGTTTGATCAAAGATTGAGCATTTTTCGCATAAAATGTGGCTTCGAGAGAAATCTCATCGGGAAGCGTTCTATCAATGACTGCAATCAAATGTTCATAAATCATTCCAAGCCTTTGCGGCATTGAATCAAAGTGTTTCTTTGCTTCTACAACGCCATATTCAAGAACTTTGAATGTGTCTTTGCCGGTTTTTTCAATGACACCATAGCCACAAATGACACTACCCGGATCTATGCCCATGAATATCATGATACTCCTACTTTGTATTCAAGAAACATTGCATAGGCTTCTTCTTCAGTAAGAAACTCTGCTGGTCCGGATAGACTCAATCCGGGTTTACCTATGAGTGTTTTAATGGTGAGTGTATATCCTGATTTCACAATAATTGATTTGGGATATGTATGCGTATTTCCGGAAATATAGGGAGAACCAGACTGAGAAACATAAGTAAATGCTGCAGCCATAGAACCAGTACCGCATGCTGCCGTTTCTCCTTCGACACCTCTTTCGAATGTGCGAATGCGAAGAGTGCCATCTGGTTTTGCAAATACAATATTTACATTTGCTCCTCTTGGAAAGAGACTTGAATGACGAAGTGGTTTGGCAAATTCATTTAATGGGAAATGTTCAAATTCATATTCAGTGTTTAGGATTTGTTTCGCATCAATAATCAAATGGTCCGAACCATTTTCAACATAATATCCATGGATGTTTGGTGTTGTGGGCAATTCCACAAGTGAAATCGTTGGTTGATCTTTGAAATATACATCCACAATATCACCAAAGAGTATGAAACTGGCTTGATATTCTTTACCCGCCATCAGAAAAAAAATATCATCACAATCAGGTGCCAGCTCCATGATTTCTTTTACGAAATACGTTACTGCGCACCGTGCACCATTACCACACATAGCTCCATATGAACCATCAGGATTTAAAAAATCAACTTCGAAATCATATTCTTCACTGTTTCGAATCGCAATAAGACCATCCACCAACCAATTGATTGGGATATCTTTGACAATAAATGTCATGAGTTCTTTGATGGATAATTGTAACTTTCTATTATCAATGACACAAAAAATATTTCCTGCACCATGCATGAATGTAAACTCAATGTTCTGTTTACTCATTGTCTAACCCTCTCATTCAAAGTAGAAGTAACAATATCAATTTCTTGTTTCAATGTATGTACTATTTCAAAATTACCAGCTATGATAGAAGATTGTTTCGTGAAGTCAATGTCATTACCGGAATAATCCATAATAATCCCACCAGCTTCTTTGACTAGCAATGCTCCTGCAGCCATATCCCATGGTTGAAGAGCAACTTCCCAAAATCCATCAAATCTTCCGGCAGCCACATAGGCAAGATCAAGAGCAGCGGAGCCAAGTCTGCGAATCGGAATACCCATCTCAACTATATGCGAAAAATGCTCAATGCAATTTCCTGGATTCTCTTTGACAGAGTAGGGAAATCCTGTCACCAAAAAAGCACTTGGCAAGGAGGACTGTTGTGTAACCTTACAAGGTTTACCATTTATTGTGGCACCTTGATCTTTTTCGGCAATGAACATTTCTTCTGTCATTGGAGAATAAATTACTCCATACAAAATAGCATCACCTTGTTTAACGGCAATACTCACACAAAAAATGGGGATGCCATGAGCGAAATTCACTGTGCCATCAAGTGGATCAATGATCCAAGTGATGTCTCCATCTGATGCATGATGACCTGATTCTTCTGTCAATATCTGATGGTTTGGAAATGAAGATCGTATTGTCTCAATGATGATTGCTTCAGACTTGTGATCATATTCAGTCACAAGATCATGAATCTGTGATTTTGAAGATATGGTATAATCCGTTCCAAAGCCTTCTTTGAGAACTGTTCCGGCTTTTTGAGCTGCATCAATCGCCGTTTGTAGTAAAGCATTCATGGCATCAAGGTGATTATTCATCGCAAAAATACAAACTGTGAGCAGTGAATCACAGTTTTTAATCCTGAATGTAATTGATTTCATAAAGGAGGTGTCAATTTGTTATTTTTGCACACTCAATTAGTATTAATGATTTAAACTTATGTCCATACAGCAAAAGTCACAAGACACAGTATCTGTCATCACTCTCGGATGCAGTAAAAACACGGTTGATTCGGAAGTTTTGTCGGGTCATCTTAAAGCCGCTCAACTGAACTTGGTCGATGATCCAGAACAAGCATCAACCGTAATCATCAATACCTGTGGTTTTATTGATCTTGCAAAAGAGGAAAGTGTCTCAGCAATCCTCGAAGCTGCCGAATTAAAGAAGCAGGGTAAGATTGATACATTGATCGTTGCAGGTTGTTTGTCCGAACGCTATGGAAATGATCTTCGGAATGAAATACCTGAAGTTGATCATTTCTTCGGTACTGAAGCGTATGGTAATATTCTGAAAGTTGTTTCCCCCGATTTGAAATATGCTTTGCTTGGTGAAAGAGTGATTTCTACTCCTCAGCATTATGCTTATATGAAAATCAGTGAAGGATGCGATAATCCATGCTCATTCTGTGCTATTCCTCTCATGCGCGGACAACATCGCTCCAAGCCAATTGAAGATTTGGTCAGAGAAGCGCAATCTCTCACAAGACAAGGTGTGAAAGAACTTATACTTGTGGCTCAAGATTCCACCTGCTATGGACTTGATATCTATGGTAAGCGCAGTTTGGATTCTCTACTTCGCGCCCTAAGTGATGCATCAGGCGCAGAATGGATACGGTTGATGTATGCCTATCCTTCAAAATTTCCAAAAGAGATTTTACCAGTTATAGCTGAACGTGATAATATCTGTTCCTATATCGATATGCCAATGCAGCATATTTCAACGCAAATGCTAAAATCCATGCGTCGTGGAATCACTAGAAAAACTACTGAGGATTTGATTCACCATATCAAAGAAACAGTACCTGGAATCACGCTTCGCACAACATTCATTGTTGGCTATCCCGGTGAAACAGAAGAGGATTTTCAAGAATTATGTGATTTTGTAAGTACGGGCGCATTGGACAGAATGGGCGTATTTACCTATTCCCAAGAAGATGATACCTATGCCTATATTTTGGGAGATCCAATTCCTCAAGAAGTCAAGGATGAACGCCGTACCATACTGATGGATATTCAAAAGCAAATTTCACATGATGCAAATCAAGCATTGATAGGGAAGAGAGTTCGGGCAATGGTGGAGCAAGAAATCAATGGTGAATATCAATGTCGAACCGAACGCGATGCACCCGAGGTTGATAATGAACTTTATGTCAGATCAGAAACTCCACTGAAACCTGGTGACATGATCTATGTGGAAATTGATGATGCCGCAGAATTTGACTTATTCGGACATATTGTTGAATGAAAAAAATCCCCCCAACTGCTGTTTTACAATTGGGGGGATTAAAGTTTTTTATGTTGACTCTTTATTACTTAATCGAATAACGAATCAATTCTCTACGCAAACCATCTGCTTTGAATGGAATAGGGGTGCCGAGACCGGTAATTGATACATCTATATTGGGGAAATCTTCCTTAATGATACCAACATTGTTGGCAACCCATACATATTGATACACAATAATTGCACTTAATTGGCTAGCAGGTAATCCTGGTATTGTTACAGTTGGTGTAATGGATAGCTTTATTTCAAATTTAGTTGTATTGGGATAGCTGACGCCATTCACTACTTCAGTTCCGGTTGTAAGCTTTTTGCCTTTCATTGAAATAACTGCATTTGTGGGAACATTTAATCCTGAAAATGGAATAGAGATTCCGGTAAGAGTTGTATCCGCAATCGCCCACTCATTTGAAGTGGAATAATCGGCAAACTTGGACCATCTTCTATTTTGTGGAAGCAATGTACTAACAAGCTGATTCAATGTTATTCCTGGTGGAATATACTGCCAATACCCTGAAATGGTTTGAGCAGTTTTAGAGTAATAATCTGATCTGATTAATTGCCCAAGTCTGAATACTTGAAATTCACTCGCTGAAACACCAGCTACTACAGTGTCTTTTTTCACGATCATTGAATCTGTAGTCAATGCATTGAGATCGGGTTGTCCTGTCAATGAATCAAGTCGAATATTGTTGTAAACAAAATAACTCCCTGATGTTAAAGGGAAGATATCATTTGATGGATTTGGATTTGTCGTTGTGTCATCAGAACAAGATGATATTCCGAGCGAGAGTCCCATCGCTATGAGGATGAAGACTGATGTTAATAATGATTTCATAATACAACCTCTATAAAAATGAATTACATATTTCTTCGATATTGTCCGCCAACTTGGTACAAAGCATTGGACATCTGCCCAAGGGAACATACCTTAGCTGCTTCCATCAGGGCATCGAAAATATTTCCATCTGAAACTGCCACTTGTTTCAAATGATTGAGTGCTTGCTGAGCTTCGCTTGCGTGATGTTCTTGGAAAGCCTGTACATTGGAAATTTGCTTTTCTTTTTCTTCAGTAGTCGATCGAATCACTTCTTGTGGAATGATTGTTGGAGAACCATTTTTAGAAAGAAAAGTGTTCACACCAATGATTGGATATTCACCTGTATGTTTCAATGTCTCATAATACAGCGACTCTTCCTGTATTTTATTTCTTTGATACATGGTTTCCATCGAACCCAATACTCCTCCTCTTTCTGATATTCTATTGAATTCAGCATAAACCGCTTCTTCGACGAGGTCTGTCAATTCTTCAATGATGAATGAGCCTTGCAATGGATTCTCATTGTTTGCCAATCCCAATTCACGATTGATGATGAGTTGAATAGCCACCGCTCTTCTTACTGATTCTTCTGTAGGAGTTGTGATTGCTTCATCATAGGCATTGGTATGGAGTGAATTGCAATTGTCATAAATCGCATAGAGTGCTTGCAATGTAGTGCGAATATCATTAAAATCAATCTCTTGTGCGTGTAGTGATCTACCGGATGTTTGAATATGATATTTCAGCATTTGTGAGCGTTCATTTCCGCCATAGATATTCTTCATGGCTTTTGCCCATATTCGTCGAGCGACTCTACCTATCACTGCATATTCAGGATCAATTCCATTTGAGAAAAAGAATGAAAGATTAGGTGCAAAATCATCGATATTCATTCCTCGAGAGAGATAATACTCAACGAATGTAAACCCATTCGCCAAGGTGAAAGCCAATTGCGTGATTGGATTTGCACCCGCTTCGGCTATGTGATAACCACTTATGGAAACGGAATAAAAGTTTCGTACTTGTTTTTGGATGAAATACTCTTGAATATCACCCATCATTTTGAGCGCAAACTCAGTGGAGAAAATACATGTGTTTTGTGCTTGATCTTCTTTCAGAATATCGGCTTGAACTGTTCCACGAACAGTTCTCAATGCTTTTTCTTTACATTGAGCATAGACTTCCGGAGACAGCACTTTGTCACCGGTTATGCCAAGCAATACCAATCCAAGTCCTGTATTCCCATCAGGTAATTCGTGACTATCAGTTGCGGGATCTGAGCAATAACTAGGTAATTCATGATTGGCTTTTGCATAAATGCCGGCAATCTTGGCTTTTACTTCCTCCACAAGACCATGCTCATGAATATATTTCTCACATTCTTGATCAATGGCGGCATTCATGAAGAATGCAAGAAGCATTGGAGCCGGACCATTGATTGTCATTGAGACTGATGTTTTTGGGTCACATAAATCAAATCCTGAATACAATTTTTTTGCATCATTGAGTGTAGCTATAGAAACCCCACTATTACCAATTTTTCCATAGATATCAGGCCTTAGGGCAGGATCTTCTCCATATAATGTTACGCTGTCAAATGCAGTTGACAATCGAGCTGCAGGCATTCCATGGCTGAGATAATGAAATCGCTTATTGGTTCTTTCCGGTCCACCCTCACCTGCAAACATTCTGGTTGGGTCTTCTCCGGTTCTCTTGAATGGATATACACCTGCGGTATATGGAAATTCCCCGGGAAAATTCTCTCGCATTGTCCATCGGACGATTTCTCCCCAATCTTTAAAAGTAGGAATTGAAATCTTAGGGATTTTTGTGTGGCTTAGTGATTCGATGAAATTCGCAACTTTTATCTCTTTATTACGAACCATATAAGTGAATTCTTCATTTCTATAATTATTGGTTGTCGAATCCCATTCTTCAATAATTTTTCGAACTTCAGGTTTTAATTCACCCACTAAATCTTCATAAAGAGAACGAAGATTTGCAGTGATGTCGACTGTATCGGTGATGGTGTCTTGTTTGACTGACATAATTCTGCTCGAAATGAGAGTGAATATGCATAAAAAGATATGGGCAAATTTACGGTAAAAACACTAATCAGAACCCAATATGAATCCTTCATTATTTGATTTTTGCATTAACGGGTCCTCTTGTTCCAGAAAATCTTGTCAATTCCGCTTCAATGGCTCCTATGAGGACTTTCGTGCTTACTTTCACGGGGATTTTTCTCTCATCATTAGTAATCCATATGAGAATTTTTCCTTCACTTTTAAAGAGTCCGCCTTTGGTCACCATTGGTTCAATGACAATACACTCAAATGTTCCGGCTTCAACAGACACTGTTTGTTTTCCATGGATCTTTACTCCCAATGTATAAGTACTATCATCAACAAAGTTTTTCATTTGAATGACTTCACCTTTCTTCTTGTTTTGTAAATCCATTGTGCGAACAAAGAAAAATGCCGACACTATATCATGGGAAAATGTAGGGAAGGGGAATGTTTTCTCTCCTACCATCGCCTTCTTACCTGAATGGTCAAAATATGCTTTTGCATCTCTGCTATATCCACCTTCACGAATCCTTTGCTCGAAATAATATGGATAAATCCCATCGATGTCAACAATGGTTCTATACAAATCATGTACTCGATAGAGCCAGTCCAATGATTTGAGAGAACGCACTTCGAATCGAATATCATAACATGGTCTTCCTTTGTACATCACAGACTTTGGTTGAATATGAAAGTACGCATCACCGGCTTTGACAAATTGATAGCCAACTTTGTATTCCAATTTTTCACCAAGTCCAAATGCTTCATTCTCTATCGTTCTCAGTGATTGCTGAGCATTCAGAGTGATGCACAAGAAAAAAAATGATATATGGATGAGTCTTTGAATCATAATTCTCATTCTCAAAAAAAACGGCAAAACAAGTAAATGTTTCGCCGTTTGACCAACTTTAAATACTAATAACTTATTGTAAGCGTAAAGATTGTCCGGCTTTTAGCTTTCCTTCACCAGCTTTTTTGTTTTTCTTTTTAAGCTGACTAACTGAAATACCGAATTTATTCGCAATGCTTTTCATTGAATCACCTTTGCGAACTTTATACTGCTTTGGAAGTTTGGATGAAGATTTACTGCGCGAATCAGATGAGCTTCCTTTTCCGGTGACTTTCGCATAGAGCTTGATCTTTTGTCCACGAACAATCTTGTTTGCTTTGATCCCTGGATTCCATGAGCGAAGATCTCTTTCGCTCACATTATACATCGCCGCAATTTTGGAGAGTGTTTCTCCTTTTTTAAGAGAATGCACTTTTAAAGTAGAACCTGATGCTCTACGCTTGGAAACAGCTCTGGTGGCTCTTTCATCTGCGTATTTTTGATTAGGAATTCGTAGAACTGTTCCATACTGAACAGAGCCTGTTTTCTTGATTTTGTTTTCTTGACGCAAAGATTCAAGTTCTACGCCATAATCATCAGCGATCTGAGCGAGAGTTTCACCTTTCTTAACAGTATGTTTACCGCCTCTTTTTAGTGAAGGTGAATTGTCTCTGTTCTTTTCTGATTGAATGTATACGAGTTTTGGACTTGCTGTGGAAGAAACTATCAATTCTTGTCCTTCGGACAATTGATTGGCATCGAATGTAATTCCATTCCAATTCCGAAGATCTGTCATGCGAACGCCATAACGCTGTGCCAATGAGTACAGTGTTTCGCCTGATTTGACAGTATGCATTACATGTGCGCGACCACTTTTCTTTTGAGTTTGTTCAGCTTTGATTTGATCAGACTTCAAAGCAATCTGAGTTGTAACTTCTTGATTGGATGCAATCACATTTTGCGATGCATTACTATAAACTTTAACATTTGAATTTGCACTGGGGACTTGCGATTCAATTGGTTGAGATTGAATGAGAGTCTGCTTCTCTGCAATGACAGGTGCAGAAATAACAGGATTGGGATTTGACCTGATTGATGTTTCTTTCTTTTGTGATTGCTCAAGGATAGTATCTTTAGGTTGATTGTTACTGGCAATCAAAGGGCTTGGTGTTTGATTGTTTTGTAGTGCAACTGGATTCGATTCAATGATTGAATCATTTTTTACCTTTGCAATTGTCGCCGTTCCCAAAGCTTCACGAGGAATGCGAAGAGACATGCCCTTCTTTAGTTTATTACCGGAAGGAAGTTTATTGCTTCCGATAATATCCTGAGCATTCACTGCATATTGTCCGGCAATACTAGAAACTGTTTCACCTTTATCAACAGCATGGATTACCCAAGGATTTAACTCTTCTTCCGATAATTTGGAGAAATTCGCGGCAAAAATCTCTTTACTTCCGATCGGGAGTTTTAAATCATAGGGCTTATCACTATCCGGTGGAGTGGTGAGACCAACCAATTCAGGATTCAAATTCTTTAAGTTTTCAACCGGCTCATTCAAACATTTTGCGAGTGTTTTAAGACTAATTGAACCTTCAATCGGATATGTTTCATATGAGTATTCTGGCTCGAATGCTAAATCATCCTTAGTAAAGCCATATTGCTCTTGGTTCAAACAAATGATTGAGGTTGCTATGAAAAGGGGCACATAATTTTTTGTTTCTTTTGGCAAGTATTCTCGAATATCCCAGAATGTCGGGGCATCTTTCTGAATACGCGCGACACCACGACGAACAGGACCATTTGGACCACTGTTATATGCCGCCAAAGCCAAATGCCAATCGCCAAATTCATTATACAGCCATTTGAGATATCTCATAGCTGCTCTGGTTGACTTCTCAGGATCTCTTCTTTCATCAACCCAAGAAGTCATTTTTAGACCATAATCACTCGCTGCAGCTTGCATGAATTGCCACATGCCAACAGCTTTTGCCCATGATACAGCATTTGGGTTCAAAGCACTTTCAATCATCGAAAGATGAATGATTTCTTCCGGCATATCCTCTTCTTTGGCAATGCGTTTTAGCATTGGAAACCAGCGACTGCTTCTTTCAATCCAACGTTTGAAAAACTTTCTACCTTTATCTTGGGATAAAAAAGTTATGTTTTTCTGGACATATTCATTGATCTCCAATGGAATTGTCATGCCCGGTATTCCGGGTGCCCCTGAAACTCTTGAACTGGCAAATTGCAAAGTTGACATCGCCGGAGAATTGGGATCGATTTCCTCAACTTCTTGATAGATCTTGTTTCGGAGCACAAAAGCTGAAGAGCTCTCAGGCAAACTGTCAATGATTTGAACATAACTCTCATAATCGTCGATTATGGATTGCGCCAAATCGGCGAAATCATCATTAGATTCAATACCGGGATAGCTTGCCAGGGAGTTCAATGCCTGAACTGCATCTTCAAATAAGCGTGGAATCGATAATGTGTCATCATTCTCAATAGCAGTCAAAGCTTTAAGATATTTCTGTCTAGCCTTTTCCAATTTTTGAGAAATCACAAAATCTGCGGCATTCTTATCATCACCTTCAGATTTGAGGACTTGTTGGGTGGATTGAGTCTGTTGTGACTTTTGTGCAAGTATGGGCGGTGCATGAAACAAGATCATGCATAATGATAATATGCATAGTCCATATATGTGCTTGATGATTCCTACCATCAGTTACTCCCTAGATAGTGTGTAAAACTATCACATCGTTGCTGCTTGATGTGAAACACAATATACCTCTTGAGAAAGCATTATTCAAATTGAAAAAAATTCATAAATGCTTCATTCTTTTACTTTTACAAAGGTATGTCGTTGAAAACCAAGTTAGTAACGATTAGAGAATTATCTTATTGATGAAATTTTCTGAAAACTAGCCCAAAATTAAATGCAAAATTCACAAGTAGTTGAAAATTAATGTATTTATGGAGATATGGTTGCAATAAATCTAGAAAAAATACTATGTGGATAAGTTATCCAATTCTAGTGAATATGACATTTCATTCTAAGAAATCTGTTGGCATTGATTGATAATGACTAGGGAATAAATGAACACACTATTATCTTTTTGTCTTCTTGAGTGAACCATTCAATTCCATTCCAATGAATTTGGATTTCTTCAATAGACAGATTCGGAAAAGCTACGATTGCATCTTGTTTTTCCAAAGTCAAATCACCACCTTTCAATAGCACATATTTCCCATTCTTTTTTAGTAATGGTTTTGTCCATTGTATAAGTGAGGTAATTGGCGCAACTGCTCTTGCAATCACATAGTCATAGTGTGAAAGTTGTTGCTTGTCTTGTGCAAGATCTTCCATTCTTGAGGTATATGAGGTGAAATTTCTTTGTCCAGTATGTTCAGCAAACATGGAAGTCAATTTCATTTTCTTTGCAATGGAATCAACCATGGAAATTGAAAGATCAGGACGAGCTATGCCTACAGGAATTCCGGGAAATCCACCACCACAACCAACATCCAGACATTTTGCTTTATCGCCTAGCATTTGTGATTTGACTATGCTGAGTGAATGCATGAAATGACGAACCCAAATATTCTCCATATCTTTTCTTGAAATGAGATTCACTCTTTCATTCCAATACATCAATTCATTGTGAAAGCGCTCAAATGTAGAGACTTGTTCTCGTGAGAGCAAGATTCCATTCGCATTGCAAATTGTCCAAAATTCCAATGGATCCATCATGAAAAATGTCCTTCGCGTGCATGTCTATATCCACGCAGAAAATCAGAAATAGCCAGAGCGGGTTTACCTTCTTCCTGTATTTTCAAAAGTGTAATAACTCCTTTTCCAGTGCCTACAAGAAAAGAGTTATCTGTAATGAGATATTGTCCTGATTCTAATTCTATATCTTTTGTAATACATTGTGTTTTTAGAATTTTCAATGAAGCATTATTGAAAATTGTCCAAGCACCCGGTTTGGGATTTGTTCCTCGAACTAGATTATGAATCTCAGAACATGTTTTTGTCCAATTGATTCTACAATCATCACGGAATAGTTTTGGCGCAGGAGTTGCATCAGAATCATTTTGAACTTGGGGAATTACTGAATGATTGATTAATGCTTTGCATGTTGACAGTGATAAGTTTGCAGCCGGGATTTTTAATATGTCGAAGAGCTCACCTGATGTCATATCATTCGGAATGTCACAAGAAAACTGATCAATGATATTTCCTGTGTCAACAGTATCATTGAGTAAAAATGATGTTAAACCTGTATGATTTTCACCATTGATGATTGCCCACTGTATTGGAGCTGCACCACGATATTTTGGAAGCAAACTTCCATGAATGTTAAATGCGCCAAGTTTAGCCAGTGAGTATACTTCTCTTGGCAAAATGCGAAATGCGATCACAATTATGATATCAGGTTGTAATGAGGCTATTTGCGAAACAAAATCCGGATCTTTTAAACGAGCTGGGGTATACAGCGGGATATTCAATTCTTTGGCGCAGATGCTTACCGGAGAGCTTTGTAATGTACGACCCCTTCCGGCAGGTTTGTCTGGTACGCTAACAACAGCTTTCACACCCAATTCTTCATGAAGTAGTTTGAGCGAAGGTACGGCAAAGTCCGGTGTACCCATGAAAATGATTGAGGGGGTATTCATATTCAACCATGCATTGTTGGTTGATGGCCGAGAGTATCCATAATTTTTGCCTCAATCAATGCCAATTCATGCATCCTTTGTTTTACTGTTTCGGCAGGGAAGTACTTTCTGGCAAGATCGGTGAATGTACGATAATGACCAGCCTCACTGGCAAAGAGTTCTTGATAAAAATCTCGTAAATCCTGTGGTATGGACTCGGACTTTGCAAGAAGTGAAAATCTTTCACATGATCGAGCTTCAATCAAACCATCAATGAGCAATAAATCAAGCATCTTTTCCGGTTCATGCTTTCTGATATGTTTTGAAAGCTGTTTAGCATATTCATTTCCTGAATCTTTGACAAGATTCAGTTCTTTTATACGAATGCGTTCATATACTCTTTCAAAGTGATCCCATTCTTCTTTCAGAATAATGATCATTTCTTTGACTATATCTTCATGCTCAGGATAGTTCTGAATCATTGTGAGTGCATTATAGGCAGCTTTTTTTTCACAATGAGCATGATCTATCAAGAGTGTGTCAATATCAGCCGCGGCGATATCAACCCATTCAGGTCTTGTATTATTGAGTAAACAAAGCATGAAGTATAAAAGAAAATCGAAGCTGTCTATAAGCCGAATTCTGTTTCCCGATAGGGAAGAGAAGCATTTATCTTGAATCACTGTTGCCAATGATTTCCTTGCGGCATACCCGAAAGAGGAAATGTCAAACGAGCAATCTGACTGTCCAAAGGACAACTCTTTCTTATTTGCC
>Ga0315899_10002965_pt1 | contig 18580 bp, 14 predicted proteins | sample LakEriMetagenome_2_FD_203518 | JGI IMG/M metagenome (GOLD analysis project Ga0315899, IMG submission 203518) | Freshwater fungal communities from buoy surface, Lake Erie, Ohio, United States - Buoy 4 MA112 | ecosystem: Environmental > Aquatic > Freshwater > Lake | place: USA: Lake Erie, Ohio... | reverse complement strand
TTTTTTTAATAAAATTAAAGAAGCAGGACAGATTTCATGGGACGATGCTATGCCTTCACCAACTATTCTGCTTCCAACAAATCAGCAAGAAAAAATCCTGAATTACCTAAATAAAAATATTTCCTTGCAAGAAAATAAATTAAACAAGACCAAAACCGATGCTCGAATTGCATTTCAAAAATGGATAAAGACCAAAAATTATAAAATATTAGAGAATGAAACAATTCCTAAAGTCGGACTTCAGGCTCATTATAATTTTTCAAATGCTTCACTTAAAAGTATTTATCCAAAAAATAATGTTAATATTCTAAAGAGTTCTTCAAATGATAAGCCTGTATTTTCAAATAGTGATAATGGTAAAGCTTTGGTTTTAAATGGTGATCAATGGTACGACTTAAATCAGATTGGAGTATTTAGAAAATCAGACCCATTCAGCATCAACATAAGTGTATTCATCCCAAAAGACTTTAAAGAGGGCGTAATTTTTCATAAATGTGTTGCCGAACGATTATATAATTTCAGAGGTTATCATTTGTATTTGAAAGATAATCGATTAACTGTTAATATGTCACATGCTGCTCCTTCTAATGCGATATCAAGAATCAGTACAAGGCCTGTTATACGCAATCAGTGGGTGCAGCTTACCATGACCTATGATGGATCTTCCAGAGCAAATGGGTTGAAGCTTTTTGTAAATGGAACTGAACAGAAGCTTATTACCACTATGGATCAACTCACAAAGGATATTCTGATGAATTCTAAAGTGCAGCCTGGTTTACAAATTGGTGCCTGGGATCGCGGATTAGGATTTAAAGGAGGTCAAGTAGATGATATTTTGGTTTACAATAGAGAATTGACTGATTATGAGGTAAAAATAATTGGTAACAGAGCTTCATGGAAAACTGTGACTCAAAAAGAACCGACGCAATTATCATCAACTGATTTAAATTTACTGAACAAATATTATACCTCTGTTCTTGATCCTACAGTGGATTTTGAGTCAAAAAAATTACAAAGAATTCGGACTGAACTTGCAGATTCAGTCAACAAAATCAGGGAATTAATGGTCATGCAGGATTCACCCGAGCCCAAAAAGACATTTATTTTAAACAGAGGGAATTATGATAGTCCAGGAGAGGAAGTATTCCCTAATACACCAAATTCTATTCTTCCGTTCCCTGAAAATTTGCCTAAAAACAGATATGGTCTAGCACTCTGGTTAACAGATGATAAACACCCGCTTACCGCAAGAGTAGCTGTTAACAGATTCTGGCAAAATTTCTTCGGAACAGGTCTAGTTAAAACATCAGAAGATTTTGGAAATCAGGGTGAACTGCCAAGTCATCCTGAATTACTGGATTGGTTAGCCTTTAGCTTTAAAGAGTCAGGTTGGGATACAAAGAAACTATGTAAGCTTATTGTTATGTCGGCGAGCTACAGGCAGGACTCAAAAGCGGGTTCAGATATTAAATTAAAAGATCCTGAGAACAGGTTTCTTTCTCATGGACCATCAAAGCGCATGGAGGCTGAAATGATCCGCGATAATGCATTAAAAGCCAGTGGGCTACTTAATAATAAAATTGGTGGTAAAAGTATTAAGCCTTATCAACCTGATGGTTTGTGGGAAATTAATAACACAAGTTATACTGCAGATACTGGAGATGTTGTTTACAGGCGTAGCTTATATGTATTGGCAAAACGTACTGTTCCTAATCCAACGTTAAATACATTTGATGCAACAGAAAGAAGTTATTGTGTGGTTCGCAGACAAAGTACAAATACCCCCTTACAAGCCCTTGTTTTGCTAAATGATCCCACTTTTGTTGAAGCTTCTAAAGTACTTGGGCAAGAAATGGCCAGTAATAAAAATGACACTAACGGTATAATTAGTGTTTACCGCAAACTAACAGGTATTCAGCCGTCCGTATCGGAAGTCAAATTATTGAAATCACTTAGGAATGAGGAATTAAAAAAATTCAGAGCAGATATTAAAAGAACCAAAGGGTGGTTGTCGGCAGGACAATTTAAAGTAAATAAAGATCTTGAACCTGCCTTGGTAGCTGCAAATTCAGTATTAGCAAGTGTCATACTTAATTCAGATGCAACTCTAACTAAAAGATAATATGAGCGATCACCATCATAAGGAACCTTTCAAATTAAATACACCTGAATTTGATCGTTTAAATAAAGGTTGGGATAGAAGAAATTTCTTAACTAAAACATCTTTAGGTTTAGGTGCCTTGGCACTAAGCTCATTGGTAGGAAAATCTGTATTAGGTGAATTAACTAATACACTCGCAAATGAAAGTTCATCGGCATCCTTAGAACAAGAAATACTGAGAGCCTTACCACATTTCGCTCCAAAAGCAAAAAGAGTGGTTTATTTATTTATGAGTGGGGGACCTTCACAGTTTGAAACGTTTGATTACAAACCTAAGCTTGTTGATTTATTCGGCCAAGAACTTCCTGATTCCATTCGTCAGGGTCAACGATTGACTGGTATGAGTGGCAGTCAGAGTACTTTACCAGTTGTTCCTTCCATCTTTAAATTTAATCAACATGGTAATTCCAGAACATGGGTAAGTGAGATATTACCATATACTGCTCAGGTTGTGGATGATTTATGTATTATAAAATCAATTCATTCTGAAGCTATAAATCATGATCCTGCATTAACTTTTTTTCAAACTGGAAATCAATTACCAGGAAGAGCTTCTATTGGGTCATGGCTTAGTTATGGTTTAGGTTCAGATAATTCTAACCTGCCTACATTTATTGTACTTGTTTCAAAAAATGCTGCTAAAGATCAGCCACTTTATGCCCGCTTATGGGGAAATGGGTTTTTACCTTCCGAACATCAGGGAGTGCAGTTCAGGGCAGGGAAAGATCCCGTATTGTTTCTTGATAATCCTGAAGGTTATGAAGGAAAGGACAGAAAAGAAATGCTTGAGTACCTGAGTAAATTAAATCAACTTCAAAATGATGCTTACGGTGATCCTGAAGTAGATGCACGTATTGCTCAGTATGAAATGGCTTATCGTATGCAGACTTCCATTCCAGATGTGATGTCTACCGCTGATGAATCAGATGAGGTATTTGATCTTTATGGTCCTGATAGTCGCGATCCTGGTAGCTATGCAGCAAATTGTATTTTGGCTAGAAAATTATTGGAAAAAGATGTAAAATTTGTTCAGTTATATCATCAGGGCTGGGATCATCATGGTAACCTTCCTGAAAATATGCTGAAGCAATGCAAAGATACCGATCAGCCAACAGCTGCTTTTATAAAAGATCTCAAAAGAAGGGGTCTGCTTGAGGACACACTGGTTATTTGGGGAGGTGAGTTTGGAAGGACTGTTTATTCTCAGGGTAAATTATCGCCAGACAAGTATGGTCGTGATCATCATCCACGCTGTTTCAGCATGTGGATGGCAGGTGCCGGGGTAAAGCATGGATTCAGCTATGGCGAAACCGATGATTTTAGTTATAACATTGTGAAAAATCCTGTTCATGTTCATGATTTTCATGCCACTCTGATGCATATCATGGGTATAGATCATGAAAGGTTGACTTATAAATTTCAAGGTAGACGTTTCCGTCTCACTGATGTTGAAGGCAAGGTTGTTAAAGATATTTTAAGCTAGAAGAGGTTATTTTATTCACTCACATAAATTTTAATTAACTAGAGATATATAGATATGATTTCCAGAAGAAATTTTCTTAAAAATACAGGTATGGCAACTGCTATTAGCATGGCTAGTTCAAGTGTGGCGTTTTCCCATCCATTAGCTCACAGTAATATTGCTGATGAAATAATAGGTCATGGTGATTATAAATACAAGGTTGATAAAGCTTGGGCCAAAATCAGTGTCAATAGTAATCCGCTTTTTAATTGTCATGAGATGGTTCAGGATAGTAAAGGCAGACTAATTATGCTGGGAGATCATACCCAGAATAACATTTTAATATTTGATAAATCTGGTAAGCTGTTGGATAATTGGGGAACCGCCTGGCCAGGTGGACATGGTTTATCAATCAGCAAGGAAGGTGGAGAGGATTTCCTATTGATTGTAGATTGCGGTTGGTATCAAAATAAATCGGGAGTATGGAATGCTCAAGCCGGACAGGTAATTAAAACGGATTTAAACGGAAGGATAATTTTTTCTATTGGGCACCCAAAAACAATAGGTGTTTATAAAGATGATGAAAAATTCATGCCTACAGAAACGGCAATTGGCCCCAATGGTGATATTTATGTGGCTGATGGATACGGATCAGACTATATTATTCAATATAATAGTAAAGGGCAGTATATCAGGCATTTTGGAGGACGGAAAAATACAAATCCTGACTGGAATCTTCGCTGTGCACATGGCGTAGCTATAGATTACAGAAACAAAAGTATGCCAACTTTAATTTGCACATCAAGAGAGGAGAATTGTTTTAAGGTATTTACGCTCGATGGTAAATTTATTCGGCGAATTGATTTACCCGGAATGCATGTTTGCCGTCCGGTAATGGATGGCGAAAATATATATGCCGGAGTGTGTTGGTCAAATGATGATGCTGGAAAAATGATTGGAGGCAATAGTGGTTTTGTAACTATTTTAGATGCATCAAACAAGGTTATTTCTAATCCAGGAGGTAATGCGCCAGTTTATAAGAATAATGTATTACAGGCTACTATGCAGGCACCTGGGCAGATGTTTCAGCACTGTCATGATGTTTGTATTGATGAAGATAAAAATATTTATGTATGCCAGTGGAATGCCAATAATTCATCACCAATAAAGTTAACCCGGGTATAATCTATGCTATTAGATATAGCCTTATTTTCAGGTAGACTGCATCCACTTGTTGTTCATTTACCAATTGGCTTTCTTTTGCTAGCCAGCATTTTTGAAATATTCTCCTACAGAGATAAGTATGCATATTTAAAGAGCTCAGTATCATTTATACTTTTGCTTGGGTTTATTTCGGCTGTATTCGCTTGTATTTTAGGTTATATATTATCATTAAGTGGTGATTATGAAACGACTGCATTAAATAACCATAAAAATTCTGGTATTATATTGGCTCTGTTCTCAGGTTTATTATATCTGATCAGCGAAGGGACAATTAAAGGATTACCGGTAATTAAACGATCATTTTTTACTGTTCTCTGTATTTTAAGTGTAGGTCTGATGAGCTATACAGGTCACCAAGGTGGAACATTGACTCACGGCACCGAATATTTATCGTTGGAGGTACTTACTCAGCAAGAAAGAGTTAAACCCGTAAGTGTGGAACAGGCGATGATTTTTGAAGATGTTGTTCATCCAATACTAATCCAACGTTGTTCACAATGCCATAAAGATGGCAAAATGAAGGGCCAGCTTTCTATGAAAACTATAAATGATTTATTAAAAGGTGGTAAAAATGGACCTGCCATTGTCGCTGGTTCTTTATCTAAAAGTGAACTATATAAACGTATCACACTCGATCCTGAACACGAGGATTTTATGCCTACCGATGGAAAAACTCCATTGACTCAGGTAGAAGTGGAAATTATTCAATGGTGGATAGAAAAGGGCAAGGCTGTTAATGGGAAAAAGCTTTCTGAATTAAAATATACCCAGAAAATTAAGCCGATCATCGCTAATTATTTAAAAATTGGAGATAATAAAAATACAACAGTATTTGCAGATTCTAATTACCCACAAAGAAATCCGAATATCCCGGTTTTTAGCAACTTAAAATTGCTTGACAGTTTACGTAATCTTGGGTTAAATATCAGGATAATGCAACATCAGCCTCTTATGCTAGATATTACCTTGCCTGAAAACAAAGGTATTCAAATAACATCAATCAAGTCAGATCTTAAATCAATTGCTAAAAATGTGATCTGGCTAAATTTATCAGGGTGCAACCTTACTGATAAGGATTTGGATTTTTTGCCACTACTAATCAATTTGGAAAAACTCCGGCTTGAAAAAAATCCAATTACCGATGAAACTATTCCTCTTATTGCTACTTTAAAACACCTTGAAGCAGTAAATGTAAATGAAACAAGTCTAAGTAGAGCAGGTGTAGAGCAATTGAAGGGAATCCCTTCCGTTAAAAGGGTTTATGAATGGAAAATTGGAGTGGTAGGGAATAAATAAATTAGCCTGAGTTCGATATAAGGTAGATTAAAAATGCCATTTAAATTGATCTCATGAAGCTCTAGGTTCGTATTATTTAATTTTGAAGCCAATACCTGTGTTTCATAGCTTAGTTAAGCCTTTTCCTACGGAGTATTTCCGGCAAGAAATCGTAGTCTATTTCCCCTTTGGTCGGTGTTCTCACCGTACCAAGAACCATCTATCAAATGGTCGGTGAAAACACCAACCACAGGGAAATCTGTCTAAACTTAGTCCAGCAAGATTTTATAACTAACTCACGTTAAATTACCATGTATTAGAAGATTAAAGCAAAATGCCGTCGCTATCGCTCTTGTCATTTTTTATTTTTGCGCTTTCCGGAATTTTATTCCGGTCGCTTCAAAATGCTTAGTATTTAATATTGGGGATTAGCTGCGCTGATCCACAGGGGGGAGGCTACATACAAAATGCCGTCGCTATCGCTCTTGTCATTTTTTATTTTTGCGCTTTCCGGAATTTTATTCCGGTCGCTCCAAAATAAAAAATGCCATCCGCCTATTGGCGGACAGCATTTTGTCTGGCGGAGAGCTAGGGATTCGAACCCCAGGAACCTTTAACAGTTCAACAGTTTTCAAGACTGCCGCAATCGACCACTCTGCCAGCTCTCCGAGGGCAAAAGTACAAAACCGCGCTTAATCTCCAAACAAAAATCAGCTTTTTTGAATTAATAAGGATAAGTAACAGTAAGTGAGTGAGTAAGAGTGATAAAATATACCTTAATCTGGCTTCTTTTCGAGCTTTTCTTCGGGTGGCTGATTCTTAAACCGATTGTAAACCGGCTTAACTATTTTAATACTTCGCTTTGAAAGGTCTATACTGGCATTTAATTCGAATCCAACAAGAATTATTAGTGAATTAAGATATAACCATATCATTAAGACCAAAAGCGTTCCTATTGAGCCATATATTTTATTATAATTTCCAAAATTATTGATGTAAAAAGAAAAACCCCAAAAGGTGAGAATAGCAAGAATGGTGGACATCCATGAACCGGCACTGAAAAATTTCCATTTTTTCGAATGTGCTGGTCCGTAACGGAATAAAAGTGCTATAGTAACGAAATAAAGAACAATGATAATGGACCATCTCGCCAAACTAAGCACGTAAATCCAAAAGGTTTCCTCAAATCCAAACTCTGATTTAAGAATATTTAATACATACTCACCGATAGTCATTACTATCAAAGCGAATATTAAAGCAATCAAAATCAACAAAGTAAGGTATAAAGCAACCAACCTCTGCTTAAACCATGATCTGGTTTCAATAATTAAAGATGATTTATTGAATGCCTCCATTAGATTATGTACTCCGTTTGTGGAGAATATGATTGCAAACACAAAACCGAAAGACAAAAGTTTGGAATTCTGATTTTTTACAATATCCAATAAAGTAACCTGGACTGCTGCATAGGCCTCTGCCGGAAGAATCAATGCGATTAAACTCATCAATTGTTCCTGAAAATTATCTATCGGAACATAAGGAATAAGCGTGAATAAAAAGATTATTGCTGGAAAAATAGCCAACATAAAGCTGTAAGCCAAAGATGATGCTTTGTTGACAAGTTCGTCCTTTACTATTTCTTGAAAGAAAAATGAGGCTACAGTATATAATGGAAGTGGACTAAATCCTGGGAGTGTGATAGTTTTTGTCCGCTCAACCAAAAGAAAATATGGTCTGAATTTCAGAAGAATTTGATGTAACCAGATCATTTATACTAATTATTCAAAATATACTCTTAGTTTATCAAGAAATTCCTTCGAAGGCAAACAAGCTTTATTCAATTCCTGATTTATGAAAACAAGTGTAGTTTCACCCATATTGATGAGGTCATCACTTTCATTAAAAAGTTCATATCTGAAATGTATCCTTAAGGATGGCATTTTGTCAATAAAAACTTTTACCGTAATCTCTTCATCATAAAATGCAGGTTTGATGTAATGGCATTTTAAGTTTGTAACAGGCATAATTATACCTGAGTCCTCCATAGATTTGTATGTCAATCCTAAACTCCTAAGCATTTCTACACGACCCACTTCGTAAAATGTAGCATAATTGCCATAGTACATATAACCCATCTGGTCTGTGTCAGCATATCTCACACGAATTTTAGTACTGTAGCTGAACATTATTTCTTAATATTTCTTAGGTTCAAAGCATCTTGAAATTTCCTTGCATTCTGCAGGTGCTGTGATAAATTTGATGCATAATTATGATATCCTGAAAAATCTTCTTTGGCACACATATAGATATAATTATGCTTTTCATAGTTTAAAACGGCATCAATAGCGTTAATACTAGGCATTGTAATCGGTCCTGGTGGCAACCCCTCGTTCAAATAGGTATTATAAGGTGAATTAATCCTTAAATGTTTATTTAACACTCTCCGTATCGTAAAATCATTAGCCGCAAAAATAACTGTTGGGTCAGCTTCTAAACGCATTCCCTTTAGTAACCTGTTCATGTATAATCCTGCAATACGGGGCATTTCTGAATCATTCAAAGCTTCAGAATCTACAATTGAGGCTAGAATACTAACATCTGCCTGACTTAAATTTATCTGTGAGGCTTTTGCTTTACGATCAGTATTCCAAAATTTAAGATATTCTGCATGCATTCTTAAAAAGAACTTCTCTGCGTTTGAATTCCAATAAATTTCATAAGAATTTGGAATGAACATAGTGTAGATGTTTTCCGTATTAAATCCATATTTTTCAACAAAAGCAGCTGAGTCAAGTAAACCCAAAATTGAGGTAGAGTCACTTTCAATTTTTTTAGAAATCATTCCTGCAAGGGTATGTTTCAATCTAACATTTTGAAAAGATATTTTAACGGGTTCTTGATTCCCAGCTTTTAACATATTGATCAAAGAACGATTACTCATATCCTTGGTTAAACGGTACCTTCCAGCTTTAACCTTTACTGGGTAATCCATATTCTGGGCAGCGTTTAGAAAGGAAATGGTATCCTTAACTATATCCTTGTTAACTATGATAGAAAATACGTCTTTAAAATCGGAACCTGTAGGTATGTAGAGAAATTCTTGTTTGTTAGTGACATTTGGCTTAAAATATTTGAGATAATAATTTATACCAGTAGCCGCAATTAAAACCAATAATAAAGAGAGAGTCGCTAAAAATACTTTTAACTTAAAACTTAAACCTTTTGATTTTTCTAATTTCATTATATGTATTCTGTTTCAATTATTTAATTTTCTCAAAGCTAGAATTCCGCCATGTAGATTTCTTACATTCTTAAAACCATTCCTAGTTAAAAACCTTCTGGCTGTCTCACTTCTCAGCCCATGCTGACAAATGACAATCAACTCCTCATTTTTCCAATCTTCAATATCTTCTAGGTTGCTTAACAAAACACCCAATGGTATATTTTCGCCACCAAGGTTATACGTTTGAAATTCAATTTGCTCCCTAACATCAATAATTTTAAAAGGTAAGGGTTCAATATTTAGCATTTTGAACTCTGAAGCAGTGATATCAGTTTTCTTAATTTCCACCCAAAACAATATCAATTTGTGTTCCCATACTAACTTTACTCAGCGTATCACTGATTGAGGGAGATTGTTTAATTACTCTTGTATTGATAGAATCTGCTCTTCCCTCAAAGCTTATAATTCCTAATTTAAGCGATGAACCCAAAATAGCCATTTTGGCTTCGCTAAGATCCAAGCCTAATAAGTTAGGAATATCAACTTCACTAGCACCAAGTCCATCTCCTAAAACGAGGTTAATATTAGAACCTTTTGAAACTGACTGTCCTTTACTAACTATATTTCCACCAATTAAGGCTTCCAATACAACATCTTTGGCAACATCTGATCTGTAAGTGGTATCACCAACTTTAAGCTGGTAATTATTAAGTATAGAAAGAACTTCGAGATATGTCCTTCCCTGAATATCGGGAAACTTGATATTTGGTGCGTCTCTGGTTATAATTAAATAAATAGTGCGGTTCGTTTTTACATTTGTATTTGGGTCTGGATCTTGTTCTACAACAAAGCCAGGGGGCTTGTCAATTAGAAAAATCGAATCGTTAATCTGATATCTTAATCCCTTTTCTTCAAGAATTTCAATAGCCTTTTCAATAGTTAAACCCTTTAATTTTGGAACAGGTAAACCTTCGCCATGGTGTGTGTAAAAACCCAGACTGTAAAATATAATAATTAGGAAGAGCAGAATAGATCCTATGGCCCAAATGAGGTTTTTCCTAAAGGTCTTTGAACGTAGATAGTCTATCAATTTACTCATTTATGATTTTCTTTAAATTAAATTAAGGAAATAGCGCAAGAAACTGAGAATTCGTTTACTCATACAAAAAAACCTCAGCCTGACTAATTATAATATTTCTCAAAATTAATTATTAGTTCGGCATTAACGAAGATAAATATTAGCACAGCAATCATTGAATAGTTTTAAAATTTATCTTTGAAAAATTGATTTTACTCTTATCAATAATATAAAGAGTAAAAATTTTACGTTTTAGTTTATTTTTTCGGTTAAGGTATTAACACAAATGAAAAAAACAATAGCACTGGTAACTGGCGGATATACAGGTGAATCTGTGATATCATTTAAGAGCTCTGCCTTCGTTGAAAGCAAGATTGACAGAAATAAATACAATGTTTTTAAACTAGTTATTCTGAAAGATGAATGGTACTATACTGACTCAAATGCTGTAAAACACCAAGTAGATAAAAACGACTTTTCTTTAACAATAGGAGGTACAAAAATTGTTTTTGATGTAGCTTTTATAATGATACATGGAGCTCCGGGTGAAGATGGTAAGCTACAAGGTTACTTTGATCTTCTTAATATTCCATATACCAGCTGCGACGCTTTAACCTCATCATTGACTATGAATAAAGGGTATTCTAAAGCTATAGTTAATGGTATACAGGATTTACATGTAGCCAAATCCGTACAGTTATTTGATAACTCAACAACTTCAAGTCAACAATTACTTGATTCGCTCGTACTTCCATTATTTATAAAGCCTAATAATGGTGGAAGCAGTATAGGGATGAGTAAAGTTAAAAATGCTAATGAATTACCTGATGCATTGGTAAAGGCTTTTAACGAGGACAGTCAAGTACTTGTTGAAGAATTTATTCAAGGTCGGGAATTTTCAATAGGAGTGTATAATAGTTTTGAAGGAATTCGTGTTTTACCTAGTACTGAAGTGATTCCTTCAAATGATTTTTTTGATTACGAAGCAAAATATACACCGGGGGCCACTGAAGAGATAACTCCTGGGAGAATGTCTGAAGAAGAAAAGGAGAGAGTAGAACGCATAGTTATTGAAATCTATCATAAACTAAATTGCAAGGGTATGGTCCGCATTGATTACTTTCTTCAGGATTTGAGCTCAAACTTTTATTTTGTAGAAATCAATACTATTCCAGGTCAAACAGCTCAAAGTTTTATTCCGCAACAGGTTAAGGCAGCGGGACTCGATATTGCCGATTTTTATGGTGAATTAATTGAAATGGCACTTAGAAATAGAGACTAAATAGAATAATTGGATATCATTTGATCAGATACTGTTACACTTTTGCCGTCGGTGATATTAATCATAACATAGTCAAACCAGCCATCACATGCTATTTTTCCAGTTTTATTAATTTTAATCTCAAATTTTACACGACAACCTTTGGAGTTGATACTTTCGATACCTGTTTGTACCGTGAAAATATCACCCAAACCAAGCGGTCTCTTATATTCCACAAATGCCGATCTAACTACCCATCCTAAACCCATTTTAAGGAAATCTTCCATGGGCATTTTATAACAAGTTTCCATCTGTTCATATCTTGCTGCAAGTACATAATCAAAATAAGTGCTATTATGAACATGGTTAAACATATCAATATCATCCGGCCTGACTTTGAACTCAGATGTAAAACTGCTATAACTTGGTTTTGTTTCCATCAAACAAAATTCGGGCAATTAAATGAAAATAAGAAATAGATAGTTATCTGTTACCAGTTATCTGTTTCAGTAATTTAGTACCAAAAGAAAATTAAGTGCTTATAGACTGTATTTTTTATTACTGGATATTAATTATTATTGGATCAGGTTATGAAAATTTAATCCTTGAATTCCGTTTTAAATTGAATCAATAAACCTCAGACAATGGTTAATAACAAACTGAATTAAATACTTATTTGCAATTAAACTTTCATTTCCGTATCTTTGCAAGCAATTAATTAATTATAAACCACTTTAATATTATTCAGGTAATGTATTTAAGTACAGAGTACAAGTCAGAAATTTTTGCTAAACACGGAAAAGGCCCATCAGACACAGGTTCTGCTGAAGGTCAAGTAGCATTATTTACAGCTCGAATTGCTCATTTAACAGGGCATTTGAAACAAAACAAGAAAGATTTTTCTACACAGTTATCGCTTCAGAAACTAGTAGGTAAACGTCGCGCAATACTTGCTTATCTTTATAAAAAAGATATCAATAGATATCGTGCAATTATCAAAGCATTAGAGTTAAGAGATATCATAAAATAATCTTAACTAAAAATAGCAAAGCCATCCTCTTGTTCATAGGATGGCTTTTTTACTTTGTCAAAAATTAAATCAACATAAAAGAAGGTGTACTCAAAAGAGGAAAAGTACATCGCAATTAGAAAAAATGAGTTATAACGCAATTAAAAAAACATTCGATATTGGCGATGGCCGAATGATCGAAATTGAAACTGGTAAACTTGCTAAACAAGCAGATGGATCTGTTGTTGTAAAGATGGGTGATACCATGTTATTAGCAACAGTTGTCTCAACCGTTGGTGCAAAACCTGGAACTGATTTTCTACCATTATCAGTTGACTATCAGGAAAAATATGCTTCTACAGGACGTATTCCTGGAGGTTTTTTACGTCGTGAAGCCCGATTATCTGATTATGAGGTACTTATTTCTCGTCTGGTTGATCGCGCTTTACGCCCGATGTTCCCTGAAGATTATCATGCTGATGTACAAGTCATGATTTCATTAATCTCTGCCGACAAAAATATTATGCCTGATTGTCTTGCAGGACTTGCAGCATCCGCAGCACTCGCTGTTTCTGATATTCCGTTTAACGGGCCAATCTCAGAAGTACGTGTTGCTAAAATTGATGGTAAACTGGTCATTAATCCATATCTAAGTGATTTAGAACGTGCTAGCATGGATCTCATGGTTGCAGGTACTGAGCATGATATTGTGATGGTTGAAGGCGAAGGTGATGAAATTTCTGAAGAAGAAATGGTCGAAGCCATTGAATTTGCGCACAAAGCGATCATTATCCAGGTACAGGCACAAAAGGAACTTACAGTATTGGTTGGAAAAACTGAAAAAAGAGTTTATAGCCACGAAATACACGATCTTGATTTAAAAGAAAAAGTTTTTGCAGCCACTTATGATAAAGTTTATGCTATAGCTAAATCAAAATCTTCTAAGCATGAGCGAAGCGATAAATTCTCAGAAGTTATCAATGAATTTATCCTTGAATTAGGCGATGAAGTTGAAGATATTACAGCTTCTCTATCAAAAAAATATTATCATGATGTACAATATGATGCAATTCGTAATCTCATTTTAGATGAAGGAATTCGTTTGGATGGTCGTGATTCAAGAACCGTTCGTCCAATTTGGTCGGAAGTAGGATATCTTCCAACTGCTCACGGATCTTCAATATTTACACGTGGCGAAACGCAATCACTTACAACAGTAACGTTAGGTGCTAAATCTGATGAACAATTGATTGATGGTGCATTCTTTAACGGGTACCAAAAATTCTTATTACATTATAATTTCCCGGCTTTTTCAACAGGTGAGGCTCGTCCTAACCGTGGTACAGGTCGTCGTGAGATTGGGCATGGTAATTTGGCTATGCGTTCCCTAAAAAAGGTATTACCTGGTGATGATAATCCATATACTATACGTGTAGTATCAGATATCTTAGAATCAAATGGTTCATCATCTATGGCCACAGTTTGCGCAGGCACATTAGCATTGATGGATGCAGGTATTAAAATCAAATCACCCGTTTCAGGAATTGCAATGGGATTAATATCTGATGAAAAAACAGGTAAATATGCAATTCTGACAGATATTCTTGGAGATGAGGATCATTTAGGAGATATGGATTTTAAAGTAACTGGAACTGAAAAAGGTATTGTTGCTTGTCAAATGGACTTAAAAATCAATGGATTAAAGTGGGAAGTTTTAACCGCTGCTTTAAAACAGGCGAATGAAGCCCGTCTTCATATCTTAAACGAAATGAAGAAAACCATTGCCGCTCCTCGTGAAGATTATAAACCCCATGCTCCACGTATCGTTACATTGAAGATTGATAAAGAATTTATCGGTGCTGTAATAGGCCCTGGTGGTAAGATCATTCAAGAAATGCAGCGTGAAACTGGTGCAACTATTGCTATTGAAGAAAAAGATAATTTAGGAATTGTTCAAATCTTTGCAGATAATAAAGAAGCAATTGATAAAGCTGTTAGTCGAATTAAAGCAATAGCCTCAAAACCAGAAGTAGGTGAGATTTACGAAGGTAAAGTGAAAACTATTATGCCTTTTGGTGCTTTTGTTGAAATTATGCCAGGTAAAGACGGACTCCTACATATCTCAGAGATTGATTGGAAGCGATTTGAAACAATGGATGGCGTATTGAATGTAGGTGATATTGTTCAAGTAAAACTTCTTGAAGTTGATAAGCAAGGAAAATTAAAACTTTCACGTAAAGCATTATTACCAAGGCCTGCTCGTCCGGAAGACTCAAAACCTACAGAAGAGTAATTTTTTTGAATATTTCAATTACAAAACCTGTCTTGCCTCAGCATAGACAGGTTTTGTTTTTTAATCCCTGATTGCATAAATTGCATAGGTAGTATATGAAAAACAGGATAAAAAAATCATATAGGAAAATCAGCAGATTATGAAAAATCTGATCTCAACCTGCTTAAAAAAGCATTGAAAAGATCCTATACTGATTGATTTCATGCAATGACCAAATTGGTGAAAATGAATATTATGTTCAGTCAGGCACAGATTAAACACAAATATTCACAATAAAATTATTATCGCTCTTTTCGACGAGGATGGAAGAATTAAGAAAATCATTGAGAAAGAAGGCTATAAACAATAATCATAGAGCTTCTATTTAAACAGATTATTGCAATACAATTTGTAATTTTGTACTATGAAACATCTAATAGCCCCTTCCGTTTTATCCGCTGATTTTGCAAATCTGCAGAATGATATTGAAATGATTAATCGCAGTGAAGCAGACTGGTTTCACGTGGATATTATGGATGGTGTCTTTGTCCCAAATATTTCATTTGGATTTCCAGTATTAAAAGCTATTCAAAAACACGCTAAAAAACCCTTAGATGTTCATTTAATGATAGTAAACCCCGAGCAATATCTGAAAGCATTTAAAGAGGGAGGAGCAGAGAATATAACTGTTCATTTTGAAGCTTGTAATCATTTACATAGAACTCTTCAGACGATTAAAGATCTGGGTTGCAGGGCTGGAGTTGCACTCAACCCACATACACCGGTAAACCTACTTGATGATATCATCCAGGATGTTGATCTGGTTTGTTTAATGTCTGTTAACCCCGGTTTTGGTGGTCAAAAATTTATTGATAATACCTATAAAAAAATACGTAACCTGCGTGCACTGGCTGCTGGAAGAAATGATAATTTAATGATTGAAATTGATGGTGGAGTTTCTAATTCAAATGCCATAAAATTAATTCAGGCAGGTGCTGATGTCCTTGTAGCTGGAAACTCTGTATTTTCTGCAAATGATCCAATTTCAGAAATATCCGGACTTAAAAATATTAATCCGGAATTAATAATTTCATGACTATCATTTGAATGTGAAGCAAGAAAATCTATCATTAGCTAAGTTCTTCACTATCAAATCACAAAAAAGATGGTTTAATTATCTTTCTTTTTCTATTTTTTGTTTACTTTCTGTTATCTCTAATGCTCTATTTGCACAGGATTATGGAAGTTTAAAGGGTGTTGTAACATCCGAAAAAGGAGAATTACTCAGTGGAGTTACTCTGCAAGTAAAAAACACAAAGCTAATCACCCAAACAAACAGGGAAGGTGAGTACATGTTGTATAAAGTTCCCATTAATTCTACGCTTATTTTAAGCCGACTTGGTTTTAAGGATTTGCAATTAGATTTAGGTCTAATCCCAGACAAAGACAATATACGAGATATATCTTTAATGTCTGATATACAAGCACTTGATGAAGTTCATATTACTGAAAAATTGAATGGCGGCAATTTAAAAACTATCGATGCTGCTTCATTTAATGTTTACCCTCAAACTTCCGGCAGTTTTGAAAATTTTCTAAAGAATATACCCGGAGTTTCTGGAAACAATGAATTGAGCTCCCAATATTCGGTACGTGGCGGAAATTATGATGAAAATTTAATTTACTTAAATGATATTGAAATTTACAGGCCTATGCAGATCTACTCTGGTCAACAGGAAGGACTAGGTTTTATAAATCCAGACTTGGCGAGCAGTACCAGATTTTCTGCAGGTGGTTTTGAGGCCAGATATGGTGATAAAATGTCCTCAGTTCTTGATGTAAGGTATGGTAGACCTGACTCATTATCACTGGAAGCTCAAATTGGCTTTCTATCAAGTTCTGCAGCATTAAAAATCCCATTTAAGAATAGTTACATCTTAGCCGGTGTACGCAATAAAAAGAATCAGAGTTTACTAGGAACACAGAATCTGGAAGGTGATTATGTATCCGGTTTTTCAGATTATCAGTTTTTGTTCAGACATGACCTTGGTTCAAAACTGAATTTCTCTTTCTTTGGTAATTATAATAAAGGTGATCTTTTTATCAGCCCAAATAGGCGGATTACAGAATTTGGAACATCTGATGAAGTATTAAGACTTAATGTAAATTATGTGGGTGATGAAAGCAGTAGATATGAATCGCTGATGGCCGCATTCACCCTAGGCTATAATGTGTCCAGCTCATTAAATTTCAAATGGATCAGTTCATTTTCAAGTATAGATGAACAAGAGAATAAAGATCTGTTGGGATGGTATGCTTTCAACGAAAAAAATGGCGGTTTAAGCTCTAAAAATGTTGGTTCACTCCTTGGTTTTGGATCTAATATTTCATACAGAGATAATTTTTTGAACACGATGATTCTTAATACTGAACTTAGAATCTATAAACAAGTTCAAAATTCATTTATTGAGATGGGTATTCGTTTTCAGTCAGATCGAATCAAGGATAGGATTAATGAATTTAATGGAACAGATACCTCTGGATATTCTCTTCGGCAATCAGGGAATTGGAATTATACTGAAGTAATCAACCAACAACAAAATCAACAAATAGGCAGAACGAGCGGATTCATTCAGAATACATTCAATTTGATGCCCAAATTAACAATGGCAGCAGGAATTAGAGCTAATTATAATTCATTTTCGAGAGAAAATTTTGTTAGTCCGCGACTTTCTTTTACCTATAATCCAGGCTATACTAACAATTTTATATTTCGGTTTGCTGTAGGTGCTTATTCACAGTCGCCATTTTACAGAGAGATAAAAAGATTTAATGGCATTATTAATTTAGATGCACGTTCACAGAGATCCTATCATATTGTTTCAGGTGCAGATTATGAATTTAATGGTTTAGGAACCAGACTTAAATTCAGTTCAGAGCTTTATTACAAAATTTTAAGCAGGATTACACCCTATAAAATAGAAGATCTTAAAATCAGATACCTCGCTGAAAGTACTTCAAGAGGTTATGCCACTGGAGCCGACTTTAGTCTGAGTGGAAATTTGGCAGGAGATTTATTATCTACCTTTCGTTTCTCTGTTATGCAAACCAAAGAAGATATAAAAGATGACTCTTATCAGACTAAAGATAACAAAGGAAATATGACTAGAATTTTCCCGGGATATTTAAGGCGGCCTTCAGACCAGTTATTTAATATTGGCATGATGTTCCAAGACCAGCTTTTACAAAATCCTACCTATAAAGTTCACCTTAATTTAATCTATTCATCTTCATTGCCTGTAGGTCCTCCAGGTCCAGATAGGTACAAAGATTTATTTAAAATACCTGCTTATAAACGTGTTGATATAGGTTTTTCTAAAGACCTTGCTGATTATCAGAGTAAAAAGACACCGGTTTTTATTAGAAAATATTTTCAATCATTAAGCCTTCATGCTGAAATTTTCAATCTGTTAAATTTTAAAAATACTGCTTCCTATTTGTGGTTAAATGATAAAAATTCTAATCAATATGCTGTTCCTAACTATTTAACTTTCAGAAGACTCAATTTTAGACTCCTTGCTAAGTTAAAAACTAGATAATGATTGTCATCAAAAA